>JAAUXY010018077.1_pt1 | contig 21189 bp, 19 predicted proteins | sample 7278121 | NCBI WGS metagenome assembly JAAUXY01 (sample SAMN14350117, study PRJNA611818) | marine sediment metagenome | isolation source: surface marine sediment (1.8m) | place: French Polynesia: Moorea | collected 2018-08 | reverse complement strand
CGGGGCCGTCGTGTTAATGATGCCTTCGACTCGCGCCACCTCATCGGAGTGAAGGCCGGTGCGTTGGGAAATTGCAGATAGAGAATCTTGGTTGTCCAGAAAATCGCGCCGCGCGACTTCGACGAACACCATCTTGGTGGTCTCCTCGAATTCGTTAAACGACACGCCGTTACGCAGCAGGATCCTGACCAGAGGCCGAAGAAGCTGACGAAACGCATTGAGAATAGTGTCTTTTAGGTTGTCGGCCATGCGTAGGACCGGAAAATCACAGCAGGTTAGTGCCAGCGCGGAAGCCATTTTGTTGTTCTCATTTTTTGCTTTGGCGGCGCGATCACGCGGAGCTTTGCTCCAAAGCACATTTAGTTAAACGCGATTGTACATAATTTGACCCTAAAATCTCAAAAAAATGCTAGAAATCCTATACTTCCGAAGGAATCATAATAAATCATGCGATGTACGATGTTACTTAATCTAGACAGTAACTTAGCACCCCTTCTTAAGCCTAGATCTTAAATGTGCCGCTAACGTATATGGCATGCGGCAAGAGATTTCGCCGAAAAGTTGCCTACGCACGAGGAGGCGGCCACCGGACGCAGCTTCAGGCTAACTCGATACTCAACGCATGAATGTCGGTCTGCATGAGGTCGCCGACCGCGTCGTAGACCAGCCGATGGCACTGAATTGGCCGCAGGCCCGCGAACTTGGGGGAGCCGATTTGCAGCCGAAAATGCCCGCGGCCGTCCTTTGCGCCGGCATGGCCCACGTGGAGGTGGCTCTCGTCGATGATCTCGAGAAAGCTGGGTTCGAGGTGGGTATCGAGACGCTCGCGGATCAGTCGAATGCGCTCTTCGTTCACGGCAAGACCAGCTTGAACGGCTTGACTACGACCTGTTCGTATACGCCTGCGCTGACGTAGGGGTCATTGTCAGCCCAGGCCTGTGCTTCAGCCAGGCTCTCGAATTCGGCGACGACGAGACTGCCGGTGAAGCCGGCGGGCCCCGGGTTATTGGTGTCGATTGCGGGATGGGGTCCGGCAATCACCAGGCGTCCTTCCTCACGCATATCGTGCAGTCGCTTGATGTGATCCTGGCGCGCCTTTGCCCTGAGCGGGGCACTGTCGGCAACGTCAGTCGACATGATGGCATAGAGCATGTGTCGATCCTCCTGGCGCGATGATACTGAATTGATTGCCAATCGCGTGCCATGGCCCCGCGGTCGCTACAATACGCGCACATGACGGTCCGGCTCGAAATCCATCCTGAAAGCCCCCAGGCTCGCCTGGTTCGGCAAGTAGCTGAAGTGTTGCGCGACGGCGGCCTCATCGTATATCCGACGGACTCCTGCTACGCGCTCGGCTGCATGCTGGACGCGGCCGACGCGGCCCGCAACATGGCGCGGATTCGGCAGACAGACAAGTCACACAATTTCACCCTGATTTGCCGCGACCTGTCGGAGGTATCGGCCTATGTGAAGGTGCCGAATTGGGCCTATCGGTTGGTCAGGGCCAACACCCCCGGGCCCTATACTTTCATCCTGCCGGCGACACGTGATGTGCCGCGTCGGCTGCTGAACCAAAAGCGCAAGACCATCGGGTTTCGCCTCCCGGATCACGCCGTGCCGCGCGCGATACTGGAAGAGATCGGCGAGCCGATCATGAGTTCGACGTTGTTGATGCCGGGCAGTGACCGGCCGCTCAATGACGGCGACGATATTCTCGAGCAGCTTGACGGTCAGGTCGAACTGGTGATCGACAGCGGCAGCTGCGGTATCGAGCCGTCCACCGTAGTCGACCTGCTGGGCGAGTATCCGGTGATCCTTCGACGCGGCAAGGGCGACGCGCGCGACTTCGAGTAAGCCTCAACTCTGCGATAATCGCGCTATGCCAAACCTCGATATCGCTGCCATGGTGCAGGCTTTCGCCGTGGGCGTGATCCCGGTTCTGTTCGCCATCACTCTTCACGAAGTAGCGCACGGTTGGGCGGCACGCGCGTTTGGCGATCGCACCGCCGAAATGCTTGGTCGTCTGTCGCTGAATCCGATTCGGCACATCGACCCGGTCGGTACTGTGGTGGTGCCGATACTCGTCTTCGTGTTGTCGGGTTTCTCCTTTCTGTTTGGCTGGGCCAAACCAGTCCCTGTCAATCCGCGCGGCCTCAAGCGCCCCAAGCAGGACATGGTGGCGGTGGCCGCCGCGGGTCCCGCGGCCAATGTGATCATGGGCGTGTTCTGGGCTTTCATCGTCGTGATGGCGAGTGGCTCTGCCGCTGCCGGCAACACCGTGGGTGTCTTTCTAACTGAAATGGGCAAAATCGGCGTGTTTTTCAATGCGATATTGGCCGTATTTAACCTGATTCCCCTCCCACCTCTGGACGGCGGCCGGGTTCTGCGTGGCCTGGTACCTGAGTCTATCGGGCGCAGGCTCGATGCTATTGAGCCATTCGGCCTTATAATCATCGTGTTGTTGTTGTCGCTTGGGCTGATCTGGCCGCTCATGGGTCCAATGATCCGGTCCTTGCAACTCTTGATGTACACGCTCGCTGGGGCCGGGGGGGCTTGAGGATGGATCAGAGGACGGACGCGCGCGCTCGCTTGCGGCTGGTAAATCCACCGGACAAGGATCCGCTGCTGTCGGAGGCGGCGGCTGGCGGAAATCCCACCCAGGGCGAAATGCCGTTCGCCGTTGTTGCCGGGGAGCCAGTCACACAGCTGCCCCAGGACCTGTATATCCCGCCGCATGCGCTGCGAGTGTTTCTCGAGGCCTTCGCCGGTCCACTGGACCTGCTTCTGTATCTGATCCGTCGCCAGAACCTGGACATTCTCGATATCCCCATTGCGGAAATCACTCAGCAGTACGTGCAGTACATCGAGATGATGAAGCATCTGGAACTCGAACTCGCGGGTGAGTACCTGCTAATGGCCGCGATGTTGGCGGAGATCAAATCGCGCATGCTGTTGCCGCGGTCCGAGGAACTGGAGGAAGACGAAGACGATCCGCGTGCCGAACTCGTCCGGCGCTTGCTGGAGTACGAACGCTACAAGCAGGCCGCGGAGGGTATCGATGCGCTGGACCGCATGCACCGGGATACTCATCAGGCGAGCGCCGAGGTGGTGGACAAGCAGGTCGTGCGCAAGTTACCTGATCTCACCATGAAGGAATTGCTGGTGGCATTCCAGGACGTTCTAACGCGTGCCGAAAACTTCGCTCACCTGCATGTGCAGCGTGAGCCCTTGTCGGTGCGTCAACGGATGTCGGAAATGCTGGCGGCGGTCAAGGACGGTGGCTTCGTGGAATTTATCCGCCTGTTCGACCCTCGCGAGGGGCGCATGGGTATCGCGGTGACCTTCATTGCGCTGCTCGAACTGCTTCGGGAAGGCGTCATCGAGGTGGTGCAGGCTGAGGCGTATTCGCCGATCCACGTACGCGCAGCGACGAGCGCGCAGGTGGCGGACACGCCGACGGAATCAATTGAGTAACACGGATCGAGGTTCATGGATAACAGCGAACTCAAGCACATTATCGAAGCGGCGCTGCTGGCGGCCGGTAGACCGCTGTCCCTGGATGAATTGCGCGGCCTTTTCGGCGGTGAACGCAGTGCGCCGCCGCGCCAGGACGTTCGAGCTGCGCTGATGGCTTTGCAGAGCGACTACGATGGCCGCGGACTCGAGGTGAAGGAAGTTGCCAGTGGCTATCGTATCCAGGTGCGTGCGGCCATGGCTCCCTGGCTGGCCAAATTGTGGGAGGAGCGACCACCGCGCTATTCCCGCGCGCTGATGGAGACCCTCGCGATCATCGCGTACCGACAGCCGGTGACGCGCGGTGACGTCGAGGAGATCCGCGGCGTCAGCGTGTCGACGAATATCATTCGCACACTCCTCGAGCGCGCCTGGATCCGCGTCGTGGGTCATCGCGATGTGCCGGGCAAGCCAGAAATGTTTGGCACCACGCGTGAGTTTCTCGATTACTTCGGCCTGAAGAACCTCGACCAGATGCCGACCCTGGCGGAACTCAAGGATCTCGATCCGGTTCATGTGCAGCTCGAGTTGCCGGATGTCGACGAGGCGGCTGGCGAATTGGCCGCGAGTGATGCCCCGGACGACAACGTCACGTCGATCGAAGACGCGCGGGCACAAACGTCCGAGTCGGTTTCGCCGGAGCCTGCGGTCGACGGTCAAGAGGAGCAGGCGACCGCAACCGTGGTGCCGCTAAAGACCCGGTAGGCGCCGCCCCGGCGGTGGCCGAGCGCTTGCAGAAATGGCTGGCCGCGCGCGGATTGGGTTCCCGGCGGGCAATCGAGGTCTGGATCCGCGAGGGCCGAATCACCGTTGATGGCCAGCCCGCCGTGCTCGGTCAAAAAGTCACCGGCGCCGAGACTATCCGGGTTGACGGCGAACGCGTTCATGTTCCGCGCGAACGCCCCGCACAGCCGCGCAGTCTCCTCTATCACAAACCGGCCGGCGAAATCTGTACGCGCAGCGACCCGGCGGGTAGGCCAACGGTATTCGAATCGCTGCCCGAATTGCGCGGTCAGCGTTGGATCAGTGTCGGCCGGCTCGATGTCCAGACTGCCGGCCTGCTGCTGTTCACAACCGATGGAGAACTGGCTGCCCGGCTGATGCATCCGAGTGCCGGCGTTGAACGTGAGTACGCCGTGCGCGTGCAGGGCGGGCTGGAGCCGCAGGCTGTCGACAGATTACGCGACGGCGTTGAACTGGAAGATGGGAGCGTTCGGTGTCAAAGGATTGAATTCAGCGGTGGTGAAGCCGGTAACCAGTGGTATCGCATCGTGTTGACCGAGGGACGTAACCGCATTGTCCGCCGCATGATCGAGGCCGTTGGTGCGCGCGTCAGCCGGTTGATTCGTATCCGTTACGGGCCACTGACGCTGCCGCGCGACCTGCCCCGAGGGCGTTATCACGTCCTTGATGCGCGGGAATCCGAACGTCTGTACAAAGCTGCTGGTTTGTCGGCGCCCCGACGGCGAGCGCGCAAACGGCAAGCCGCCAAACGTAGCCGACGCGTCAAGCCCGGGCGTCGAGGCTCTGACCGGTAACGCCCCGACTGTCCGGTCCCATCAGGTACAGGTAAGCGGCCATGATGTCTTCCGGCTGCGGCAACGTATTCGGGTCTTCGGCCGGGTAGGCGGCAGCCCGCATCGCGGTACGGGTACGACCGGGATTCACGCAATTGACGCGAATCCGTCCGGCACCCGCCGTTTCGTCGGCAAGCACCTGGGCGAGTCCCTCCGTGCCGAATTTCGACACTGCGTACGCACCCCAGTACGCGCGTCCCTGCCGCCCAACGCCGCTGGAAGTGAACACCACCGACGCATCGCCGGACTTGTTCAGCAGCGGCAGCAATACCTGGGTTAACACGAATGGCACCGTGAGATTGACGTGTATGACTTCGACCCAGGTGTTGATATCGTACTGCTCGATCGGCGTGCGTTCCCCGAGGATGCCCGCGTTGTGCAACAAGCCATCGAGCTGGCCGAATTCGTCCTCAATACTGTCGCGAAGCTGGTAGAACGCGTCCGCCTGCGCCTTGAGCAAATTGAGCGGCGCGATGGATGGACGGCGTCCGCCCGCAGCAACGATTTCATCGTAGACCTGTTCCAGCTTGCTGACGGTGCGGCCATGCAGGATCACCCGTGCGCCGTGCCCTGCATAGCTCAGCGCGGCGGCGCGGCCGATACCACTGCCGGCGCCCGTGACGAGGATGATCCGATCAGCCAGCAGGTCGGGCTCGGGCGAGTAAGTCTGCGGTTCGAAACCCATTGGACCTAGTGGGGTTTCGTTGTCTCGCTGTCTTCAGCAGCGGTTCTTGTCGAGCTTGACTCGAGCTTGGGCAGCTTATCCGATGCGTCGTCGGTGCTGGTGCCGGCCTCGCGCACGGTAGCCTCCACCTCGGCTGTCGGCGGAATCTCGTCGCGCGCCTGAATACCGAGTTCGGTGAATTTTCGCGCGCCGGGCAGCACCATCTTCTCGAGTGAGCCGATGGCCTGATTGTAGGACTGAACGCCGCCGGTCAGGCGCTTGCCCAGCTGGACCATGTGATTCGTGAAGGTGCCCAGGCGCCCGTACAGCTCCACGGCCAGACGCCGGATTTCTTCGGCATTGTCCGTCAGGGACAGCTGCTGCCAGCCGTAAGCAACCGCTTTCAAAAGGGCGATCAGGCTGGTCGGGGTGGCCAGGATCACTTTCTGCCGAATGGCTTCATCCAGCAGCGTCGGATTTTCCGTCAGCGCGGCGGACAGGAATTGCTCGCCGGGAATGAACAGAATGACGAACTCCGGACTGCGCTCGAACTGCGACCAATAAGCTTTGGCAGATAATTCACGCACGCGATTGGCCACATTGCGGGCATGCTTTTGCAGGGCCTGTCCGCGGCTCTGCTCTTCGCGCGCCTCGACGGCCTGCAAGTACGCATCCAGCGGTGTCTTGACGTCGACGACGATCTCGCCGCGGTCGGGCAGATGGATTACCAGGTCCGGTCGCATCGCACCGGCGTCGGTCGTCGTGTGTACCTGCTCGGTGAAATCGCAATGCTCGACCATGCCGGCCATTTCCACGATCCGGCGCAACGTGATTTCTCCCCACTGCCCCCGCACTTCGGGTCGGCGCAATGCCTGAACGAGGCGCTGGGTCTCGTCACGCAGCGTTTGCTGCCCGGCGGTCATGGCTTCCAACTGGGCGCGGATATTGCCGAATGCTTCGTGTCGGGTCTTCTCGATGGCGCCGATTTGCTCGTGGGTTTTTTGCAAAGCGTCCTGGATCGGCTTGATCAATTGTTCCACGGCCTGTTCCCGCTCGGCCATGGAGGCTTTTGCCTGCTGGTGGTGCTTCCCGAGGCTTTCCTGCGCGAGGCGCAGGAAGTTCTCGCTGTGCCGGGACATGGACTGATGGGTGAGGTTGCTCACCTTGGTGGTCAGGCGCTCCTCGGCGTGAGCGAGTGCCGTCTCGCGTTCTGCCGCGATCGCAGCTTCGGTCTTGACCGCGACCTGCAGGTCCGCGAGCTTGGCTCGCAGGCGCCGGCGGCGCGGCAGGCTCACGGCAAAGTAGACCAAAACCCCGATCACCATGCCCACCCCGAAGGCGGCAGCGACCCATGGCAGCGCCACGTTCGCCGGCAGCATGGTGAGCAATTCCTGCAAAGACGGCATGAAGTCAATCCGCGGTTGTGTCCACCGATAGTAGCGCCAGTATCTCGCGTGGGTGGCTCACCTGGTGATCCGCCCCCCAGTCTGTCGGGTCATCCCCGGGTTGAATGTAGCCGTATACCGCAGCCACGGTGCGCATGCCGGCCGCGCGGCCAGCCTCGATATCGCGCGACGCATCACCCACGTAAGCGGTTTGCTCGGCCGGCAGGGCGAGACGCTCGGCCGCATGAAGCAGCGGATCCGGGTGTGGTTTGCGCCGGGCCAGCGTGTCGCCGCTCACGACGCATGCGCAGCGCGAACGTAGCTGCAGGCCCGCCAGCAACGGTTCGGTCAAATAGCCTGGTTTGTTCGTGACAACGCCCCAAGGGCGACCGACCGCATCGAGTGCATCCAGCACGGCGGCCATGCCGGGAAACAGGCCAGTGGCCTGGCACAGTCGCCGTTCGTACAGCGCCAGGTAGCGATCGCGCAGGGCTTCGCGGCCATCGTCATCGAGGTGCGCGAAACCCGCCCGCAGCAGACCCAGCGCACCATTCGAAACGTGCGCACGAGCAGCGGCGAAGTCCATCGGTTCCAGGGTATGTTCGGCACGGAGTTCATCCAACGCGCCGACCATGTCCGGCGCGGTATCCAGCAGCGTGCCATCCAGGTCGAACAGGACCGCCTGCAGCAGGCCGCTCAACGGTCGGCGTCCACGGCGCGGAAATGCGCCAGGTAATTGACGTCGATATCAGTGTCGCTCAGACGGAACCCGCCGCTCAGCGGGTTGAATACGATCCCGGTCAGGTCGACGAGTTCACACCCGGCAGCGCGCGCCCAGGTATCCAGTTCCGACGGTTTAATGAAGCGCTCGTACTCGTGAGTGCCGGCGGGGACCATGTGCAACAGATATTCGGCACCGACGATCGCCAGCGCAAAAGCCTTCGCATTGCGATTCAGGGTCGACAACACCAGGTGGCCACCTGGTCGGACAAGGCGTGCGAGGTCGGCGACCATATTGGCCGGATCGGGAACGTGTTCCAGCACTTCCAAACAGGTAACGAGATCGAATTCGGCGGGTCGCTCGGTCGCGATGTCGGCCACGGCAACCTCGCGGTACTCGACATTGCCGACCTCGGCGCCGGCGGCATGTAATCGGGCGACTTCGAGAGAGCTCTCGGCCAGATCGATACCCAGCACGTGGCGCGCGCCGCGTTGTGCCATGCCCTCAGACAACAGCCCGCCACCGCAACCGCAATCGAGAATCTGCTTGTCCGTTAACCCGACCTCGCGTTCCAGGTAATCGAGCCGCAGTGGATTGATCTGGTGCAGCGGCTTCATTTCGCCGGCGGGGTCCCACCAGCGGCTGGCGAGGGCGTCGAATTTCTTGACCTCGGCTGCGTCTGCGTTTGTTATCGCCGGCTTTCGCTCAGCCATCCGTGTCTCCAATCCGCCGACACCAGCCGGCGGCACGTTCCTTGATTTCGCGCGCATCGACCCGCAGCGGAATGCCATCGTCCAGCAGGTGCTCGCCGGCGACCCACACATCCGTGACCTGCTCGCGACCGGCGGCGTACACGACCTGCGATAGCGGGTGGTAGACCGGCCATGTTGCGGGTCGGTCGAGGTCAACGCAAATCATGTCGGCCGCTTTCCCGGGCACGAGCGATCCGATGTCCTCGGCGAGCCCCAGCGCCCGGGCTCCGTTGAGGGTCGCCATTTCGAGCGCGCTGGCGGCATCGACGGCGGCGGCATCGGCGGCCACCCCTTTCCCCAGCAGCGCGGCCGTGCGCATCTCGCCCAGCATATCGAGATCATTGTTGCTGGCCGCGCCGTCCGTACCGAGCGCCAGGTTGACCCCGGCGGCCCGCAATTCTTCAACCGGGCAATAACCGCTCGCCAATTTGAGGTTTGATTCCGGACAATGCACCACGTTCACGCCGCGCTCCGCCAGCAACTGGATTTCATCGTCATTCAGCTGCGTCATGTGCACCGCGATGAGCTGCGAGTTCAACAAACCCAGCGCGTCGAGCCGCGCCAGCGGTCGCTGACCGTTGGCCGCCACGGCATCGGCGACCTCGCCGGCCGTTTCGTGCACGTGCATATGTACCTGAACGTCCAGCTCATCGGAGAGCATGCGAATGCGTTTCATCGAGTCATCGCTGACCGTGTAGGGCGCGTGCGGCGCGAACGCGGTGCTGATCAGCGCGTGGCCGCGGAATTGATCGTGCACCATGATGCCCTTCTCAAAGTACTCCTCCACGGTCGCGGCCCACGGGGTCGGGGTCTCGATAAGGATCATGCCAACGGTGGCCCGCAGTCCATGGTCCAGGGCGATCTGCGCGGCAACATCCGGGTAGAAATACATCTCGTTGTAACAGGTCGTTCCGCTGGTCAGCATTTCCAGCATTGCCAGGGCGACGCCGTCCCGCACGAACTCCGGCCCGACCCAGCGACCCTCGGCGGGCCACATATGTTCCTGCAGCCAGACCTCCAGCGGCAGATCGTCGGCCATTCCCCGAAACAGGGTCATGGCGCCGTGCACATGAGAATTGACGAGGCCCGGTAACAGGGCATGGCCGGGCCGCTCGATCCGAAGCTTGGCGGTGAACTGCTGGTCGGCGTCCGCAGTCGGCAGCAGGGCCACGATCCGGCCCTCGCGAACCGCAATGGCGTGGTCTTCCAGGACATCGCCGCGGGGCTCCACCGGGATGATCCAGCGGGCGGCGATGAGCAAATCGGCTTGTTCCATGGCGCAGCGATAATGCCCTAACCGGCGCGCCGATCATAGCGCCGAGACTGTGGCTTGACGGGGCCCTGTGCTACCATTACATGCTAATTTCTTCTTGTTATTGAGACGCAAGAACAACCCCATCGAGACCGTGCTGGCAACCCCGAAAAGGGCCATCAGACGGGCTCGTAACGGCACCCAAATTCCCCAGTAAAAGTTCCACCGATGGCTGAAGTGGCGCAGGAAGTAGTGCCTGTCAATCTCGAAGACGAGATGCGGCAGTCGTATCTGGATTACGCAATGAGCGTAATCGTCGGCCGCGCGCTGCCTGACGTGCGTGATGGCCTGAAGCCCGTGCATCGGCGGGTGTTGTACGCGATGCGCGAGCTCGGCAACGACTACAACAAGCCCTACAAGAAGTCGGCCCGTGTCGTCGGCGACGTGATCGGCAAATACCACCCGCACGGCGACACGGCGGTGTACGACACGATTGTGCGCATGGCGCAGCCGTTCTCGATGCGCTACCTGCTGGTAGACGGGCAAGGCAACTTCGGCTCGGTCGACGGTGATGCGCCCGCGGCCATGCGTTATACCGAGGTACGCATGGCGCGACTGGCCAGTGAGCTGCTGGCCGACATCGACAAGGAAACGGTCGACTTCGCGCCGAACTACGACGGGTCTGAGTCGGAGCCGTCGGTGTTGCCGACCAAGGTGCCGAATCTGTTGGTCAATGGCTCGGCCGGAATTGCGGTGGGCATGGCGACCAATATTCCGCCGCACAATCTCGGTGAGGTCATCGACGCGACCCTGGCCCTGATCGACGATCCGGATATCAGCATTCCGGATCTGATGAAGAAACTGCCCGGGCCGGATTTTCCGACGGCCGGCTTGATTAATGGTTCGCAGGGAATCTATGTCGCGTACATGACCGGGCGCGGCCGCGTCTACTTGCGTGGCCGCACCCATATCGAGGAAATCGGCAGTGGTCGCGAGGCGATCATTGTTACCGAGATCCCGTACCAGGTTAACAAGGCCCGGTTGATCGAGAAGATCGCCGAATTGGTGCGCGACAAGCGCATCGAAGGCATCAGCGAGCTGCGCGATGAGTCTGACAAGGACGGCATGCGCATCGTGATCGAATTGCGCCGCGGTGAAATTCCGGATGTCGTCCTGAACAACCTCTACAAGCAGACGCCGCTGGAGAGTGTGTTCGGGATGAACATGGTCGCGCTGCGGGATGGGCAGCCGCGCCTGCTGAACCTCAAGGAGATGCTCGAATCGTTCGTGCGCCACCGCCGCGAGGTGGTTACCCGCCGCACGGTGTTTGAGCTGCGCAAGGCCCGCGAACGTGCCCATATTCTCGAGGGGCTCGCCGTGGCGCTCGCCAATATCGATCCGGTGATTGAACTCGTCAAGGCGTCGCCATCCCCGCAGGAGGCCCGCGAGGGCTTGCTGGCGCGGGATTGGGAGCCGGGGTCGGTGACCAGCATGCTGGATCGCGCGGGCGAGATCCGCACCCGACCGGATGACCTGGAAGGCGAATACGGGGCCACCGACAAGGGCTATCGGCTCTCGCCGGCGCAGGCCCAGGCAATCCTCGACTTGCGGCTGCACCGCCTGACCGGGCTGGAGCAGGAAAAGATCCTGAATGAATACAAGGATATTCTCGACAAGATCGAAGACATGATCGAGATCCTCGAGAATCCGGACCGATTGCTGGCCGAAATCCGCGCCGAACTCGGCGATATTCGCGAACGTTACGCCGATCAGCGACGCACGGAGATCGTCGAGACGCACGAAACTCTGATGGTGGAGGACCTCATTCCCGAGGAGGATGTGGTTGTCACGCTGTCACACGGTGGATACGCCAAGTCACAAGGACTGGATACGTACAGCGCGCAACGCCGCGGTGGTCGGGGACGCGCTGCGGCCAAGGTCAAGGACGAGGACTTCATCGACAAGCTGTTTGTCGCTAACAGCCACGATACGCTGTTGTGCTTTACCAGTCTCGGCAAAGTGTATTGGCTGAAGGTGTACCAGGTGCCGCGCGGCACCCGCGGCGCGCGTGGTCGGCCGATGGTCAATCTGTTGCCGCTGGAAAGCGACGAACGCGTCAATGCAGTGTTGCCGGTCCGCGAATTCGAGGCGGATCGCTTTGTGTTCATGGCCACCAGTTTCGGCACCGTGAAGAAAACCAGCCTGGAGGCGTTCTCCCGGCCGCGCAGCAATGGCATTCGGGCCGTGGAGCTGAGGAATGGCGACAGGCTCGTGGATGTCGCGATGACCGATGGCGATCGCGACATCATGTTGTTTGCGAGTTCGGGCAAGGCCGTGCGCTTTCACGAAAAAGATGTGCGGCCCATGGGTCGCACAGCAGCCGGCGTGCGCGGCATACGACTGGCCGGCGGTCACGAACTGATTGCACTGCAGATTGTCGGGGAGGGTGACATTCTCACCGCGACCGAAAACGGTTACGGCAAGCGGACCCCGGTGAGCGACTTTCCGACGCATGGCCGGGCAGGCCAGGGCGTGATCGCGATCCAGACGACGGATCGCAATGGCCGCCTCGTCAGTGCAATCCAGGTCAATGAAGAAGACGAGATCATGCTGATCAGTTCTTCCGGCACCCTGGTTCGCACGGAGGTGGCCGGCGTTTCGATTCAGGGCCGCAACACTCAGGGGGTTCGTCTGATCCGGCTGGATCAGGACGATCGTCTGGTCGGGCTCGATCGCATTCTGTCCCTGGGCGACGAGGACGACGGCGGCGACGACTAGCTAATTTCCATTCAAGAAGACGCAAAAATGACGAGGGTATTCAATTTCAGCGCGGGTCCTGCGGCACTGCCGCTGGAGGTTCTCGAGCAGGCGCGGGCGGACATCCCCGACTGGGCCGGCATGGGCATGTCGGTCATGGAACTGAGTCACCGTTCCAAGGCATTTATTGAGGTAGCCGAGTCGGCCGAGGCCGATGTGCGCAGCCTGTTGACTATCCCCGACGATTACGCGGTGCTGTTTCTACAGGGCGGCGCGACCTTGCAGTTCGCGTTGCTGCCGCTGAATCTGGCGGCTGCCGATCAGAGCCTGGATTACCTCGTAACGGGCTCATGGTCCGATAAGGCGGCGAAAGAGGCGGCGAAACTCAGAACGGTCAATATCGCGGGGACTGGTGCCGACGGCAACTTTACTGATGTACCGGCGCGGGATAGCTGGCAACTGAATCCGGACGCTGCCTATTTCCACTATTGTCCCAACGAGACGATTCACGGCGTGGAATTCCATGCGCCGCCGGATGTCGGCGGCCAGACCCTCATTGCCGACATGTCGTCGACTATTCTGTCGCGACCGATCGATGTGTCACGCTTTGGCGTGATTTATGCGGGGGCGCAAAAAAACATCGGGCCGGCCGGGATCACGATCATGATCATCCGGCGTGATCTGCTGGCCGGCAGTCAGACGGGGTTGCCCAACATCATGCGTTACGCGGCCCATGCCGAGAAAGACTCGATGCTGAATACGCCGCCGACCTTCGCGTGGTATATGGCCGGCCTGGTGTTCAAATGGTTGCTGCGCCAGGGCGGTCTCGAAGCCATGGCAACCGTCAATCGCCGTAAAGCAGAGGCGCTGTACGCGGCTGTCGATGGCTCGGATTTCTATAGCAACCCCGTCAATCCAGCCTACCGGTCGTGGATGAATGTGCCGTTTACCCTGGCGGACCCGGAGCTGGACAAAGCGTTTCTGCAGGGCGCCGATGAGGCGGGCCTGACCAACCTGAAGGGGCATCGCTCGGTCGGCGGCATGCGCGCGAGCATTTACAATGCGGTGCCGGAGGAGGCCGTGACCGCACTAATCGCGTACATGGCGGATTTCGAGCAACGACACGCCTGACGCAACCACGAGTCTGTGATGTACAAGATCTTGACGCTCAATAATATTTCGGTGACGGGCCTGCGCCGGCTGCCGCGCGAACTCTATGAAGTCGCGTCGGAAATCGGTCATCCGGATGCGATCCTGCTGCGCTCGTTCAATATGCACGACATGGACATCCCGGAGACTGTCGAGGGCGTCGCCCGCGCTGGTGCCGGCGTCAACAACATCCCGGTGGCCGAATTGACTAAGAAAGGCTTGCCGGTCTTCAACGCGCCCGGCGCCAACGCTAATGCGGTCAAGGAACTGGTGATCGGTGGCATGTTGCTGGCGGCGCGCAATCTCTGCCCGGCGTGGGACTACGTACGCGACCTGCAGGGAGACGGGGCGGAACTGAACAAGGCGGTCGAGGCGGGCAAGAAACAGTTCGTCGGATTCGAATTGCCAAGCCGCACGCTGGGTGTTGTTGGACTCGGCGCTATTGGCGTGCAGGTCGCCAATACGGCCTTGTCGCTGGGTATGCGCGTGATCGGTTTCGACCCCCAGCTGACCGTGCGGCGGGCGTGGGAATTGTCGTCCGGCGTCGAGCAGGCGCGCAGCCTGGACGATTTGATGAGTCGCGCGGACATGGTCACGGTTCACGTGCCACTGGTCGACGGCACGCGCGACCTGATTAATGCCGAGCGGCTGAAATTGATGCCGGCCGGAGCGATCGTGCTCAATTTCGCGCGTGGCGGTGTCGTGGACGAAGCGGCCGTGCTGGCGGAACTGAGCAGCGAGCACCTGAGCGTGTACGTCACCGATTTCCCGACGCGGCCAACCATCGATCATCCGCGCGTGATCGCGTTGCCGCACCTCGGCGCCTCGACGGGCGAGGCAGAGGAAAACTGTGCCGTAATGGTGGCGGAGAACCTGCGCCTGTACATGGAGCACGGGGTCATCCGGAATTCGGTGAACTTCCCGGAGTCGGACGTGCCGCGAATCGATGCGCATCGCATCACGATAGCCAATGCGAACGTGCCGAATATGGTCGGCCAAATCTCGACGGCCCTGGGCGACGCCGGGTTGAATATCGCCGATTTGCTGAACAAGTCGCGTGGTGATATCGCGTACACGATCGTCGATCTCGATGGTGCAGTGCCGGCTGACACGCTCGGCGCACTCCGCGGGATCAAGGGCGTCCTGCGCGTCCGCGACCTGGGCCGGCCGGCGGACTGAAGCGGCTTCGTCAGGCATACTGCCAGCCATGAGTTCCAAGGCGACCAAAAAACCCGCAGCGGGCCTGGACGAGCTGCGCCAGCGAATCGACGACATCGACGCCAAGATCCATGGGTTGATCAGCGATCGCGCCCGTTGTGCGCAGGAAATTGCGGTCGTGAAAGGCAACGGCACGGGTGCGACGGCCTATTTTCGACCGGAGCGAGAGGCGCAGGTCCTGCGCGCCGTAGTCGATCGCAACCAAGGTCCGCTGACCGACGAGGAAATGGTGCGCCTGTTTCGCGAGATCATGTCGGCCTGCCTTGCGCAGGAAGAGCCGCTGAAAATCGCCTACCTTGGACCCGAGGGCACGTTTTCCCAGTCGGCTGTTTACAAACACTATGGACACTCGGTGCGGGGCCTGCCGCTGGCGACCATCGACGAGGTCTTTCACGAGGTTGAGTCCGGTGCCGCAGATTTCGGCATCGTGCCGATCGAAAACTCAACCGCCGGCTCGGTCAATCACACGCTGGATAGTTTCCTGAGTTCGCCGCTGAAGATTTGCGGCGAAGTCGAGCTGCGCATCCGTCAGCACTTGCTCGGCAATGTCGACGGTCTCAACAAGATTGTCCGCGTGTGCGCCCACCCGCAGTCGCTGGCCCAGTGCCGCGCGTGGTTGAAAGAGTATTTGCCCGATGCCGCGCCGGTCGAAGTGAGCAGCAATGCCGAGGGCGCACGCCGCGCGCGCGACGAGGCGGGCACTGCGGCGATCGCCGGCGATGCCGCCGCGGAAGTCTATGGATTAGGCAAGCTCGTCGCGGATATCGAGGACCGGCCGGACAATACCACGCGATTTCTGGTCGTTGGTCGCGACCTGTTTTCGCCGAGTGGCGACGACAAGACCACGTTATTGTTGTCGACTGCCGATACCGATGATGCCGGGGCGCTGCACAAGCTGCTCGAACCACTTGCCGAGAACAAGATCAATATGACCCGCATCGAATCGCGACCATCGCGGCGTCGCAAGTGGCACTACGTGTTCTTCGTCGACATCGATGGCCACGTCAAGGATTCGCAGGTCGCCGACGCATTGTCGAAACTCGAGCAGCGTGCACAACTGTTCCGCGTGCTCGGTTCCTACCCCAAAGCCATTCTCTAGGGGCATGCCCGATGGGTGATGAGATCCGCTTCGCCGAACTTGCGGCGCCGCCGGTGCGTGGGCTGCATCCGTACGTGCCGGGCAAGCCCGTCGAGGAACTGGAGCGGGAGTACGGCATCAGCAATTCCATCAAACTGGCGTCCAACGAGAATCCACTGGGGCCACCGGCCCCGGCGCTGGCGGCATTGCGCGAGGCCGAAACCACGTTGGCCCTGTACCCGGACGGGGCCGGGTTTTACCTGAAACACAAACTCGCCGAACGGCTCGGTGTGACGGTGGAGCAGATCACGCTTGGGAACGGCTCTAACGATGTGCTGGCAATGCTCGCGGAGGCGTTCCTCCAGCCGGGTGATGAGGCGATTTATGACCGGCACGGTTTCATCGTCTATGCGCTCGTGGTGCAGGCCACTGGCGCCACGCCGATCGTGACGCCGTCGTTGTCGCCGCACCACGACCGGCAACCGCTGGGACATGACGCCGCCGGGATTCTGGCGCGTGTCGGCCCAAAAACCCGCATCGTGTTCATCGCCAATCCCAACAACCCGACAGGCAGTTGGTTGGCACGCGACGAGTTGCTTGGTTTGCTCGAACAGGTGCCGCGACATGTGCTGGTAGTGCTGGATGAAGCGTACGCCGAGTACGTCACCGAGCCCGACTATCCGGCCGGCCTGGAATTTCTGCCGCGCTTTCCGAACCTGGTCGTGACCCGCACGTTTTCCAAGGCCTACGCGTTGGCGGGGTTGCGGATCGGTTACGGCGTATCCCATCCGGCTTTGGCTGAATTGCTCAACCGGATTCGTCAGCCCTTCAACACCAATACACTGGCGCAGGTTGCGGCAATGGCGGCCCTGGAGGATGAGGATTTCCTGCGCCGGTCGCGCGAGTTGAACACTGCCGGCCTGCGCCAGTTGACCGGCGGCCTGACGGATCTCGGCTTTGGCGTCTTGCCGTCGGTCGGCAACTTTGTGCTGGTCGACATGGGGCGCGACGCGCTGCCCTATTACGAAACGCTGCTCCGCGCCGGCATCATCGTGCGACCGGTCGGCAACTACGGCCTGCCGAATCACTTGCGAATTACGGTGGGTTTACCGGAGCAGAACGCGCAGCTACTCGCTGTGCTCGCATCCGGCGCGGAGCAACCGGGCTCGTGAGCCAGAACTTCGTGGCACAGCCCGGTGGGCCACTGCGCGGACATCTGCAGGTACCCGGTGACAAGTCGATATCCCACCGGGCACTGATGCTGGGTGCGCTGGCTACCGGCGAGACTGAAGTCAGCGGTTTCTTGCCCGGTGAAGACTGCCTGGCCACGCTGGCTGCCCTCGAGGCGATGGGCGTTCGTGTCAAGCGGGCTGCGACCGACCGGGTACGAATTCACGGTGCGGGCCTGCGCGGCTTGCGCGCGGCTGCGACACCGCTGGATATGGGTAATTCCGGTACCGCAATGCGGCTGTTTGCGGGTTTGCTTGCCGGGCAGGATTTCGATTCAGTGCTGACCGGCGATACATCCTTATCACAGCGGCCCATGGAGCGAGTGGCGACGCCGTTGCGGCAAATGGGGGCGGTCATCGAGACACGGGCGGGTTGTGCGCCGCTGGAAATTCGCGGCGGGCAGTCGTTGCGAGGCATCGAGTACGAGATGCCGGTGGCCAGCGCGCAGGTCAAGTCTGCGGTGCTGCTGGCTGGTCTGTATGCCGATGGCGAGACCAGCGTGACCGAACCGGCAGTCACGCGGGATCACACCGAGCGCATGCTGGTGCAGTTCGGCGTGCCGGTGGAACGTGAAGGGGCGACCCTGCGGGTGCGCGGTGGCGCGGAATTGCAACCCGCCCCGATACGGGTGCCGGGTGACCTGTCTTCCGCGGCGTTTTTCCTGCTGGCCGCGTGCATCACGCCGGGCAGCGATATCACGATCAAAAATGTGGGGCTGAATCCGACGCGCACCGGCGTGCTGCGCATTCTCGAGCTGATGGGAGCTGATCTGGAGATCAGTGAGACGGCGACCGTGCCTGGCGGGGAGCCGGTGGGCAGTGTGCGAGCTCGTGGCGACGGTTTGCGAGGCATCGAAGTGCCGCCCGAGCTCGTGCCGCTGGCAATCGACGAATTCCCGGTCCTGTTCATTGCTGCAGCGCTGGCCACGGGGACCACGATCATTCGCGGTGCGGAGGAATTGCGACACAAGGAGAGTGACCGAATTATGATGATGGTGCGGGGATTGCAGACGCTGGGTGCCAGTGTCGAAGAATTTCCCGACGGCGCGCGCATTCTCGGGGGCGGACTGGATGGGGGTGTCGTCGACAGCGCGGGCGATCACCGCGTCGCAATGGCGTTTGCGATGGCGGCCAACGCTGCGCGGGCACCGATTCGGATTCTGAACACTGCGAACGTCAGCACGTCTTTTCCCGGCTTCCAGCAGCACGCGATCAGCGTGGGCCTGAACGTGGATTCTGAGACCGGCGTTAACAAAAACTCCGTGACTGACGTTGCTCCGGTCGTCGCGCTCGATGGTCCCGGCGGGGCTGGCAAAGGCACGATTGCCAGGGCCGTCGCGGCGCATTTCGGCTGGCATCTGCTCGATAGCGGGGCGCTTTACCGGCTGGTTGCGCTGTCGGCCGTGAACCAGGGGGTGGCCCTCGATGATGCCCAAGCCCTGGCCGGCGTTGCCCGGGAACTCGACGTGCAGTTCGACCCCGCCGCCGACGAGCGCATCCTGCTGGACGGCCAGGACGTAACTGCGGCCATTCGGGAGGAGCGTTGCAGCCAGGGCGCGTCCATCGTCGCGGCCGTACCCGAGGTGCGTGCGGCGCTCGTGGAGCGGCAGCGAGCCTTTCGCCGGCCACCCGGACTGGTTGCCGATGGAAGAGATATGGGGGCGGTGATATTCCCGGATGCGGGCCTGAAAGTGTTCCTGTCCGCCAGTGTGGAAGAGAGGGCCCGGAGGCGATATAAGCAGTTGAAAGACAAGGGTATTGATGTTAGCCTTCCGGCCCTTTCGAAGGACATGGCCGACCGGGATCGGCGTGACGCCGAACGTGCGGTCGCGCCCCTGCGGCCGGGTCCCGACGCCCGGGAGCTCGACACTACGGACATGAGTATCGAGGCTGTCGTCGCCCAGGTAATTGACTGGGCCACAGCTGCATACCCGGCTGTCGCGGAATTGAGGACCGGTATCGACGGATCGAAACCGGAATGATGGAAACCGTTTCCAGGCAGGATTCTGGAAGCGCAACGTGAGGGAAGTGCCGCCACCAGGCGGTTTGTGAAATGACCGAGAGTTTTGCTGAATTATTTGAAGAGAGCGTTGCCAGTGAACGCATCAAACCTGGCGCCATTCTCAACGGCCGCGTCATAGAGGTTTCACCCGAAGTCGTCATCGTCAGCGCGGGATTGAAGTCCGAGGCCGTGATCCCCGCCAGCCAGTTTCGTAACGAACGCGGTGAAATCGAAGTTGAAGTCGGCGATAGCGTCGAGGTTGCTCTCGATGCCGTCGAGGACGGGACCGGTGAGACGCGGTTGTCACGGGAGCGTGCCAAACGCGCGCGTACCTGGGAGCGCCTCGAGGACGCCTTCAAGGAAGGCAAGGTCGTCAACGGCATCATCAACGGCCGTGTGAAAGGCGGCTTCACCGTCGACATCGATTTCGTGCGCGCATTCCTCCCCGGTTCGCTGGTCGACATGCGGCCGGTTCGGGATCCGTCCTACCTGGAAGGCAAGGACCTGGAATTCAAGGTCATCAAACTCGATCAGAAGCGCAACAACGTCGTGGTATCGCGACGTGCAGTAGTCGAGGAAGAATACAGCGCCGAGCGAGAGACCCTGCTGAGCTCCCTCCAGGAAGGCGCCGTCATGAAGGGCATCGTCAAGAACCTGACCGATTACGGCGCATTCGTGGATCTCGGTGGTATCGACGGTCTGCTGCACATTACCGACATGGCTTGGAAGCGCGTGAAACACCCATCGGAAGTTGTTGCGGTTGGTGATGAAATCGAAGTCAAGGTGCTGCGTTTCGATCGCGAAAAGAGTCGCGTATCACTGGGCATGAAGCAGCTCGGGGCGGATCCCTGGGAAGCGATCGCGCGGCGTTACCCGCCAAACACCCGGTTGTTCGGCAAGGTCACAAATATTGCTGATTACGGTTGTTTCGTGGAGATCGAAGACGGCGTGGAAGGCCTGGTCCATGTCTCTGAGATGGACTGGACCAACAAGAACGTCAATCCGGCGAAGGTCGTGCAGATCGGCGACGAGGTTGAGGTGATGGTGCTGGACATCGACGAGGACCGGCGCCGGATCTCGCTGGGTCTGAAGCAGTGCAAGGCCAATCCGTGGGCCGACTTTGCGGCCTCGAACAACCGTAATGATCGCGTCAAGGGCAATATCAAATCCATTACGGACTTTGGCATCTTTATTGGCCTGCCGGGCGGTATCGATGGCCTGGTTCACCTGTCTGATATTTCGTGGGAACTGGATGGCGAAGAAGCTGTCCGCAAGTATAAGAAAGGTGAGGAAGTTGAAGCTGTGGTGCTGGCGATCGATCCCGAGCGGGAGCGCATTTCGCTGGGCATCAAGCAGCTCGATCAGGACCCCTTGTCCAAGTTCCTGGCGGACCACCCGAAGGGCACGATCGTCAAGGGCACTGTGAAGGAAGTGGACGCGCGGGGTGCGCTGGTGGAACTCGAGGGGGGCATCGAAGGACAGTTGCGCGCCAGCGAGTTGTCACGCGATCGGGTCGAAGACGCTCGCATGGTGCTGAAGCCCGGCGAAGAAGTGGAAGCGCGCTTCATGGGCCTCGATCGCAAGAATCGACTGGTATCTCTGTCGATCAAGGCCAAGGAGGCGCATGAGGAGGCTCAGGCCGTTGAGAGCTATCGTTCCGATTCGGGCACGGCTTCCGCAGGGACGAGTCTTGGTGATCTGCTCAAGGAGCAGATTTCCGGAGGCTCTGAGGAATAATTGAGGGGCAGACGTCGGCCGCGCTGGGCGACGTTGGACCGCTACCGGCCTGGCCGGTCCGCTAAGAAAACGGGGAGTACAGCATTGGCGATGACGAAGTCGGAACTGATCGAGGTCATTGCGCGCAAGCAAAAGCACTTGCCCGCAAAAGACGG
>JAAUXY010017123.1_pt1 | contig 21232 bp, 14 predicted proteins | sample 7278121 | NCBI WGS metagenome assembly JAAUXY01 (sample SAMN14350117, study PRJNA611818) | marine sediment metagenome | isolation source: surface marine sediment (1.8m) | place: French Polynesia: Moorea | collected 2018-08 | reverse complement strand
TCCAGAGGCCGTAAGGAAAGATGTGGGGTACGAGTCGGCAATCATGCTCAAAGAAATATTTGACCGTATCGAACTGCCGCCCTTGCATCTGATACCCGACGCCAAAGCCATCGAAGAAGAGATAGAACAGAAAAAAATCCCTAAACTTGATCGCTGGCGAGTACCAAACACAGATATCGTTATTACCAGAGTAGAGGACGGTCCCCGTAAGGGGCAGTATCTCTTCACTCCTCTTACAGTCGCCCAACTGAACAAGTTCTACAAGAATGTGAAAGGTCTGCCTTACAAGACAGATGCATTTATAACACATGAATTTCTTGAATTTTATAATAGTACTCCCGGCAAACTGCTGCCACCGAAGTGGAGCCAATGGCTGCCGCCCTGGTTCAATAAGCGCTATTTTAATCAGAGCATCTGGCAATGGTGTGTCTTGGCCGTGTGGTTGTGTCTGGCATTGGTGTTTATGAAGGTTTTTTATCGCTGGCTTCGGCCCTGGGCCGCCATGCCTTCCTATAGGAAACGCTATTGGAGAAGAGGCTTATTATTCCTCATAATTGCAGGAACGTCCGTCATTTCTCATTATATTCTTGCCGATCAGATCAATTTAACCGGCTCCGTACTCAGGGTGATTGTTATCATACTTCAAACAATACTTTGGTCGTCGCTGGCAATTGCAATCTTTTATTCCGGCCAAGTGGTTGGGGAAGAGATTGTTTTATCGCCAATGATTGATCCAGAGGGCATTAGAGCATCGTATATACGGGCCCTGTTTGGCATTTTGGGCTTTATTGCAATGGCGGTGGTTCTTATATATGGGCTCTCTCGCGTCGGCGTTTCATTGGCGCCCATCCTGGCCGGTGTTGGTATCGGCGGTCTTGCCATCGCCCTGGCAGCTAAACCAACGCTTGCGAATATTATCGGTAGCTTCATGATCTTTCTCGACAAACCGTTCAGGGTAGGCCAGCGCGTCAATGTCATGGGGCAGAATGGTACCGTGGAATCCGTTGGTCTACGCTCCACCAAGATCCGACTTTTAACCGGGCATCAGACATCGATTCCAAATGAAAAGTTGACCGCTGCGGAGATCGAAAACATTGCTCGTAGGCCATACATCCGACGCGTCTTCAACATCTTCATCACCTACGATACGCCATCGGAAAAGATCAACCGCGCAGTAGAGATATTACGGGAGATATTATCCGTACCCGCAGCGCCTGAAACAGAACCAAACGATATCACCGCGGCAATGGAAGACAGCTCTGAAACAACACATCATCCTAACGAAGCCATCAACCAGGAAGATTTTCCTCCGCGCGTCTACTTCAATGAATTTAACCGCGACTCACTAAATATACTGGTCATCTACTGGTATCATCCGGCCGAGTATTGGAACTATCTGGAACACGCCAACTGGGTCAACATCCAAATTATGGAGCGCTTCAACGAAGAAGGAATTGACTTTGCCTTGCCAACACAAACGCTGCATCTGGCTGGTGAAGATAAGGGGCCTCTCACCTTCGGTCAACGAGAGGTCTCCGAAGAGGAGGCATTGTGATAATTTAATTTACTTGGTGTCTAATAGATGAATCTGTCAAGATATAGTTAATTTTTCATACAATATACTTTGCACGGCACTTTATTTGATTAGTCTTTGCTTTACACAAACTCGAACAATTGTGCATTCCGGCTATGAAGATAAAATCCAAATTCAGAATTTAATGTCTTGGATTTTGTTCCGATTTATAAAGTCTTTATAATTTTAGATTGAGAAGTGAAATCCATAAGAATTGAGGCAAAAGAAGTCTCAAATTTGGATTGATAATCCTTTCTTTTGGCCACCCGTGTGATTAAGTAGAAGGTTACAAAGGATTATACGTCCTTTTCAGATGTCTCTCCCGAAACCTGAAATTTGCGCATGAACTTCCGATCGATAGTGTCTTTGAGCAAAAAGATCAACCGGCCTTTTAAGACCCAATTTCCGCGATAAAAAATACCGGTTTGGTTACCCAAGTTGTAAATCAACAAATAGATATCCTGCGGCTCAAAGGCTTCCAAATCCTTACCTTCTAGCGCGGCCATCAAATTGGCGTACAGAATCGGATTTTGCCGTACGGCGTACACCCCCACCTTGTCCAGTGGTTGTTGCTTAAAACTGATGCAATCGCCGCCACCGAATATGTCTGGGTAGGCCACACTCTGAAGATAAGCATTGACCAGCAGGCCGCCATTGCTTCCGGTCGGCAATCCGGATTCCCGGAAAAGTGGAGAGGGTTTGATTCCCCAGGCCAGAAGCGCCAGGTCAAAGGCTACTTCGCGTTGGTCTTCCAAGATGGCAACGCCATCCTTCAGGCGATTGACATTCACCCCTTCAATAACTTCGATTTGCCGCACTGCCAGGGATTTTCTGGCATAGTGCTGCGCTTTGGAAGGCATCGAATTTAAGAAGCTGCGCCCGCCGCAAACCGTGATGGCACCCTTTGTACCGGTTTGTTGGACCAACCGCCAAAGATTGCCGGCTAACTCCAGGGCGGCAGCGCCGCCGCCGACCACGAGGCATTTGGGCGCCTGGGTGCCCATTCCAGCCTGGATGATCTGCCGCACTTTAATCAGGTTTTCAATCGGTTTGACGGAAAAAATACGATCACTGTTGACTTTGGTTTCATCTGCCGGCACAAAGCTGCCGGTGTTACAGGAGACAACGTCATAGTCAACTTCTCGGCCGGATTCAAGAGCCAATCGTTTTTGATCTGCGTCGATGCGGGTGACGGTGTCTTGAATAAAGGCGGCCCCGCGATCTTCAACCATTTTTTTGACATGAAACCGGACGTCCTGCGGCCGGTAAGTGCCGCCCAGCAAACCGGGTCCCATTCCGGAATAGTAATGATGGGTCGATGGGCCGATCAGGGTCACCTGATGACCGCGCTCAATGTAATCCCTCAAATTGACCATGACAGTCATATGGGCATGACCGCCACCAATCAGTACCAGATGTTTTCCCATTTTCCCTCCTCGATCATCACCCCTTAAATGGACTTAGCATACTTGATAAAAAAAGCCTACCCACAAACAATCAGTTGACGACACTGGGGGAATCCAATACAAAAAAAGCTTATGGAAGATGACCGTCAAAACGCCTTGCAAAGACATCTTCAGCTAAGGGCGCGCATTCTTGAGGCCACCCGGCAATTCTTTAACGACCATCATTATCTGGAAGTCGAAACACCAGTCCGCATCCCGGCGCCGGCACCCGAGGCCTATATCGATGCCGTCGCGTCCGGCGACTGGTTTTTGCAAACCTCTCCGGAGTTGTGTATGAAACGACTGCTGGCTGCGGGCTTTCCGCGCATATTTCAAATCTGCAAATGTTTCCGCCAAGCGGAAAGAGGCCGGCGGCACCTACCGGAAACAACCCTGTTGGAATGGTATCGGACAGAAAGCAATTATGAGGACATCATGGTTGAATGCGAAGAATTCATCAACCGTATCGCCGACACAATTGGTTCGGATGATACGCTGGTCTATCAGGGCCGTCAAATCAAACTCACTCCCCCCTGGCCCCGAATATCGGTTTACGACGCATTTGAAAAATACGGATCCAGTTCACTTGAAGCGGCTTTGCAAACGGATCAATTTGACGAGATCATGGGGACGCAGATTGAGCCCAGGCTAGGTTTCAGCCAGCCGGTTTTTCTGTGTGACTACCCGGCTTGCCGCGGTGCTTTGGCGAAATTAAAACCCGACGACCCCCGCTATGCAGAACGTTTTGAACTTTACATCGGCGGTGTTGAAGTATGCAACGCTTTTAGCGAGCTGACCGATCCGGTGGCGCAAAGAGCGCGTTTTGAACACGAATGCGAACAACGGCGAAAGGCCGGCAAACCGGTATATCCGCTGCCCGAAAAATTTCTGATGGCGCTCAAAGATATGCCGGCCGCAGCCGGCAATGCCTTAGGGATGGACCGCTTGGTTATGCTTTTTGCCGATGCAAACCAAATTGATGATGTGGTGGCCTTTACGCCTGAAGCGCTCTAGCGTTGTGTCCCAGAAATAATTTACAATTATTTTGTAAATTCAAAGGTCATTGCGAGGAGTGAAACGACGACGCAATCTTATGAAAGAGCTTTGATGTCAGTGCATTAAAGACCAAGAGATTGCTTCGCTGCGCTCGCAATGACCGTTTTAGTGTTGAAAAATTATCAAAGGAACATGTGGGACACGACACTAGTGCGCGTCACTATGCGCCCGCCACGTGACTTGATGTTGCTATACATGCCTGATAAGGGTTGAAGAATGCCGGAAACGCTCCATAACAAACAATCAGATACGCAGCCGAGCAGCGGGACGCTGGGAACCTTTGCCGGTGTTTTTACGCCCAGCATTTTGACCATTCTGGGTATCATCCTTTTTCTGCGTTTGGGTTTTGTGGTGGGTCATGCAGGACTCGGCCGGGCCTTAATTATACTCGGGCTGGCCAACGGCATCTCGGTGCTGACCACCTTTTCTTTGTCTGCCATTGCCACCAATCTAAAAGTCAAGGGCGGCGGAGATTACTATCTGATCTCCCGAACGCTGGGGCTGGAATTCGGCGGCGCCATCGGCATCGTGTTGTTCATGGCCCAGTCGATTTCGATCGGATTTTATTGTATTGGCTTTGGCGAAGTTCTCTCCCGTGTTCTGAGTTTGCAGTCCGGTTATTCCATCCAGCTCGTTGCGGCCGGTGCGGTGGCATTTTTGTTTATTTTTGCCTGGCTGGGCGCCGACTGGGCCACACGTTTCCAGTACGTCGTTATGGCGATTCTCATTGCTGCCCTATTATCGTTCTTCATCGGCGGTATAACAAAATGGGACAGCACGCTCCTGGCCCAGAACTGGGACGCACCAGCCGAGGGTTGGGGCTTTTGGGTCATTTTTGCCATCTTTTTCCCGGCCGTTACGGGATTCACCCAGGGGGTCAGTATGTCCGGCGATTTAAAGGACGCCGGCAAAAGTCTGCCCCGCGGGACCTTTATTGCTGTTGGGGTATCGATTATTGTCTATTTTCTGGCGGCAATTGTTTTCGCCGCCACACTGCCTGCCAGCACGCTGATGAATGAATATGATGCCATGAAACAGGTGTCTGCCGCCGCATTTTTTATCGGGGCCGGGGTCATTGCCGCTACCCTGTCGTCGGCCATGGCGTCCTTTTTAGGCGCACCCCGCATTTTGCAGTCCTTATCATCCGATCGCATCTTTCCGTTTTTACTGCCATTTGCCCAGGGGGTTGGCCCGGCCAATAATCCCCGCAGAGGGGTTTACCTGTCTGCCGGCATCGCCTTTGCCACTGTCGGAATAGGGAAGCTAAACCTTATTGCCCCGGTGGTCTCGATGTTTTTTTTAATCTCTTATGGGCTGTTAAATTATGCCACCTTTTTCGAGGCCCGCGCCGGCAGCCCATCATTCCGCCCCCGTTTTCGCTGGTATGATCAGCGCCTCAGCCTGGCCGGTGCACTGGCCTGTTTGATGGTGATGCTGGCGATTGATTGGAAGGCCGGTGTGGTGGCCGCCGCCATTTTATTTGGCATTTTCCAATACCTGAAACGCACCAGCGGGCCGGCACGCTGGGCTGACAGCCGACGCTCGTATTATCTGCAGCGTATTCGAGCCAATCTGCTGGCAACCGCCCAAGAGCCGGAGCACCCCCGCGATTGGCGACCCCAGCTGCTGGTGTTTTCCGACGATGCCCATCGCCGTCAGCGCCTGTTGCAATTTGTGGAATGGCTCGAGGGCGATACCGGATTCGCCACCGTGGTCCGCATCTTGGAGGGTGAAGGCGTCAAAATGATCAAACTGCGAGAAGAGGCCGAAAAAGAGCTGCGCCAAGACATCGCCGCCAGCCAATCAGAGGCCTTTCCCTTGGTTGTGGTGGTGCCTAAAATGATTCAGGGAATTCATACCTTGGTACAGGCTTACGGCATCGGCCCCTTAAAGGTGAATACGGTGTTGCTCAACTGGTTTGAGCATGAACCGACGATCAAGCGCGGCATCCGCGAAATCCTGTACGGCCGCCGCATTAAAACTGCATTTCGTCTGGGCTGCAACATCATTGTTTTAAAGGCAAACGAAAATGACTGGGAAAGCTTGAAAAAAATTCCTGCCCAGGAACGCCGAATTGATGTCTGGTGGTGGGATGATGCCAGCAGCCATTTGATGCTGTTGTTGGCCTATCTGACAACCCGCTCTAAAGACTGGCAAAAGGCCCGTATCCGGGTTTTGGCACCGGGTTTTGATCATCCGACCGAAGATGCCATGGCGGTTTTTCGCCAAAAGCTCGAAAATTTCCGAATCGAAGCCGAACCTGAAATGGTATTTAACGCCAAAGCCAGCAATGTCATCGGTTATTCACAAGGGTCTTCGCTTGTTTTTTTGCCGTTCCGCCTGAAGGGCAATCGCCCTGTGGGTCCGTTTGGCCAGCCTGTCGAGCAAATTCTGGCCGATTTGCCCCTGACCGCCCTGGTGTTGGGCGCCGAAGATGTCGAGCTGGAGGCTGAGCCGGAAGAAGGCAAGGCGGCTGAAATTGCCACCGCTGTTGATGATTTGTCTGATGCAGAAAAGCGGGCTAAAGACGCTAAAAAGGATGCCAAAGCCGCTGCGGCGGTCTTGGCGGTGGCTAAAGAAAAATTGCGTCAGCAAGTCAAAGCGGATGCCGGCGATGCTGCCATGATCGCTGAGCTCAAGGGCAACATCACATCAGCCGAAAAACAGGCTGCTAAAATGGCCCGCCGCTCCGCCAAGGCCACCGTAAAATCCATTCAAGCCGCCAAAGCGGTCCAAGCCTTGGGCGCAACAACCGAAAAACCCGCAGAGGACAGCACCAAGTCGACGGATCGTAAACAGGATTGACACGCGGCCGGACAATCAATTAAGCGCAGAATCGACAATCATTGCTTTAACTTGTTAGAATTACATTTAATATGAAATGCTTGACAAATGGGCAGCTAACCGCATAAAGTCGCAATAATTTAATAAATGTGACAAAAGGATGCAGCAGAACCTTAGCGAAGGAGATCGAACATGGGCAGTTACGTTAAAGCGATATTGTTGCTGATTGTTCTGGTCGTACTAGTAACATTTGGCATCAACAACCTTGAACCGATCCGACTGCATTATTATTTCGGCTTAAGCAGCATGCCGTTGCCGCTTTATGGTGCTGTATATGGCGCCATGCTGATCGGTATTTTTATTGGCATGCTTGTGGGGATCAATTCCAGGTTCACCCAGCGCAAAAACATAAAGACGTTGCAGCGAGAAAACCGTGAGCTCAAAAGCAAAGTCGGCGAAGAAGCCCCCGAAGAGAAAGCGATAGAAGAACCGCCCACAACAGAGCCTGAAGAGGCATCTAAAGAGGAATCTGAAGATACTGAAGAAATACAAAAATTCTAACTAACAGCTACCCACCAAGGACCGCAGGGCATTTCGGCAATACCGAAAGCGCTGCGGTTATTTTATTTTGACGACCACCAGGGTCACATCATCTTCGAATTTTTTGCCTTTAGAAAATCGGTACAAAGAGTCGATAAAAATATTGAGGATACCTTTGGCGCTCAGCCCCGCATGAGCCCGAATGAGATCATATATTCTTTCTTTTCCAAACATTACACCGCTGATATTTTCAGATTCCCAAACCCCATCCGTTGCCAAGACGATGATCTGCCCGGCTTTTAGGCCGGTTTTTTGATTTTCCACATAGGTCCATGATTCTTCAACGCCTAAAGGAATACCCTCCCCTTCCAGCGTTTCAAAGGATCGGGTTGTCGGATCATAAAAAATGGCCGGGTCCTGCCCGGCACGGACCCATTCCAGGGTTTTACGGCTGACATCAATGCGCAGGTAGAAAAGGGTCATAAAATTATGGTAGTCGGCAACATCTTTGGCCAGTTGCCGATTGACATCTGAAATGATCTGCCCGAGGGTCCCGGGCAGCGAGACCCGTTGACGTAAAAACCCTCGGGCGGTGGCCATCAACAGCGCCGAAGAAATACCATGCCCGGAGACATCTCCTAAAACAACGCTCACCTGCGGGCCCTTGTTGGTGTCAAATTCCAAAAAATCGTAATAGTCGCCCCCGGTCTCATCGCAGTATATACTTTTACCGGCAATATCCAAGCCCGGGATGCTGGGATTTTCAGCGGGCAGAAGTTTCTGTTGTACTTTCATGGCCAGGTCCATGGATTGATTCAGCCGCAGATGGTCCGCCAGTTTGGGTCCCATCTGATTGAACGCTTGAATGACCAGATCGCGCTCATCGCCGGTGCGCAAACCCAGTTTAACCGAAAAATCACCGTCCGACAGCTTTTTGGCAGCCGTGGCCATTTGCAGCAATGATCGCGTAATCATATACGATCCAATCAATGCCCCCGCCGCCAGGAAAATGATCGTTAACAGCGTGGCGGCGCCGGCAAACAGAATCTGGTCCTTTAAATAGGTAAAAAAAGTTTTCCGGGTTTCGTCCGGCAGCGCCATAATGGTTGATTTGGGTACCATTACGATAAACTGAGTCAGATCATCGATTCCGGCATAAGCCCAAATAAATTCAGCATTTTTGAATGGCAAGGCCGCATAGCCGGTTTGGCCGGCCTTGAGTTGGCTTAAAACAGCATCAAAGGTGGGTTGATCCGATGAAGATAACCATGTACTTCCGAAGGTCGGTATCCAGGAACCCAGCGCATCATGATAGTCTTTTTGGGCCAGTATCCGTAGACCCGCTTTAGCCCTATTCGGATTCTCAGCCATCGTGGCAATGAAAGAGCGCGCATCAGTCGCCCACAGTGGAGAAAGCGTACTTTTTTTTAGTGCCTCAACAAACAGAATATCGATGGCCACAACCCCCCAAAAAGATCCATCGGGCCGATATAGGCGTTTTGAAACCGTAAAGGTCAGAAAGCCGCTGGTAGTGTTGATCGCCGGCAGGGTCCAGGTGGGAGTATCTTTCGCATTTTCAAACCAGGGCTGCCAGCGCGGATCCAAACCATCGGCATAGCTGCTGTGTCCCGGATAAGAAACACACACACCGGCTTTTAGACAGACATGGGCCCACTGCAAGGCATCACCGAATTCACTGGAAAGTTTCCTGAAAGTGGGCGTCATCTGACTCAGAACGGCCAGGTCCTGAGTTACGTCTGATTCATCAACGCCGGGCGCCAATTTGAACACCGGATGCCTGAAGCTGACCGGATTATCTAAAAACTGACCATCATGGGTTTTTAACCGATATCTGAAAGAAGGCAATAAATCCTTGGGTGCGGTTCGGGGATCTTCAAAATCTTTGGTAAAATAAACGAGCGCCGGTTCTACAGGTATCTTCAAAAAGGCCAGCTCGGCTTCAGCCGCCAGAACGTGTAAATAAAATTCCATGGCCGCTTGGGTGCGTTGGATAACTTTGGCAGAATTTTCAGCGGTTTGCCGCAGCTCCATCCCGACAATTTGGGTTAAGCGCTGGCGAGCATCCTCTGAAATGGCCTGGCCTAGTCGAAATGTACCCCGCTGACTGACAATCGTGACCACAATCAGCGGTGTTAAGCTGAACACCAGCAGAATAATAAAAAGTTTCCAGCGCAAGCGTATTTTAAACATACCCATTCCGGACCGAATTGTTGCGATTGCTAATCGACCCCTACCGGCTTACCGTATTGTTTAAACAACTGCGTTTTGCAATCGACGATGGGGTCATCCAATCTTTATTGTAAACGGACACGATTTTGAAATGCAATCAAAAACTCTGTCCACTCAAGAGAGATCGGCACCATGGCATAAATCGTTGACTACGGCCATCCCCTTGTGCCGATTTGAAAGCCGCATCAATTTGGCGTATAATATTTAGGATAACCTGTCTCAATAACAGAAAATCCGTCAAAGGGTGGTGCTCGCCGACAGCATCGACTCTTTTATTGCTTTCGAACTATAGGCACTCAGCAGTAATGGAATCAAAGAAAATACGATTACACTATGCCGTACTGATGTTAATCGGCATTATTGCCTTCGGCACAGGTGGATATTATTTCGTAGAGCACATGCCGCTTTTCGAATCCTTTTACATGACCATCATCACTATTTCCACGGTAGGTTATGCCGAAATTGTGCCCCTGTCACAAGCGGGTCGAGTTCTGACCGTCATTATCATCATCCTTGGCATCACAGTTGGCGCTTACACCATTGGTTTGCTGGTTCGCGCTTTTATTGAAGGCGAGCTGACAAAAATAGTGGGGAGAAAAATCGTGCAAAAACAGATATCCGAATTAAAGAATCATTTTATCGTTTGTGGTTTCGGCCGCATCGGCCGCATTATCTGCAATGAACTGGCAGCCGATAACATTAACTTTGTGGTCATCGAGCAAGACCCCGCGGTTATCGAACAAATCGAGTCTAATAATTATCTTTTCCTTGAAATGGATGCTACCTCTGAAGAGGCCTTGTTAAAATCCGGTATAATGAAAGCCAAAGGCATTGCCACGGCCCTGCGCTCCGATGCCAACAATGTTTTCATTACCTTGACCGCCAAAGGATTGCGGCCCAATATCTATATTCTGGCCCGGGCTTCCGATGAAAACAATGAAGACAAGCTTTCACGCGCCGGCGCCAGCCGGGTGGTTTCGCCTCATCTGATCGGCGGCCGGCGCATGGCACAGGTTCTCAAAAGACCGACGGTTGTCGATTTTATCGATATTGCCACAATGGGCAGTTCTTTGGGGCTGATGATGGAAGAGGCCGTGATCGGAGAGAACTCGGACTTGATCAACAAAAACCTCATCGATAGCAATTTGCGCAAAGATTTTGGGGTGATCATCGTGGCTATCAAAAAAATGGCCGGCAATATGATTTTTAATCCCATGCCTTCCGAATCCTTTGAAGCCGGAGATGTCATTGTGGTCCTCGGCAAGCGGGAAGACCTGCAACGTATGAATGCCATTATGTAGATTCGCTTGGTAACCTCCCCTTTCCATTGGTTGCGCTAACAGCAAACTCACCGAAATGCAGCGCCCGCTGCGGATAATGGTAATGCCCCGCCCTGCTTTAAATCCAGCGGCTATTATTGACACATGGCCGGCAACATGATAGCCGGTAACAGCAAAAAATCGTGAAAAACCATGTAAATCGTGTATGCTCAAAAATGATATGCAGCTTCATGGTTTTGACATCGATCATAAGTAAGGAGACCTATGGGAGCGTATCTAAATCGGTTTTTCGGTGCGGCAATGCTCGATGGTAAATTGTATGAAGAAGTCGCAGGGGATCCGCGGTTTCTATTTCAGGCCTGGATTACGGTTTTGATCTATGCGATGCTGGCCGCATGGGGAACCTTCGGCCGGGCCGGCGCGGTCGGCACCAACATTTCCATGATATCCAGCCTGATCGGATGGTATATTTGGGCTTTTTCTACCTATTTTCTGGCAGCGAAATTTTTCCGTGAAACAAAGACCGAAATCGATCGTGGTGAACGCAAAGCGGTAATTCGTACGATGGGGTTTGCCTGTGCTCCGGGTGCGATCCGCATTCTGGGAATCATACCGGGTCTGGGCATCGTATCTTTAGTGGCGGCGTCCATCTGGATGATCGTTGCCGCTACCATTGCCGTAAAACCGGCTTTAAATTTCGAAAACACTGCACGCGCCGCCAGCGCCTGCATCATTGGCTGGATCATTGGCGCAATCGTTCAGGGTCTGCTTCTGGTGGTCATGTTTTCGATTTTCGGCATTACGCGATCATAACCAGCAGCCAGTGAACATAACATAAAATCCGACGAACATCCTGCTTTCGTATTCATTCTGTGCTGTCATTGGTGCAAATGGCAGTCCGTAAGATGAGCATCATGCCGTCTGTCGATCCATCAAAACTGGTTTTTGAACGTCAATCGATTGCTGCGAAATTTATCGATCCGTCCGGCAGCATCGCAGAGCGACGCATTGAAATCCGCACCAACCCCATTACAGGACGCACCAGCCGTATCTCATTTAGTCGCATTCAAGAAAAAGAGCCCGGAACCGAATCCCTGCCCCAGCCGCCACCTGATGCGGATCAAACGGAGACCTGCCCGTTTTGCCAGCCCCAGGTAAGCTCCCAAACACCCCAGTTGCATCCTGAGATTTCAACGAAAGGGCGGTTAACCCATGGCGATTCGCTGCTGTTTCCCAATTTGTTTCCTTATGGCAGCTACTCTGCCGTCAGTCTTTTCGATAACAACCACTTTGTCGAAATCGGTAATGCCGACGCAGCTTCATATGCCAGCAGTTTTGTCAATTGCAGCCAATATCTAGCAAAAGTCAAACATCACGATCCCCAGGCGGTCTATATGGCCATCACCCAGAACCATCTACCATCAGCCGGCGGGTCCCTGGTTCATCCGCATCTGCAAATAAACGCCGATCGTTGGCCCGCCAATCATCAGCGGGTGCTGTTGCAACGCGCCCATGATTTTTATGATCAAAACGGCAAATATCTATTGTCGAGCTATCTTGATCATGAGATCGCTGACGGATCGCGCTTGATCGGAACAACAGGCGCATGGCAATGGGTGGCCGCCTTTGCGCCCGAGGGATTCTTTGAAATATGGGGCATATTTCCACAACAGACCTCGTTTCAGCAGGTTGCGGAGTCAGATTGGCAAGACCTTGCCCAGGGCATACAAAACATCCAGCGGTTCTATCGTCAGTTGAACCGCAATGGATACAATTTGGGGATTTTAGCGGTAGAAATGCCTTCCAGCCGACTCGAGCTGCGGATCGTCATTATGGTCAGATCGAATTACGCCCCTTGGGTCCGCAGTGATCATACCGGTTTTGAGATGATGCTCGGTGATATGACCACCTTTAGCGCCCCGGAACAAACCGCTGAACAGGCACGCCCATTCTTTTAACGCGATCATCCTACTCTTTGCTATCTTCAAGGAAGAAAATTCCAAAAGGCCGTATTACAATGGTTTCAGGTGTCAGGCCTTCGATGACCAATGTCGAGTCTTTGCTACTCAATATAGCAATAATTGTCACATGTTTTCGTTGCGTTCGGATTTTAGTCTCAATTTCCCTGACACCTGAACACTGAAACCTGAAATCTGCTAAATGCTGACACCCGAAACCTGAAACCTGAACCGCCTCAGGCGGAACTTTTGAACCTGACACCTGAACACTGAAACCTGACACCTAAATAAAATTGAGTTGGGAAAATCACATTTGGGAAAAAACGCGAAAATGGAAACGGGATAAAGGTTGACTAAACTATGAGGCGGTTGAGAGTTCCTGGGGAGAATCAATTCCCATCTGGCGCACGATGTATTCACTGATCCGGTTGCCGTCCATCGCATTGACCGTAATCATAAAACTGCCCAGCGGGATTTCTTCTTTTTCGTGGGGTATCCGGCCGATCTGATTCAATACATATCCGGAAAACGTATCGTACTCCTTTGAATCGGGAATATGCATCGGGATTTTATCGTTGACCTCATCGATTTCAGATTTGCCCAGCACGCGCCATTCATCCTTTCTGAGCTTTACAATATGCGGTTCGAATGTGTCGGTCTCATCGACGATCTCACCGACGATCTCTTCAATGGCATCTTCTAAGGTTATCAAACCGGAGACACCTCCGTGTTCATCGACAATGATGGCCAGGTGCTGTTTTCGCGTTTTGAATTGTTTGAGCAAACTATCCAATTTTTTGTTTTCAGGCACAAAATAAGGTTTGCGCATAATTTTGCGCACATCCCCTTTTTCATGGGATACGGCCTGGTGCTTAAGGAGATCTTTGACGTTTAAAATTCCCACCACATGATCGATATCACCATCGATCACCGGGATGCGCGTATAACCGGATCGTGCAATCTCTTCCAGATTTAGGGCTTCATTGGCTTCGATGACGAACATATCGGCTCTAGGCGTCATAATTTCAGATGCGTTGGTATCGTCAAATTCAAATATATTTTCGATCAACTCCTTTTCTTCCTCTTCGATACCCCCTTCTTCTTCGACAACTTCAACAAAGGTCATCAACTCTTCTTCGGTAACAATGGGTTTCTTGTGGATTTTTCCAGTCAGTTTGGGAATGAAGTTTAAAAATAAAATTACCGGTGTCAGTAAAATGGAAAGCCAATACAGCGGAAAGATGACAATCCGTGCAATTAAAATATTATTACGGGTGGCAATGGATTTGGGAAAAATTTCGCCGAAAATTAGAATCAGAAAGGTCATCACACCAGTAGCAATGCCCACCGCATGGTTAGCGACCAGATCAATAGTAATGGCAGTTGCCATGGCCGAGGCGCCGACATTGACAAAATTATTCCCAATCAAAATGGTTGACAGGAGCCGATGCGGATCGTCTTTCATTTTCTTAATCAGCCGATTGGTCGCCCCTTTTTGTTTGGCCAGATGAATAGCCCGCACTTTGCTGATGGAAAACAGAGCAGTTTCAGCGGAAGAGAAAAATCCGGAGAGTAAAAGCAGTAATAATAAGATGAAAACTTGGTTCGATAGCATAAATGCTGTTGAATCTAACCTTCTGTTAGAGCGCCTGTTCCCTCATACCGCCGCCAAACATGGATAGACCTGCGGCGTAAGAGGAACAACATAACCCCAAGCGGTTGAAGCCTTTATCCAGTTTGCGTCTTGGGTTTGGAATCAGTGAAAGTGGTTAACAAACCCTTCCGTTTTTTTAATATAATCTTATTCCATGAGTCTGTCAATTGAGAGATTATTTGAAAAGCATCGCGGCATCGATTGCATAAAGGTACGTGCAAACATGCCAGTGAGCAAAATAGGTGTGCGGCGCGACAGTGCTAAAATTATACCAGTGACGGACGTCTGCGTTGACGCTTGGTGCTGAATCCAATGATAAAACCGACAATCAGTACCGCGGAGCCGGCCAGAAACCATTTAATGGCATAATTCATTTCCATCCGGGTTACCTGTTCTTCAAGCTCGCTGGCCTTCTTCGTTTGCTCGACCAGTTGTGACGCCGTGCGCTCATAGTTGGTTTTAAGGGTTAAGAACTCAGCGGCTTCAGATTTTAACGTCTCGTATTCGGAGCTTGTTTTCTTCATCTGTCTTTGAGTCGTCTCAAACTGGACTCTGAGTTTTTTGCTTTCAGCTTTTAAATGGTTGTTTTCCTCAAGAAGTGCTGCGGCCTGGGTCATCAGGTTTTTATGCTTGCCTTGCAAGCGCTCAAGCCTGAGGTTATGCGTTGGGTAGGGGGTCAGATACCGGCTGAGAACCCAACCCTCTTTTTCATTGGCCTGCCGGACTTGAGTCCACTCATCTCCAGCAGTTATCACTTCGACCGTCTGCCCGGATTGCAGCACGGCCAGTATTTTGTTTTCCGTGCTCGGTCCGGATCGCAAGGTTATTTTCAAATTATCAGAAATATACATTGTTTCCGCGTGTATCGCCGGGGCACACAGACACAGTATGAGCAACAATCCACAAACTTCGAAACGTTTGAACAAATCATTCATAACAGAACCTTTCCGAATCTTTTTTAGAGCAGGTATTGAATGGCATAAACATTGGATTTTTAAGGATCGTCAAAAAAATAGGCCGTTATTCCAACCGTTTTTCGAATGATCCCCAGACGCCGATTCCATGGGGCGGAAATGATAATGAAAAGCAGTGCAAATTGCTTGAAAAACAGGTTCATCTAATTTATCAGAGCCAGGAGCCATTCTGGGGTATATTTTACAACATTCTGGTAAATTAGACAAATCTGATCCTAACGCCTTTAAATTTATTGACAAATGGGTATTGTTTAAGTTAACTAATTGATATTAAATTAATTTGAACGAATTTTCAATTTGTTTGCACGAATTCCGTAAAAATGGTGGTGTTGCTAAATGATGGCTTATGATTTGCAATGTATGGAAGGCCATTCTTTTGAAGGCTGGTTTGAAGACAGCCAAGCCTATCAAAATCAGAAAAAGAAAGGCTTGATCGCTTGTCCGGTGTGCAACAGCACCCAAGTATCCAGAATACCTTCCACTTTTGCGATCAGAGGCTCACAGATTCCCCAAAAAGATTCGTTAGAAGAAAAACATCTGAAAAAAGTAGGCAAAGAAATAGTTGATTTCGTCCATAAAAATTTCGATGACGTCGGATGTGATTTTGCCAAAGAAGCTTTAAAAATGCATTACGGTGTCGAAGAACCTCGCAATATCCGCGGTGTCAGTACCAAAGAAGAAGAAAAAATGCTCAAAGAAGAGGGTATTGAATTTCTCAAAATCCCCATGCCGGAGAGGCCTGACACTGACGCCTAACCCCTCCAAAAAGCGCCTCAAAAATGCATCTAACGCTCAATGGCTGTGTTTCCCCGATAAATCGGGATCACACATCTATCTTTAAGAAGATTAAGGTGTGCGTAAAACCGATTTAAAATGCTCGAATACTAACGTGTATGCTCCACTTTTAAATCGGTTTTCGCCTTGCCCTTGAGCGTGATCTACTATTTTTGAAGCCGCTTTTTAAAAAATTATTAATAACCTATCTACAGAAATAATCACCAGGCACATTTTATACGAGGGCGCGGACGGCGGCGTCGGCAAGTTCAAGCAGAAGGGTGGGATAAATGCCCAGCCCAACCATAATAAGAATCAATGCGCCGCTGAGCAGTTTCAACGCAGGGGACAACCTTAGATCCGGCTGAACGGTGTCCGGTTTGCTTAAATAAGCGGCTTTTAACACCAGCAGATAGTAGTAAAGGGAGATCAAAACATTAATCATGGCGATGAGCACCAACGTAAAATAGCCCTGCTCCATGGCGGCCAAAAAAACAAAGAGCTTGGCGCTGAAACCAATGGTTGGCGGAATGCCAGCCAAGCTGAAAATGGATACCATCAGGGCCATCGCCAAAAGTGGGGACCGTTGGTGCAATCCGGCCAGCTCATCAATCTGAATATTACGCCCATCATCGGCCACCTTGACCACCACTAAAAAAGCAGTGAATTTCATGACCAACAAAGACCCGGCATAAAAAATAACGCTGCCATAACCGGCCGGGCTCATACTTAAAATTCCGATCAACAGGTATCCGCCGTGAGCAACCGTTGAATAGGCCAGCAATCGCTTAATATCTTTTTGGACGATGGCGGCCAAATTGCCGACGGTCATCGAAATAATCGCAAGGGTCACCAGCGCGTGGACCAGATAATTGCTGGCGCCGGCGCTGCCCACTGAGGCGACCATGCGGATTAAAAGGGCTATAGCGGCCACCTTGGAGGCCGTGGCAATATAAGCCGTAATCTGGTGGGCGGCCCCCTGGTATACATCCGGCGCCCAGAAATGAAAGGGAAAGACCGCCAGCTTAAAAAAGAACCCGCTGAGCGTTAGCATCAGCCCGATAATGACTACAGGTTTATCGATTACAGCAGGAATCACCCGCAGCATATCATCGACATGCGCCGCCTGAGTGGTCGCATACAGCAACGCCAAACCGAAAAGCATCACCGCCGAAGCGGTGATGCCGATCAGAAAATATTTCATAGCGGCTTCAATGCCCAGATCTTTGTCGCTTCTCAGCGCCACCAGAATGTAAAGGGCATAACTGGAGAGCTCAAGAGATACATATATCGCCAACAGATGCCGGCTACTGACCAACAGGAGCATTGCCAGGGTACAGACAAACAAAAGCAGATAAAAATCTGGATGGTTCTTTTCACGGACGCCACTGATATTTGCACACAGACAAACGATCAAAAACAGCCCCAGGGACAGCAACACTTTAAACACCTGTGAGAACAGATCGATCCGATAGGTGTTGAAAAAAAGCAGCCCCCCTGATCTGACGGTCAGCAGGCACACCAATACACCACCGGCGGCCAGAAATAAGGCGCTGAAATAATCGCGCCTGGCATGGGTCCGCGGCAACGTTGAGAGTACCAGAAACCACAGGCTGGCTAGAAGATAATAGATTTCAGGACTGAAAATCATCCACTTCATCAGGGTAACCCGTTAATGAATGGAATGGTTGCCGTATCGATCACATCAAACAGCAGAGACGGAAAAAGTCCAAAAATCACCAGAACAGCCACCAGGATCATACGGGGTATGCCCAGCCGAATGGACACATCCGGCAGTTGTGCATATTTGGCGTTTTTGGGACCGTAAAATGTTCTTTGCACAACGCGCAGCATAAAAAGGGCGCTGATCACCAAAGCCACAATGGCCATCGCGCCGCGAACCGGATAAACTTTGAAGGCCGAAATAAAAACCACCAATTCGCCCCAAAAGCTGGCCAGACAGGGGATCCCCATACTCGCCATGGCTGCCACGATAAAATAAGTCGAGGCCACCGGCATAACACGACTGAGGCCACCCAACTCATCAATGGCCTTGGTATGGGTTCGGTCGTAAATATAGCCCACCGACGAGAAGAAAAGAGCCGTCATCACCCCATGAGCGAACATCTGAAAAATGGCGCCGTTCAATCCATCGACGCTGACGGTTGACAACCCCAGACCGACAATGCCCATGTGGGAAACACTGGAGTATCCAATTACATATTTTAGATCGGTCTGGCGCAGGCCGGCCAACGCGCCATATACAATGCCCACCACAGCCAATGAGGCCATCAGTTTAGACCAATATTGCCAGCCCTCTGGACAGAGCAGGATTGCAACCCGCAGTACGCCGAAAGCACCAATTTTCATCAACACACCGGCATGCACCATGCTGACCGCATGGGGGGCGGCGACATGACCGACCGGTGACCAGGTATGGAAGGGCCAAACGGCTGCCAGAATACCGAAACCGATAAAAAGCAAGATAAACGCAAATTTCTGTTGATCGGCGCTGAATGTACCCGGCTGCATCAGTGAAACGAGATCAAACGTATGTAGTCCGGATTTGACAAATAGATAGACAATCGCCGGCAAGATCAGGGCGCTTCCGGCCAGCAGATACAGCGTTAACTTCATTGCCGCATATTCTTTGCGGGTTGTCCCCCAAACGGCGATCAGTAAATACATGGGAAACAGCGACACATCATACCAAACGAAAATGAAAAACAGGTCCAGGCTCATAAAGAGTCCGAACACACCGGTGACCATCACAAAATACAGTATGTAAAACTCTTTGACACGGTTTTGCATTTCCCACATCGTCAGCACGCCGGTGAAAAACACAATTCCGGTCAGCAACAAATTGGGTAAATTAAATCCGTCGGCCGCATTATAATAGGTAATACCCAGAGATTTGACCCAGACGATTTTTTCAACAAACTGGAGTCCTCCCTGGCTTTTGTCGTAGGCAAAAAACAAATACAGAGATAGTACCAGAGTGATGCCGGAAAAGATCGCAGCCAGCCATTTAATGACCTGCGAATGGCGTTCAGGCGTAAAAAGCATTATGAAAATGCCAATAACGCAACTTAGCAAGATGCATGATAGATATGGAAATTCGGCAAACGCCATTTTCTCAGCTCACATCCTTAGAATATGAAATAAACAGCCAACAAAACCAAAACAATAAAAATCACTAGCAACCGGTACTGCACCATCCCCAGATGCAGACGGGATAAAATCCGGCCGCTGGCAATAGTTGCGTTGCTCAGCCCGTCAATACTGCCGTCGATGACATGATCATCGTTTTGCTTACAAAAATTGGCCAATCCTTTATAAACGATATAATCCAGGCACAGACGATAAAAATCATCAATATACCAGCGACGGGCAAAAAGCGTATTCAGCGAAGGTATTTTTTCGACAAAACCCACCCGCTCAGCATTGCGGCGACCAAACTCCAGCCAGGCCAGCCCCACCCCGGCCGCTGCGATCGCCAGGGCTGCAAACGGCAACCACGCATGGTGGGCGGCGCTATGTGCAGCAATGGCCGACGGACCGGTTATAAAGTGATCCAGCGGTTCTTGATATAAACCCAGCACCACTGTGGCCGCAGCCAGAATGATCAGCGTGCAGGCCATCCAACCATAATGAGTGTTATGGTGATCACTGGCATGATTCTGCCCTGCTGCGGTTGAAGCCGGCGGTACGGATGATTTGGGAAACATCAGAATAAAGATCAAGCGGAAGGCATAATAAGCGGTTAAAAAGGCGCCCAGCAGGCCAGCCACCAGCCAGATCGGATTGTCAAGTTCCGCCAGGCCGGCCAGAATTAATTCTTTGCTGAAAAACCCGGATAATGGCGGCAGACCAGCCAAAGCCGCTGCGGCGATAATGATACTGATGGTAGGAATTTTTAAGCTGCGGCCACCTCGATCGCTGATCTCAAAAATATCATTGGATTCGTAGGCGTGAATGAAAACCCCGGAGCACAAAAAGAGCAACGCCTTGAATCCGGCGTGGGTTGTCAAGTGAAACACGCCGGCAAAATAGCTACCGGCCGCCAGCCCCATAATCATAAATCCCAGCTGGCTGATGGTCGAATAAGCCCATACCTGCTTGATATCCCGGCTGACCATCGCCATGGTGGATGCCATCAACATGCTGATGGTGCCGATCACCAGAAAAATCAACATGGCCGTTGATGACAAGCTAAAGAACGGAAAAAGGCGTGCAAACAGATAAACACCGGCGGCAACCATGGTGGCGGAATGCAGCAAGGCACTGACCGGTGTGGGGCCTTCCATGGCATCCGGCAGCCAGGTCAACAAAGGAAATTGAGCGCTTTTGCCCACAATGCCGCCAAAAATCAGAACGGCCGAAACGGTGATGAGACCTGCCGGCATTTGAGCGCCGGTTTGCGGCCCGTTGATGTCCAGGATGTTCAAATTGCCCAGATACATCAACACCAGTAGCAAGCCGATAAAAAAGGCCACATCTCCCAGCCGCGTCATGACAAATGCTTTTTTACCGGCCTGCGTGGCGCTGAACTTTTCATACCAAAAACCAATCAACAAGTAGGAAGAAAGCCCCACCAGCTCCCAGAAAATGTACAATTGCAGCATGTTGGGGGCAAGGGTCAGACTCATCATCGCCCAGGCAAAGAGCGACATGAATGCATAGTAACGGGAAAAGCCCGCATCTCCGGCCATATAACCAATGGAATAGACCTGTACCAGAAAGCTGATCACCGTCACCACCACCAGCATCAGCAGACTGACCGGATCCAGCAGGTACCCGAAGGGAATCTGAATGTCACCGGAGACCACCCAGCGAAAGGTGAATGTGATCGGAGATGTCAGTCCCCAGTGTTTTACCAGCAAAAAAAGCGCGCAGACCAATGAGACGCCAATCGCTGCGATCGACAATCCTGCTGAAAGCCGC
>JAAUXY010036763.1_pt1 | contig 21240 bp, 26 predicted proteins | sample 7278121 | NCBI WGS metagenome assembly JAAUXY01 (sample SAMN14350117, study PRJNA611818) | marine sediment metagenome | isolation source: surface marine sediment (1.8m) | place: French Polynesia: Moorea | collected 2018-08 | reverse complement strand
TCAGGGCTTGGGCTCGAAGGAGAACTGCTGGCCGCCGACGCTGGCCTCGAACATCAAGCCGCCGCTCGCCAGGGTGAAGACCGCGATGCCGCCGGCGAAGTCCAGGGCGTTCGAGGCGCTGCTGTCCAGAGCCACCGCCGAGACGTCGGCCGCGAACTCGAAGTTGCCGGCCTTGAAGCGCTCCAGCGCCTCCTTGTCCTTGAAGAAGACGATCTCCCTGAAGGTCTGGCCGCCGGCCTGCAGCCCGAAGGTGAACTGCGTGATGGAACTGGCGCCGATCACCTCGCCCTGCTCGTAGACCGTGCCGTCGCCGTGGGCCCCGCCGAAAACCAGCCCGCCCTTGGTCACCTTGGGAAACACCGCATAGCCGTAGGAGCGCGCGAAGAAGACCTCGAGACGGGGATTGGCCTCCTTGAAGGCGACGACGGCCTCCTGCGCCAGCTTCTGCGATTCGGGGTCCCAGCCGGCGGCAGCAGGGCCGCTCCAAACCCCTATGACCAGACAAAGCCCGATGACGCTTCTTGAGACAAAGCGGATCATGGTTCAGCACCCCATTGGAATCGATAGCCAGCCTGCCGTTTCGGCGCGAGACTATCAGACCCGGAGCCCCGCTGCCTAGCCAAGGGTCGGGCGCAGCGCCCGAAAATGCAAGCAAATCCGGGGGATTCCTGCATCGCTTCCTTGTCACATCAATCCCACAAGTCAGTCACAGGCCAGCCCGTATCCTCGCGCGCGATGGAGATGGAGGTGGTCTCGCCGAAAAGAAGCCAACCGCCGAGTTGGTTGAATAACAAAGATCTAGCGCTTGCGGATTTGGTGGGATCTAAACCATGAAACCTTTGAACCGAAGCTTCTTGCCGTGGCTCGGCGCGCTCTTGCTTGTCGGCTGCGGCGTTCAACTCGAAGTCGCCGAAGAGGCCGAGCCGAAGGGCACGGACTTCAACAAGAGCCTTTACGAAGGCTATTTGGAGCTCTCCCGGGCGGAGTACCAGGAGGGCGACTACCGCGACTCCGACACTTTCGCCGAGCGGGCAATCATCGCCGCGGACGGCGCCGCACCGCCGCCGGAGGCGGTCGACGCCAGGGACATTCCCTCCGACAAGGTGAGCCTGCTCGCCGAGGCGCGGGACCGGCTCCTGGCCCTGCTTGACGAAGGCGGGATCGAGCGCCTGCCGCAGCAGGCCGCGGAAGCACAGATCAAGTTCGAATGCTGGATGCAGGAGCAAGAGGAAGACCGCCAGCCTGACGACATCGCCGCCTGCCGGACGGACTTCTTCGACGCGATGGCCTACCTCGAGACCGAGCTTGCACCCAAGGCGGTGGCCGCCGCCGAGACCCCGGCGCCGGCCGCGAAGATCGAGGCGGTCCCCGTGCCCCGGGCCAAGACGGCGGACGAGGCGCCCGCGGCCTTGAAGCCGGTTCCGGATTCCTTCGTGGTCTATTTCGACTTCGATCAGTCGAAGCTCTCCCAGGAGTCCATTGCGGTGCTGATGGAAGTCGTGCTCGCCGCCTCCAAGAAGGAAGGCAGCGTGATCACAGCGCTGGGACATACGGACTCTGCCGGCAAGCAGGACTACAACCAGGCTTTGGCCCGCAAGCGGGTGGAAGCGGTCACGAAGTTCCTGATCGAGAGCGGCGTCGACAAGACGCGGATCAAGGCAGAGGCCCTCGGTCCTGCAAAACCCGCGGTGGCTGCGCCCGACGGTCAGCCCGAACCGAAGAACCGCCGGGTCGAGATCAAGTTCGCAGCCAAGGAGCCGGTGGTCAGCGCAAATTGAGTTGGGCGCGTCGCCGCCCGTCCCTTCCTCATCGCCGAAGCCGTGCCCGAGGCGGCCGGCTTCGGCGACCACCGGAGATTGCCCAATAATCGGGCAGACTCGTGCATGGCGCTAAATTGAGGTGCCGGCGGGGTATGACTCCGGCCCGGGCAGTGTTACTCTTGTGAACATCGTAGCGCTGGCGGGCACGAGGAGGAGGTCGCTTTGCGCCGGGCCCAGATCTCAGTCGTTACCCTGCTCTATTTCCTGGCGGCCTGCGGCAGCCCGACCAAGGATGTCTACAACGTCAGCGAGGTCGGTCAGCTCCAAGAGGTCATGGAAGGCCGCGTCCAGGACTCGCGTTTTGTCGACATCGACGCCAAGGATTCAGGCTCGGGAACGATGATCGGCGGCCTTGCCGGCGGAATCGGCACCCTGGTCAGCGTTGGCGGGGGTTTCGGTCTGGTCGCCTTCCTTCTCGGCAGCGCGGTCGGGGCCGTGGTGGGCTACGTGGTCGAAGACGTGGCGACCGACCGCGACGGCGTCGAGTATATTCTGACCCTCGATGACGGGCGGACCGTCACGGTGATCCAGAACCGGGGCGACGAGGAAGAGCCCTTGCCGCCGGGCACCGAAGTCTTCCTCCAGTTCGGCAGCAACTACACGCGAGTCATCGAGCGTCCCAAGACCCTGCCCGAGCCCTGGACCGACCCGGACGCCTGGGTCAATCCCGATGAGCTGCCGCCGGGCATTGATGCCGCGCCGGCATCCAGGGGGCCCAAGCCGGCCTCCCCGCCACAAGGGTTGAAGTAGCCGGGCTCGCCACCATCCTGCGTGCCGGGTTGTTCCGCTGCATTCTGCCGCCTGCGAAAAACTTGCCGAGCAACTCCGCGGCCGGAGTCCTGATGCGACGACGAGGTTTCGCTGAGATCGTCCTGCATCGGCGCTGAGCCCTGTGGCTTTTACCACAGTTTTTCTTCCGGTCTTTTGTGGTAAACCAGGGCGCCGGAAAGACTGGGGGGCTGGCTCTCATGAACTACGACGACGTTCTGACCGCGCTGGCACTGTTCAGCGGCTCCTTTGCGTTATCCTTTCTGCTGGTGAAGTCGGTGCGCGCGATCGCCGGCATGTAGCGCCCGGCAGGCCGCTCAGCTTCCGGTCTTCGCCTGATAGGCCTCGATGGCCCTCTTGAGCTTGTCGTACTCCTCGCAGCCGAACAGGCAGGCGCCGTCGAGGACGATCAGGCGCTCCTTCGCCTTGTCCAGGTCGCCGAGCCGCAGGTAGAGCTCTCCCAACTCCTCGTTGGCGCCGCGATGCCAGGGATCGATCGTCAGGGCCTTCTTGTAGTAGGCCAGGGCGCGCTCCTTCTGGTTCAGCTCCCGATGGCAGTAGCCGAGGTCCATGAAGGCGTCGGCGTTCCGCGGCTCTTGCGCGACGACTTGAACCAGGAGTTCGATCGCGGCGACGTAGTTCTTCTTGTCGAGCTCTTTTCGCGCCGCTTCGTGGTCCGGCGGCGACAGGGAAGGGATTTCCTCGCCACCGTTGCCGGCCTCGACCGTCGTGGCGAGCAAGCTCGCAGCAAGCATCAAGGCGACGGCCAGGATCGAAAGGGTACGCATCGCTGATCGTCTCCATCGGACGTCGTGTTCCGCTTGAAGCTACCTGCATCAACACCGAAAGCGCCAATCCCTTCCGAGCAGTTTCTTTCGGCGGCTTCGCAAGACCCGGTCCCAAGCGAGTGATTCATAAGCTGCATGAGCCGGCACGCGTGCTATCCTCGGGCTCGGTTCGATCCCTGCGCAGGAACGGGCGATGCGGGATGCAGACTAGCATGGCAAGGCTGTTGCGGGCGATCTGCGCGGTGGCGGCAGCGACGCAGCTTGTCGCCTGCGCGAACCCGCCGCAGGCGCCGTCCGGCTACGAGTCCGACTTCGAGGACTACCTGGAGCGGCCGCACGCCCGGGCCTTCGCGCTCGCCGCGGCCAAGGGCAACATCGGCCCCGCCTTCGGGATGGCCTCGGCAGAGACCGCCGTGCTCGACGCCATCGACCGGGCTCTGGCCCGCTGCCAGGAGGTCCAGAACCGCTTCGACGAGCCCCTGCCCTGCCGGCTCTGGTTCATCGGGGACATCGACGTGCACGACATGACGCCCGAGCAGCTGCAAGCCGCCATCGCCGTCTATCGAGAGAACCCGGGCGCAACCAACGACGACCTTTGACCCCCCGTCGGGCGTAAAGGCCGCCGCGGCATCGCGCGCTTGCCCCTTTTCGGCTCTCGACGGGCTTGCTACCTAGTCCCCTCCCAGCGGATGGGTGGCCGAGCGGTTGAAGGCACCGGTCTTGAAAACCGGCAGGGGTTAACAGCTCCTCGTGGGTTCGAATCCCACCCCATCCGCCAAGGCCTCTCCGGAACGCCCTGAAAAAAGCCAAGGTCGGCAGCGCCTCGCTGCCGCTGCTAACCCGGCCGGTGCGCCAGGACCTTGCCCGGGACCAGCGGCATCCGGCCTTCGGTGCCGGGCGTCAACCAGTGGAACATCAGGGTCGAGGTGTTCTTGCGCTCGAAATAGCGGATCGTGATCGGATACCACCCCGGGGTCTCGACCTCGACGCTGCCGATATCCGAGAAACGGTCGGCGTGCACGTCCGGGTCCTCGACCACCATCTGGCCGTCGATCTCGAGCCGCACCCCGTCGTTCGATTCGAAGGCAAAGGAGTACTTGCCGGGCGTATCGAGCAGGATATAGCCGGTCATCTTTGCGCCCACGCCGTCGTCGGAATTGCTGGTCAGCACCTTGCCCTGACCGACCCGGCTCTTCAGCTCGAGGATTGGCTCGCCCGGCGTGCCGTCCCTGTACTCTTCCCATTCGACGAGCTCCCGAATGTGACGGAAGTAGTGGCCGTAATAGACCACCGCGAGCCCTGGTTTCAGCTCTTCGGGCGCCGGTTGCGGATCCGCCGGGCTGATCGATGCGGCCTGGGCCGCCGCCGTGCCGAGGGTCACGAAGAGAACGGCCGCTGCCGGCCACCTCACGAGGTTTCTCATGTCAGTCCGGTCCTCTTTGACTCGTTACAACCTGAATGCAGTCGCTCTTCCGGAAGTCCCCCGCACGGACAGTCCATCCGGTCGGCCTCGGGGCAGAATAACGCGCTCGGCCGGCCCCGAGAAGTGAAGAGGCCGCGCCAAGGGTAGAGGGCTTCCGATGCCGGGCGCCACCCGACTTGGCTCGGGCCTGGCTCCCCCTCCCGTCCCCGAACGGCCGGGCATGCCCAGGGCGCGCTCCGCCCGGCCGCGGGCTTCACTCCCGGGGCCAGTCCCCCTCGGGCAGGACGCCCAGCGCCTTCGCCGTGTCGATCAGGCTGTGCTCGTCGAGCAGGGCCCCGGCGCCGAGCTGGCGGAGCTTGGCATCGCTCTTGGCCTGGCGCCGCTCGAGCGACTTGGCGGCCAGCCGCTCGCCCACGGCCGCCTTGGCCGCGGCGTCGAGCGCCTTGCCTTCCCGCTCGATCGCCCGCCGGAGCTCTGCGTCGTCCCAGGTCCGGTAGGCCTCGAGCACCCTGCGCTCGCCTTCAAGGGCCGCCAGCGCGGCGCGGAGCTGCCGGGCGCGCGACCGGAGCCAACGCTTGCGGCTCTGCAGGGCCCCCCGCTCGATCCGAGCCTCCCAGGCCAGCTCGCCGTCCCGACCTCCGTCCAGCGATGCCGCAGCCCGCGCGACGGATTTCGCGTCGGCTTCGATAACCCGGCAGAGCTCTTCGAGCCTGGCCGTGACGGCAACCACGCGGGCCAGGGCTTGATCCGCGCTCTCGGCGCCGTGCAGGTTGGCGAGGGTTCGCTGCCGCGGCCGGCCCCGGTCGTCCCGGAAGCTCTCCATCAGGGTGGTGACCAGGGTCCCGCCGGCTGTCGTTCTGCGTCTGACGAAGGCCATGGCAGCTCCGCCCGGAAACGTTGTAGTGACTTGGAAGCATATTTTATGCGTCACTACAAGCGCCGCGAGTGCACAGGCCCCTTCAACGCGGCGAGAAGGCCCGTAGGATGGAAGTTCCACGTCCTGTCGCCCGCTCAGGGCGACGTCGGAGCGGCGGGCGGTGCCGGCACCGCGTCACGCTTGCGCAGCTGGCTTTCGCGATAGGCGATGTAGCTGGTGCTGATCACGATGATCGCGCCGCCGAGCCAGATGAAGGCGTCCGGCAGCTCCGCGAAGAGGAGGTACCCGAGGATCGTCACCCAGATCAGCTTCAGGAAGTCGAAGGGCATGACCGCACCGGGCTCCGCTTCCTTCAGGGACTGGGCCAGGGCGAGCTGCGCCAGGGTGCCGAGGATGCCGATGACCAGCAGCCAGGCAAGGGCCGCCAGCGACGGCGTGCGCCAGACCAAAAGCGCGGGCAGGAAGGACAGTAGCGCCAGGAGGACGTTCATGTAGGCGGTGATTGTCAGGCTCGACTCGCTCCGACCCAGGACCCGAATGACGATCATGGTCGCCGCCCAGAGCACGGCCGCGACCAGGGTCAGGACGGAGCCGAGGTCGATGCCCTGGAGCCCCGGGCGCAGGATCACAACGGTGCCGAGAAAGCCGAGCAGGATCGCGGTCCAGCGCCGGAGGTGAACCCGCTCGCGCAGCAAGACGACACTCAGGACCGCAGCGAAGATCGGCGCCGTGAAGGCCAGGGCGGTGACCTGAGCGATCGGGGTCAGGGTGAGCGCGGTGAAGAAGGACAGCATGGCGGCCACATTGAGCAGCGCCCTGAGACCGTGCAGGCCCAGGCGGCGCGTACGGAACACGGCCAACCCGGTCGTCAGCATCAGTGGCAAGAAGACCACCAACCCGAAGGCGTTGCGGAAGAAGGCGATCTGGAAGGGATGCAGCTCGGCCGAGACGTAGCGGACGAGAACGTGCATGGCGGCGAAGCCGACGGTCGAGGCCACCATCAAGAGGATGCCACGGCTGGTCGGCGTAAGAGCCGCCCAGCTCCCGCCAGCGGCGGGCGCCGTCTCTCCCGGCGCTGTGGTCCCGCTCTCGCCCTCCGGCCGCTGACCGTCCAAGCGCCGCCCCCCCGCCTTGATCCCATCAAGGACTTACCATAGAAGCGCCACACTGCCCTCCCAGATAATCGCTTCAAGGAGCGCGCATGACCGCTTTCGTCGCCTACGTCCCGATCTACAAGACAAGGCTGGGCTCACCGTCCAAAGGCCTGATGAAAAGGCGTTTCCAGGTTCGCGACTTCGTCTGCGATCGGGGCCGCCTGCTGGCCGAGTTCCTGGACGCGACCCGGCTCGGGACGCCGGAAAGCGTGGTCCTGCGCGAGGCCAGGCGCTTTGCCCGGGAGCACGAAGCGGTGCTCCTAATCGCCGCCGGCGGCCCGCTGCGGGTCGAGGCCTCTGCCGTCGGGCAGAGCCTGCCGGCTCAGGCGGACGGCGGGCCCTTGAGCTCGACCGTGTTGCCGTCCGGGTCCTCGATGTAGAGCGAAGGCCCGCTGCCCTCCGCTCCGTAGCGGGAGGCGACTTCGCCGACCGCGACCCCGTGGCCCTCCAGGTGGCGGCGTAAGGCCGCTTCGTCGAAGGGGTCGATGCGCAGGGCGAAGTGGTCCATGTTGCCCGTCCCGGCGTCAGGCGAGGACTCCGCGAGGATCAGGTCGATGAGGGACTCGCCCGCACGCAGCTGCACGAGCGATATGCTTTCGACGCGCCGTTCCTCGCGGCAGCCGAGCACGTCTTGGTAAAAGGCGATCGCGCGGTCGAGGTCGGCGACCCGCAGGACAACGTGGTCCAGGCGCCGGATGGAAAAGGCCATGGAGCGATCCTTCCAGGTGTGTCCGCCAAGCCCAGGATATCAGGATCCACTCCGGGAACTTCAACGACTCGTCACGGCAATAGAAAGCTCAAGGCTTCCTCCGCCGCGGCCAGGTGGTAGCCGACCTCTCCGGCGAACCAGAGCAGATCGAGCGAGGAGCTTGCGGCCAGGGAGTCCCAGCCGAGCTTCGCAACCAGCACCAGGAGGAGTGCCGAGAGCAGCCCCAGCTCGCCCAGCGGCCCCGGACGCCAGCGCCGTCGCTTGCCCTTCGAGGGCCCCTGTCGCCGTTTCCTGCTCATCGCCGGCCTCCGCCATCTCCTTCCGGACATGGTGTCCGACTGTGACGAAGCGAAGGCAGGACGGCGGCAAGCCCCGGGCGCGGCCGTTCTTTAGTGGCGATGCTCCGCACCATCCGTCGGCTCGGGGGCTGGCCCGGCCGGTTCCGGCTCGCCGGATAGGAAGACCACGACGCCGGGATGCAGGGGCAGGGCGGCGCCAGGTCCGGGATCCTCCGCACCGAGCGCTTCGGCCACACGGTAGGCGTGGGCCGCCGGAAAGGCCGCCCGGGCGACCAGCAGATGGTCCCCAGCCAGAACCTGCAGCAGGCGCAGGTCGATCGGGCCGTAGCCCTTGGACGCCCCCTCCCCGGTCCGCATATCCCGGGCGGTCTCGGCATCGACCACCGCAAGGTCCATCTGCCCGGTGCTGAGCAGGCTGGCCATGCGCTCCGCGCTGGCCGCCCGGCTGGGCCTCGCCCGGCTCTCCGGCAGGACCGCCGCCAGACGCTCGGCCAGGCCGCGGCACTTCGCATAGCCCTCTGGGTCCCGTTTGCTGGCCAGGATCATCAGGTGCCGCTTGCGATAGACGACCCACTGCCGGTAGGGCGTGTGAGCCGGCAGCAGCCCGGCGGCCGCAACGAGCAGGGCCGCGCGCCCCGCGACGCCCAGGAATCGGCGCCGTTCCATGGCCTTACTCCCCTTCGAAGACATCGAGGTTGAGGATCGCCGTGACCACGTAGTTGGGCACGTCGACCACCTGGCCGACCCGCAGGTCGACCGCCACGCTGGCCAGGATGTAGGCCTGCTCTCGGGTCAGGTTGTGCTCCTCGACCATGTAATCGATCATCTGGATCAGGGCGTCGCGCGCAGCCAGGGTCAGGCTCTCGGAAAGGTTCTCCAGGTCGGCGATCTTCTGGGAGTCGAGGTAGGTGTCGTAGACTGGGATCGTGCCCTTGTCCTTCAGCGGCAGGCCGACGGTGGCGTAGAAGTTCGACGGCATGGTCGCCTTGAGCTCCGCGCCGCCCTCGAAATGCGGCTGGCTGACATCCTCGGCCAGGTCCTCCAGCACCTCGGTGACCACGGTCACCCTGGCGCCCATCTCGATCGCCGTGCCCGAGACCTCGCCGTCGCCCTGGGCGTAGTGCACGTCGCCGACGAAGAGGCCGCAGCCGTCGACGAAGCAGGGCAGCAGCAGGGTCGTGCCGACCTGCATCTGCTTGACGTCCATGTTGCCACCGTTCTCGCGCGGCGGGATGGTGCGCAGGCACTTGTCCTTGTGGCTGCCCTCGGCGCCGCAGAGCGCCGCAGGCAGAGCGCCGGCCGGCAAGGGCATCAGAGCGATGCCGCCGGCCTCGGCCAGGGCGCCCTCACGGGCCAGCCAGGCCTCGACCTCCGACTCGCCCGGCAGCACGCCGACCGAGCCCATGAAGCCCTGGAAGGGCACCGCCACGCCTGGCATCTGGTCCGAGACTGCCTTCAGGCGACTGGTCTTCCAGTTGACGATGTAGGGGTCGGGGTAGAGGTCCCGCAGGAAGCCGAAGCCCGGCACGATCACGGTGTAGCCGTACTGGTCCGGCTCTATGTCGACCAGGGTCACGGCGAGGACGTCGCCGCGCTCGGCGCCCTCGATGAAGACCGGCCCGGTCATGGGATGCACCAGGGACAGGTCCAGGGCCGTGACGTCCTCGACCGTGGAGTCCAGGTCGAGGTCGCTGTCCAGGGCATCGCGGGTCTCGAACACGATGTAGTCGCCCGCCTCGGCCCGCGCTGCTGGCGGGATCGCCGGATGATAGCGGTTGAAGCACTTGGGATCGTCGGCGCAGTGAGCGCCGGTCTTCTCGACCACGACCCGGGTCTGCCAGGTCACGTCGCTGGTGTCGGCGACGGCGGCCGTGGACGAGGCGATCGTCACGGCAAAGGCCGCCAGGATGCCGGATAGCTTGAGATTGGACTGCATGTCTTCCTCCCCTGTTCCGGGCGCCGCGCATCGCGGGCCCGATCCTGGCCAAAGGCGCGTGCGCTCGCGCACAACGTCTCCGGTGGCACAGCGACGCCTTTCCAGGTTTCCTTGTGGTTCAAAGCTTAAGGCCAGGCCGTTCGGCTTCGCAAGGCGGACCCTGCGGTCGCGCGCCCGGCCGTTCCTGCATCCCTGCAGTTCGCGGCGGGACGAGCCCGGCAGACCGGCTCGGAGGTATTGAGATTCAATCGCTTGAGGAGCGGCCTTCGCTCGGCCGTCGAAGCCCTCAGGCGTCCGGCATCGCGATCGCACGGACGGGCGCGCCGTCGCTGTCCTCGATCTTGAGCGGCAGGCAGCAGAACCAGACGCGGTCCCGGTCGAGCGCCTGGGTGTTGACCAGGTACTCGATCAGCACCACGCCGTTGCGTAGCAGGACGTCGTGGGTGACCTGTTCCTCGATCGGCCGGACCTCGCCCTTCAGCAGCAGGCGGATCGGATAGTCCTGGGGGAAGTCGAAGCCGACCGCCCGCGGCTGCCGCTCGAGGAGCCACTCGGCGCCGTCGCGGGTGATGTAGGGCGCTTCGGTCCAGAACTCCGGGGTCTCAATAGAGCGCCGCGCGCCCCAGGCGGTCTTGAAGAGCGCGATATCGCCGGGCCGCAGGTGACCGGCGCGGGCCGCCAGCGCGGCCCCGTCCAGGGCCGTCTCCGGCGCGATGCCGGTGAAGTCCAAGACCGCCGCCTCGCCGATCGTGGTCTCCAGCGGGATGTCGCTGGTGGTCGGGCCGCCGGGCACCATGTGGCGCGGGCTGTCCATGTGGGTAAAGCCGTGGACCGTCCAGCCCAGGCGCGTGACCTGGAAGACGTCGCCCTTCTCCAGGTCGCCGCGGACACTCCGCTCGACCGGCCAGCGGAAGTGGTCAGCGATCGGCGTGCTGAGGTCTACGATTCGGGACATCGGCTAAGCTCCTGATATCCGTACAAAAGGTTCGTCCCTTGCCGGTCGGGTCACGAAAGGCTTCGTCCTGCCGCCGCCGCAGGGCCAGGAGGATCGAGTCCTCGGGCAAGGCCACGTCCGCGAGGGTGATCGTGGTCCCGGGCGCCAGGTCGCGTCGCAGTCTGGCCCCGGCCGCCAGGTAGTAGGGCAGCGGCGCCGAAGGGCCTAGGGGCGCTGCTGGAACCAGGCGGGGCGCCACGCCGGGCAGCGCATGGCGTTCGCCGAGCGCCAGGACCTGCCCCTCGGTCAAGGCTTCGGCGGTCACGCCGGCCAGGTCGACGCGCGGACGCGGCAAGGGTCCTCGTCTCCGCGGCTCGACCGTCTCCAGCAGGGAGATTGCCGCCTCGGCGCCGAGCAGATGCACCGGGTTGTGAACCATCAGGCGACGGCCGTCGCGGCTGACCGGCAGGCCCTTCGCCGCCAGCAGCGCGCCGAGCTCGGGGTCGCAATCGACGACCGCGAAGACCCCGCCCGCGAAGCCGAGCTCGTCGCGCCGGCGCAGGCAGACGAAGGCAGCGACGCGACCGGCGCACGCCAGGATGCCGCCGCCATCGGTCTCGCGAAAAACCTCGGGCAGCTCGCCCGGCCTGAGGAAGGGCGCGTGCATTTCGGGACGGTCGGGCGCCAGATCCGACCAGTTGGCGACGATCCCCAGCTCGCAGAGATCCGGCACGGTCTGCCGGATCGCACCGGCCAGGCAATCCGCCCGGCCGGACAGCGTTGCGGCCACCGCATCCGGGTCGAGCTCCCAGAAGCGCCTCAGGTTTGGGGTGTCTAGCCGCTGCCCCCTGCACTCGGCGGTGCCGAGACTGGGGTCCGCGACCACGTCGTGCTCGGTCGCCTTGCCGGCCGCCACGATTGGGAAGCCCAGGGTCCTGAGGTGCGCGCAGAGCTTGATCAGAAGGCTGGGCTGATCGCCGTCGACCAGGGTGTAGCTCCGGCCCGCTTCAGCCGCGAGGCGGGCCAGGATCGGCCCGACCACGATGTCGGTCTCCTTGGTGACCATGGCGACGTGTTGGCCCGCCCCGATGGCCGCCAGGGCGTGGCGGGCCCCGGCCTCGGGCTGGCCGGTCGCCTCGACCAGGAGGTCGACCGGCAGACCCGCCAGGGCGTCCGCGTCGTCGGTGATCAGGATCCGACCCGGCACAAGCTCGGCCCCGGTATCGCCGCCCGGACCGGCCCGGAGGATCTCGTCATCGTCGAAGCCCGCCGCCTTCGCCGTAGCTATCGCCCGCCCCGGATCAAGATCGCAGAGCACCTGGATCGACAGCCCTGCGAGCCTGCGCGACTGCGTAAGCAACGTACGGCCGAACGCGCCGGCGCCGACCAGGGCGGCGCGCAGGGGCGGGTTGGCCTCGTTGGTCGCCACGGCTGCGGATCCTCGAGGGTTTCGGCACTGCGTTCAAACGCGCCGGAGACTATAGATCGGGCGCGGCGCCGAAGTCACACCGGCGAGACCGGATCACGCCGCGGCGCCCCTGCCCGTTCCGTGGCCGCTTCGGCCCTGGGCCAGGCGCACCACGGTCATGAAGGCCCGGCGGGCCGGTTCGACCTCGGCCTTGTTCTGCCCGACGATGTCGAAGGCGGTGCCGTGGGCCGGCGTGGTGATGGGAAACGGCAGGCCGGCGAGGACCGAGACACCCATGTGGAAGCCGAGCAGCTTGATCGCGATCTGGCCCTGGTCGTGGTACATGCTGACCGCGCAGTCGTAGTGGCCGTCACGGACCTTGAGGTAGAGCGTGTCGGAGGGGAAAGGCCCCTCGCAGGCGATCTGAAGTTTCTGGGCCTGCTGCACCGCCGGGGCGATGATCTCGATCTCCTCGCGGCCGATGTTGCCGCCTTCGCCGGCGTGGGGATTGAGCGCCGCCACCGCGATTCGCGGCCGGTCGAAGCCTGCGGCCCGCAGGGTCTCGTCGGCCAGCTTGATCGAGGCCACGATCTCCGCCGTCGTGAGCTGGTAGGCGACCTCCTTCAGGGGGATGTGCGAAGTCACGCGGGCGTTCCACATGCCGTCGATGACGTTGAACTCGCTGACCCGCCCCCGGTGGCCGATCCGCGCCTTCGCCCACTGGGTCTCGTCCTCGACGCCGAGCCCCGCCCGGTGCAGGGCGTCCTTGTTGAAGGGCAGGAAGCAGAGGCCATCCGCCCGGCCCTCGGCGCAGAGATCGAGGGCCAGGCCGTAGCCGGCCAGCACGGCCTCGCCTGCGGCCTTAGAAACCTCGCCCGGCCGGAGCGTCTCGAAGCCCGCAATCGGCAGGTCGAGCAGGTTCGGCCTCTCGTCCGAGAAGTCCGCCTCGCCCGCCGCCGAGATCAGGCGCGGCTCCAGGGTCACACCGGCGACCTGGCAGCCGTTCTCTAAGACCCGCCGGTCCGAGATGACCAGGATGTTGGCCGCGGCGCGCAGCTCCTCGATGGCCAGCAGCTTGGCCAGCAGCTCGGGCCCGATGCCGGTCGCGTCACCCTGAAGCAGTGCAATGGTCGGTTTCATGATCCAGGCCTATCGGTAGAAGATCTCGACGAGAGTCATGGGAACGAAGGGGACATAGGTCACTAGAAGGAGCAACGCGAGCAGGACCAGAATGAAGGGGAGGTTGGCCTTGGTGGCGTCCCAGATCTCCGTCCTGGCGATGGTGCAGGCCGTGACCAGCACGCTGGCGACCGGGGGCGTCTGCTGGCCGATCGCCAGGTTGAGGGTCAGGATGATACCGAAGTGCACCGGGTCGATCCCGACCGCGTGGACCAGCGGCAGGACGATCGGCACGACCAGGATGATCGCTGCGGCGCCGTGCAGGAACATGCCCAGGACCAGCAACAGGACGTTGAGCATCAGCAGCACCAGGATCTTGCTGGTCGTGGCCTCGGTGATCGCCCGGGCCAGGCTCTGGGGCAGCTCGATCTCGGTCAGGTAGAGGCCGAGCACGGCGCTGGTCGCGACTAGCAGCATCACCACCGCGGTCTGGGTCACGCCCTCGACCAGCGCATGGTAGAACTGCCGCAGGTCGAGTTCCCGGTAGACGAAGGCACCGATGAGCAGGGCCGCCACCACGGCCAGCCCCGCCCCCTCGGTCGCGGTGACAACCCCGCCGAAGATGCCGCCCAGGATGATCACCGGCAACAGCAAGGCCCAGGCCGCGCCCTTGAAGGCGGCCCAGAGCCGCGCCAGCGAGAAGGCCTCCTCGCGCGGCAGGTCGTAGCGGACCGCCAGCCAGTGGCAGAGGCAGAGCATGGCGAAGCCGCCGAGCAAGCCGGGCACGATACCGGCGACGAAGAGCTGCACGATCGAGGTGTCGGCCAGAGCGCCGTAGAGGATCATCGGGATCGAGGGGGGAATGATGATCGCCAAAGAGGCCGAGGACGAGGTCACCGCCGCCGCCATGGTCGCCTTGTAGCGCCGTGCCTTCATCGCCGGGATCAGCACCGAGCCGATCGCGGCGACGTCGGCGACCGCCGAGCCGGAAATCTCGGCGAAGAACAGCGAGACCCCGACATTGACCATGGCCAGGCCGCCGCGGACGAAGCCGATGAGGGCCGAGACGAAGGCGATCAGCCGGCGCGAGATGCCGCCTGTGTTCATCAGGGCGCCGGCCAGGATGAACAGCGGGATGGCGATCAGCGGAAAGCTGGTCGCGCCGTCGAACATTGTCAGCGCCGCGTTGTAGAGGCCGAAGACCCCCTTGGAGGCCACCATGCCGACCAGTGCCACCGCGCAGATCGCCACCGCGATCGGCACGTTCAGCAGGATCAGGGCCAGGAGCCCGAGGAAGACCAGGAGGGCGGTCATGCCGCCGGGCCCCGCTGCGGCGCGTCGGCCCGCGCCCGCGCGATCTCCGTCTCGATCTCGACCGCGTCGGCGTCGCGCCCGCTCTGCAGGCGGCGCCAGGCCTCGGGGGTCGAGAGCCCCTGGGCCAGGACGAAGAGCAGGCAGCCGATCGGCACTACGGACTGGGTGAACTGAAGCGGGACCCAGTCGAGGGAGACCAGGGTCTCGCCGGCCATGACCCGGAGCACGTACCAGCCGGCGTAGGCGATCGATAGGAAGACCGCGTAGACCACCGCCTCCGCCAGAAGAAAGACCGGCACCCTGGCGCCGCGCGGCAATCCGAGCACCAACCCGGAGAAGCCCAGATGGCTGCGCCGCAGCGCCGCCAGCGCGGCACCATAGTAGGTCAGCCAGGCCAGCATCACCGAGGCGACCTCGTCGTACCAATGGAAGGACGAGTTGAAGACGTAGCGCGCCACCACCGCCGAGACCACGACCATCGCCAGGCTCACCAGCAAGGCGACCGTGATCGCCTCCAGCAGGCGATGCAGGACCGCCGCCGCGCGTTGCATCCCGCTCCTCCGGTCAGGCCGGCCAAAAAAACGGGGACGCCGCTAGGTTCGATTGCGGCGTCCCGTCAAGGTCGGCTCAGGGACTCTCCGCCAGGGCAAGCGCCTTGTCGATCAGCGCCTTGCCGCTGGGGACTTCACTCGAGAACTGGGCGTAGATCGGCTTGGAGGCCTCGACGAAGGCGGCGCGGTCGGCGACGTTCAGCTTCATCCCGGCACCGACCAGCTTGTCCTTCAGGCTCTGGTCGCCATCCGCACCCTTGCTGCGGGCCCAGAGCGCCATTTCCGCGGCCGTGTCCGTCAGCACCTCCTGGATATCGGGATCGAGCTGCGAGAAGGCCGCCTTGCCCGCGGTCGGATAAGCCGGGCTGTAGACGTGGCCGGTGACCGACAGATAGCTCTGCACCTCGGCGAACTTGGCCGACCAGATGTTGGTGTAGGGGTTCTCCTGGCCGTCGATCACGCCGGTCTGCAGGGCGACGAAGACCTCGGAGAAGGCCATCGGCGTCGGGTTGGCGCCCCAGGCCTCGAACATCTTGACCCGCCACTTCGACTTCGGCGTGCGCAGCTTGATCCCGTCCAGGTCCGCCGGGGTAGCGATCGGCCGCTTGTTGTTGGTGATGTGGCGGACCCCGTTCTCCCAGACCGCCAGCACCTGGTAGCCCTTGGCCTCCGCGGCCGGGGCGATCTCGGGCCAGAAGACGTCCTTCTCGATGCGCGCGACGTGGTCCCGGTCCTTGACCAGGAAGGGCATGTCGAAGAGCCCGAACTCGTCGGCTACTGAGGACATGATCGAGCTGGGCAGCGCGATGTGAACCGTGCCCAGCTTCAGCTTCTGCATCAGCTCCTTGTCCTTACCGAGCTGAGCGGAATCGAAGAGCTTCACCGTCGCCTTGCCGGCCAGCCGTTCGTTGGCGCGCTTGGTGAATTCGGCGGCGGTCATCTGCTGCAGCGAGCCGGTCTTGGCGCTGATCGCGAAGACGATCTCCTGCTCGGCGCGGGCCGAGCCGCCGAGATCTGCTAGGGCGATGGCAACGATGCCGAAAAGGGCGCCCGTCAAGGCGCGCCTGGTCATGAACATGGCTTCCTCCCGCTTCTCAGAGCCGGCCGTTCCGCCGGAGTCGACCGGCCTCTGTTCTTGTTTCTTGACCGGCGCACCGTCAGATTGCATACCAAAATTGCGACTGTCAACGATCGCACGCAGAGGCGCGGCTCCTTTTTCCTCTGTTTTCGAACATATTATGCAATTATCTTTTGGTCATGCAGGAGACCCTTCATCCTGTGAGGCAAGTCGGGCCTTTTGGTATGCTATTTTTTTGCTGAAGCCGGCCGCCAAGCTTTCGCCTTTCGCCGTGACCGGGATAGACTGCGCCATGGATCGTGATACCCAGCCTTCCGACAGCGAGCTCGATCAGGGGGCCGTGCTCGAAGCCGGCACCGCCACACCAAGGCACCACACCCGGGCCGAGACCGTGGCCGAGCGGCTGCGCGACATGATCGCCCAAAACGTGCTGCAGCCGGGGGCCCGGATTCGCGAGCGCCACATCGGCGAGGCGCTGCAGGTCTCGCGGACACCGATGCGCGAGGCGCTGCGCATTCTGGCGGCCGAGCGGCTGGTCGATCTGCTGCCCAACCGGGGCGCGGTCGTCTGCGACCCCAGCCCGCGGGAGATCCGCGACCTCCTGAGCGTCCTGGCGACCCTGGAGGCGCTCGCCGGCGAGCAGGCCGCGGCCGCCGCGACGGATGCAGAGATCGCCGAGATCCGCGCCCTGCACTTCGAGATGCTCGCCGCTTTCGAGCGTCAGGACCGCCTCGCCTACTTCAAGCTCAACCAGGCGATTCACCGAGCCATCGTCGCCGCCGCGCACAACGCGCCCCTGGCCGAGCTCCACGCCCAGCTCAACGCCCGGCTCTACCGGGTGCGCTACCAGTCGAACCTGAACAACGCGAAGTGGCACAGCGCCATCGAGGAGCACGAGCAGATCTTGGCCGCCCTCACCGCCCGCGAAAGCGAGGCCCTGGCCCGTATCCTCCGCGCCCACCTCGGCAGCACCTGGGCCAAGGTCAGCGAGACCCTGGAGACCGACGCCGGCACGCCGCGACCCTGACCGGAGAGGCTACGTCGCTCGGACTGTGGAGATCTACCAGACGCCGGCCATAGGGGCGTCGCGCTTTACTCTACACTGGGGCCGCCACCCGCGCCGGAAGCTCTAACCAGGCCTTAGCTGAACCATGTATGGCGTTGCGGCCAAAGGTGGACGGTAGCTCGGCAAGGCGCTGCGCTGATCGACCTGCCTGCCTACCTCAAGTCTTGGCCTCTGCTTTGTCCACGACTCGAGGATCAGTCTCACGGAGCCGCCACTCCAAGCCTGAGCGCGCGAGTTCGAAGAGCGCGGTGCTGCCATCGAAGCGGCCGGCGCGGATGGCCTCGGCCAGCCGGCGGCGCAAATCCGGCTTGTCGCCCGTCGCGGTGCCCAGGAGCCCCGCGATCGCGCCCGTCTCGTCCTCGGGCGCCGCGTTCTCCAGCTCGCGCTCGGCCATGCCCAGGGCCGAGAGCACCATCAGGGCCTCCAAGCGCCGCTCCCTGGGCAGGGTCGGCAGCAGGTCGTCCTTGAGGACCGCCCGGGCGATGCGCAGCAGGGCCGCGCCCGAGGTCTGGTGCCGCTTCATGAGGCCGCGCTCCAGCGTTCCGGCGGAGTCAGGCGCAGGATCTCCCAGGCCAGGGTCTCGGCCCGGCGTCCGGTCAGGGCGAGGTCGAGGGACTCCTCGGCGCCCGAGGCGTGGCGCTGGCCCTGCTGCAAGGCGATGACCGCCCAGCGCAGGTGGGCCATGACCTCCCAGTAGGCGACCGCCTCGTGGTCGATCTCGCGTCCCGAGACGCGCCGGTAGCCGCGGTAGAAGGCCTCGCGCGGCCCGATGCCCCCGGCCTCCAGCGCGTCGCGACCGAAACGCCAGCACTTGGCGCAGAACCAGCCGAGGTCGCTCATGGGGTCACCCCAGGCGCAGAACTCCCAGTCCAGGACCGCGGTCAGACGGCCTCCGTCGACCATGTAATTCCCGGTCCGAAAGTCCTGATGCACAAGGACAAGCTCCCTCTCGGGCGGGGCGTTGAGCTCGCACCAGCGCAAGCCCCATTCCAGGGCCGGGTCCCACCACTCCAGGGCGTCCAGGTGAGACCGGTAGGCCGCCACCGCGGCCAGGGCCGGGCTGCCCTCGGGCAGCGGAAGAAAGTCCAGGTCGGGGCATGGCGGGGTGATGCCGTGGATCTTGCCGAGTTCCTCGCCCAGCCGTTCCGCCACCGCGGCGCCGTCACCCAGGAGCGCCGGCTCGCGGACCAGGCGATGGCCCTGGGCCTCGCCCTCGACCTTGCGCATGACGTAAAAGGGCCCGCCCAGAGCTCTGTCGAGGCTGAGAAAAAGCGGCTCCGGAACGGTCACTCCGGCCGCGAAGGCCGCGGTCAGCAGGGCGAACTCCTCGGCCTTGCCGTGGCTGACCGCGACCCCGGAGGGCGCGTCGCGGCGCAGCACCAGCTCTTGCCGGCCGGCCAGGCGCCCGCCGTCGAACTCGACCACTAGCAGGCGGTTGTCCTGGATCGCGCCGCCGGTCAGCTGGCTGTCGGAGACGACCCGGGCCGCTGACGCTCCGGCCGCCTCGGCGAGAAAGGCCTCCAGCGCACTCTGGTCGGTCACGCCCAGCCCCAGAAGTCCTGGCCTTCCTCGACCAGGAAGCGCGCCAGGACCATCTTGTGGACCTCGGAGGCGCCGTCGACCAGGCGCGCCTGGCGAGCGTAACGGTACATCCATTCCAGCACCGTGTCCTTGGAGTATCCCCGGGCGCCGCAGAGCTGGATCGCCGTGTCGACCGCCTTGTGCAGGGCCTCGGAGACCTGGATCTTGGCCATGGAGACCTCCTTGCGAGCGAAGTCGCCGGCGTCCAGCTTCAGCGCCGCCTTCATGGTCAAGAGCCGGCCGACCTCGATCGCCATGGCCGCCTCGCCCAGCATCCACTGCACGCCCTCCCGGTCCTTCAGCTTGCTGCCGAAGCTCTCCCGCTCCGAGACGTAGCCCGAGGCGATCTCCAGGGCCCGCTTGGCCATGCCCAGCCAGCGCATGCAGTGGGTCAGGCGGGCCGTGCCCAGGCGGATCTGGGTCACCTTGAGGCCGTCGCCAACCCCGAGCAGGCGGTTCTCGTCCGGGATCTCCAGGCCGTCGAAGGCCAGCTCGCAGTGACCGCCGTGCTCCTCCGGCCCCATGATCGGGATCCGGCGCAGGATCTCCCAACCCGGCTGGTCGCGGTCGAAGAGGAAGGCGGTCAGGCCCTTGCGGGGGTCGTCGGAGGTCTTGGCGACCAGGATGAAGTGCTGCGCCACCCCGGCCCCGGTGATGAACCACTTGCGGCCGCGAATGGTCCAGGCGCTGTTGCCCTTGCGCTCGGCCACGGTGCGCATGGCCGAGGGGTCGGAGCCGGCGCCGGGCGCGGGCTCGGTCATGGCGAAGGCCGAGCGGACCTCGCCGTCGACGATGGGCTGCAGCCAGCGCGCCTTCTGGTCCTCGCTGCCGATCTTCTGCAGGACGATCATGTTGCCGTCGTCCGGCGCCGCCGAGTTGAAGACCACGGGGCCGAAGATCGAGCGGCCCATCTCCTCGTAGCAGGCCGCCATGCCGGCGACGGGCAGGCCCTGCCCGCCCCGGTCCTTGGGCATCTGCAGCGCCCAGAGACCCTTGGCCTTGGCCTTGGCACGCAGCTCGTCCAGCAGGTCGAGGCGGATGTTCTCGTGGTCGTCATAGGCCTCGGGATCCGCCTCCAGCGGCAGGATCTCCGCGGCGACGAAGGTACGGATCCGCTGGCGCAGGTCCTCGATCTCGGCAGGCAGGGCAAAATCCATGAGCGGGCTCGCTTCGGGTTCAGATCACGGCGGACTGGCCGCCGTCGATGGCGATCACGCTGCCGGTCATGTAGCGCGAGGCCTCGGAGGCCAGCAGCAGCAAGGGACCGCTCAGCTCCTCCGGATCGCCGAAGCGGCGCTGCGGGATCCGCTTCAGCATGGCCTGACCGGCCTCGCTGGCGAGGTAGTCGCGGTTGAGGTCGGTCTCGAAGTAACCCGGCGCCAGGGCGTTGACCCGGATCCCGTCGCGGGCCAGGTCGCCGGCCAGGGAGCGGGTCAGGTTGACAACGGCGGCCTTGGAGGCGCAATAGGCCGGGATCCGCGCGGTTCCGACCAGGCCCAGGATCGAGGCGATGTTGATGATCGAGCCGCCGTGGCCCTGCTCGGCCATGTGGCGGGCTGTCTCCTGGGCCATGAGCCAGACGCCCTTGAGGTTGGTGGCGATCACCTTGTCCCAGTCCGCCTCCTCGACGTCGAGCGCGCGCCCCGGGGTCACCGTGCCGGCGTTGTTGACCAGGACCGAGAGGGCGCCGAGCTCGGTCTCGGCATGGACGACGCAATCGCGCACGCTCTGAGCGTCGGTCACGTCCAGGGCGACCGGGATCGCGCGGCCGTCGAAGCCCTGGACCTCCTCGCAGAGCTCGACCAGCTTCTCGACCCGCCGCGCCGCCACCGCCACCTTCATCCCGGCGCGGGCCAGGGTCAGCGCGAAATGCCGGCCCAGGCCGCTGGAGGCGCCGGTCACGATGGCCGCCTTGCCGTCCAATCCCGGCCAGGACGCCGGGCAGATCTCGGTCATAGTCTGATCCTCCTGCGTCGGCGGCCGAACCAGACGGAGCCGGCCGCCGCGGTGCCGGCGACCGCCAGGGCCGCGGGCCAATAGCTTGTCGCGATGGTCAGGGTGATCCAGCCGGCCTGCCAGAGGCCGAAGGACGAGCCGGTGCAGACCACCCAGGCCAGGAACCTGAGCCAGCGCCGGTCGGCCATGATCAGGGCCACCGAAGAGGTCGTGAAGACCACCAGCCAGGCGAAGAACAGGGCCAGCTGCTGCTCGCTGTAGGGGTTCAGCGAGGCTTCGAGCCCGATCCAGAAGTCGTTAATCCAATCAAACATCTAGGCGAGTCTCTTCGCCTTGTCTCGCAGGACGAATTTCTGGATCTTGCCGGTCGAGGTCTTGGGCAGCGGCCCGAAGACCACGGTCCTTGGCGCCTTGAAGCGGGCCATGTTGTCCTTGCAGAAGGCGATGATCTCCTCCGCC
>JAAUXY010132047.1_pt1 | contig 21242 bp, 18 predicted proteins | sample 7278121 | NCBI WGS metagenome assembly JAAUXY01 (sample SAMN14350117, study PRJNA611818) | marine sediment metagenome | isolation source: surface marine sediment (1.8m) | place: French Polynesia: Moorea | collected 2018-08 | reverse complement strand
GGAACGGCAGCGATCGCGCCACAACGTTCATATCAACCAACCAGCTCACCGTCGACATCCTGGCCTCGGACATCGCCAACGAGGGTGCCGCGACGCTGACGGTGTTCTCACCGGCGCCGGGCGGTGGCACGTCGAATACCGAAGGTTTTACGATTCTTCCCGATCAACCCGGCGGCTCTACGACGGTCGATTTCGACACTCCCGCTCCCCCTGGTGTTGATTTTGATTTGATTTCCGGCGTCTTCGAAGGCCTCGATTTCGGGGCGACTGACTGGCGATGGGAATCAGCCTACGGACCTAATCCGACGAATCACATCTACTTCGATTCCAACGTGGGCACATCGCGGACCTTCCAGTTTGCGAGTCAACCGGCCGTACTCACCGGTATGACCGTTTTCGCATTCTCCAACGGCGTGCTAACGTTGACCGACAGTGCCGGACAAACGTATTCGGCAGCGATTGCACCGGGCTCGCTCGTCGTGATCCAGACCGGCTGGACCTTGCCGGCAGATACGGTCACAGTCGATTTCTCAGCCGGCTGGGATCTCGGAGTGGACGATATTCAATTTCAGTAGATGACATACCGCGTAACCTCGGCAGCCTGAAATGGCTGGCGAGGTTGCTGACCGGTACAGGCATCACGCGTCTCGCGTATAGAAGTCACTGCCACCGCGGCACGCGCCCCGCCTCGCCCCACCAAATCGTGCAGTAGAGTTTCGCTGGAACGTGAACGGTTTTGCGGACTGATACCCCGCCCTATGTCGTACAATTCCAGCCTTGGTTATCCAGCTGGTGCCCGACGGAACCAGGCCGGTACGCATATGAGCAGAATCCTAGTTACCGGCGGCGCCGGCTACATCGGCAGCCACGCCTGCAAGACTCTCGCTGCCAATGGTTTCGAACCAGTGAGCTTCGACAATCTCGTCTACGGGCACCGCGATGCCGTGAAGTGGGGGCCGCTGGAAGAAGGAGACATCACGGACAGGGAGAGGATTTCAGAGGTTCTCGGTCGCTACAAACCCGTGGCTGTAATGCACTTCGCCGCGTACGCATACGTCGGCGAGTCCGTGCAGGATCCCGCCAAGTACTACGCAAACAATGTGGGTGGCTCGCTGACGTTACTCGCGGCAATGCGCAATGCCGGGATCAATAAGATTGTCTTCTCCAGTTCCTGTGCGACATATGGCGTACCTGAGCATGTTCCCATTGTCGAGACCGAGAAACAGGCACCCATCAATCCCTATGGGATGACCAAACTGATTGTCGAAAACGTCCTGCGTGACTATGGCACTGCCTACGGTTTGCGCTCGGCTTCGCTGCGATATTTCAATGCCTGTGGGGCCGATCCAGACGCCGAAATTGGCGAAGATCATGATCCCGAGACGCATCTCATCCCGCGTGCGATGATGGCGGTCTCCGGGGAAATCCCAGAACTAGACCTGTTTGGAACGGACTACGACACGCCTGACGGCACTTGCATTCGCGACTATGTGCACGTCACCGACCTCGCCGATGCGCACGTCAAGGCGCTGCAGCGACTGCTCGACGGCGGCCAGACTTTCGGGCTGAATTTGGGCACCGGCAGCGGATTCAGCGTCCGCGAAGTCATCGCCGCAGTCGAGCGCGTGAGTGAGCGCAAGGTCCCAGTAAACGAACAGCCCCGGCGCGCAGGTGACCCGCCTGTTCTCGTAGCCGATGTCGCACAGGCCAAGCGCGTGCTGGACTTCGAGGCGCGATTTACCGACATCGATGAAATCGTGAATACCGCCTGGAATTGGCACCAGCGGCCGCGCCCACAGCAGTCAGTCCGCTGATCGAGCCGGCACCCCCCGGTCCAAATTGATAGTCGAGCATCCGGTGAAAGAACAACAGATCAAGCAGCTTTCCGTCGTAGTGCCATGCTTCAACGAGCAGGACGTCATACAAATGACTCACGATCGACTCGTGGGAGCTCTAGGTAGCTTGGCCGACTATGGTTTGGAGGTCGTGTACGTCAATGACGGCAGCAGCGACGATACGGAGTCGATGCTCTTCGCTCTGGCTGCGGCAGAACCCCGAGTTCGCGTCGTTTCCCTGGCTCGCAATTTTGGCCATCAACCCGCTGTTACCGCCGGCTTGGTACATGCGTCCGGCGACGTGGTTGCGATTATCGACGCTGATTTGCAGGACCCACCGGAAGTGATTCCGGAAATGCTGAAACTCTGGCGGGACGGTTACGAAGTTGTCTATGGCGTACGCACCCGTCGTAAGGAGGGAATCCTGAAGCGGGCCGCCTACGCGAGCTTCTATCGCCTTTATAAATTGCTGGCAAATATCGATATGCCGCTCGACAGTGGGGATTTCGCGCTGCTCGATCGTCGCGTTGTGGATGTCCTGAATGGGCTGCCTGAAAAGAACCGTTTCCTGCGCGGTCTCCGTACTTGGGCTGGCTTCCGGCAAACGGGTTATACGTATGAGCGAGCCGCGCGCGCAGCCGGCGAGCCGAAGTACTCTTTTCGCGCGCTGATGCGGCTCGCATTCGATGGCATCTTCAATTTTTCCACGACTCCATTGACACTGATATTCGTGGCCGGCGCCATCATTTCCGGCCTTGCAGCGATCGCAGCACTGGTATATCTCGCGGCACGCGTCTGGGGATTCTCTGTATTCGGCCAGAGTCCCGAGGATGTCCCTGGGTTCACGACGCTCATTCTCACGATTTTGTTCTTTAGCGGGGTGCAGCTGATTTCGGTTGGCATTTTGGGCGAGTATCTCGGTCGCATCTATCAAGAAACCAAAATGCGGCCCACATACGTCATAAAGGAACTCCGGGAAAAAGACACCGATGACTCTGCCAGTTTCGACTAGCAGCAGCGCTCATTCAATCGCGGGCAAAAGCTGCCGCAGATAGCGACGATGCGTTCGACCATTTCATCGGCAGACAGCGTGGCACGGCACCTTCGGCATATGGGCCGCTTCGCCATCGTCGGAGTGATTAACACCCTTATCGACTTCGCCCTGTTTACTTTGCTCTTTTTCGCCGTCGAACTGCCCATTCTGGCAGCCAATTCCATAGGCTATATCGCAGGTACGACGAACGGATTCATACTCAACAAGTACTGGACCTTTACGGAATCAAGACACCACGGCCAGGTGAGCCGACAGTTTCCGCTCTTCTTTGTCTTGTACCTGATCGGCCTGGGAATCTCCAACCTGGTGGTTTGGCTGCTGGCGCCGATCGTTCCCGCTCTACTGGCCAAAGCAATTTCGATTGGCATCAGCATGGTCTGGAATTTCTGGTCTACGCGCCGGTTCGTGTATCGGCCAGACGCCTTCACCAATGCGGACTGAGCCCACCGTGCAACAAGCGAACTTGCTGACGAGAGTGCGGCGGAGCGTATTGGCCGACCCGTGGATTGTCCTCGCTTGCCTGGTGGCGGTCATTCTCGCAGGACTCCGTCTCGACCATGCGGCCCTATGGTTCGATGAAGTGCTGTCGGTCGAACGCATCCGACTACCATGGGCCGAGATGATGCGCGACATCTTTTCCGGATATTCCGGCCTGGGCGCGAATAATTTGCCGCTCTATTTTGTCGCGCTAAAGGCCTGGGTCACCCTGGCCGGAGAATCCGTGCTCGCTTTAAGGGCACCCGGCGTCGCGCTGTTCGCAATGACCGTAGGTCTTACCGGCGCAACGGTAGCGGAGCTTGCGAGCCGCCGGGCGGCGAGATGTGCCGCGTGGATTACCGCAATTTCGCCATTCTTGTTGCATCACTCCCAGGAGGCGCGGATGTACCCGCTGCTGGCGGTGTGTGCAGCGTGGGCTTTACTAGCGACCGCGAGGTTCGTGATGGGCTCACGGCGGCGGCCGGGAATTGGTTTCGTACTGGCATGTTTCATGCTTCTCGCAACCCATTACTACGCGATCTTCTTTGTGAGCGCAGTGCTGCTCACGTTGCTGATTCTCCGGCCGCAGACGTGGTCCTGCTGGCTGCCGGAATTTGCAGTGACATCCGTGGGCATTCTGGGAGTGCTGCTGACAAGCCTGCTGATTTCCGAATATGCATCCGGGCAGCGCTACGCAATCGACCTAGTCGCGTTGCCCGGTATGGTTTGGTCACTGGTCAGTGGCTATTGCTTGCTGCCCAGTTCAGAGGAGTTGCATTCCTCTGGCCTGACCGCAGTCATGCCATTTCTGCCGATTGCCTTGATAAGCGTAATTCCGCTTGTCGTTGTAGCCGCACATGGGTTTTTGCGCTTGCCGATCCCAGGGCGTTGGTTGATTGGAGTTTGCGTCGTCTTGCCGATCGTGATGCCCGTACTGGCCAGTGTTCTCGTTCCGACGATTTCCATCAATCCGCGTTATGCAACGCCGGCCGCCCCGGCTTTGCTTGCACTCCTTGGGGCGGGCATGACAATCGAGAAGAGTTCGGGCTGGTGGATACGCGGTGCAAGCGTTGCCGTGGCGGCAGTTTTGGTGCTAGGCAGCTATCTGCACATCATCGATCCAGGCCATGGTCGGATGGACATCCGCGCTGCCGGCGACTGGTTATCCGCTCACGCTCATGAGCACGAGCCCATTCTGGTGACGTCAGATGAGATGCGGGTGCTAGCGGAATACCATTGGCCAGAACGCCCGAATCACCTCTACCCGGATATCGGTTTGGTGGTTACGGAATCGAACGTCGCAGCCGTCGCGGCGGCTCTGCCTTTTGACGGAGCGGACCGAAAGCTGTTCGTCTTCGGTCGCGCCTGGATATCCGACCCCGCTCAGGCTCTGCTACAGACCCTGTCGGACACTTTTGATTCCTGCGGCAATTTTGCCGCCCGCGGGGTAAAAATCCTCTGTGTGATGGCTCCAACGCCAGTTGAATAGGCCCGGGAGCAACCCTCCGTGAGGGCCGACTCAGGCCGCGCTCGCGCGCCTTTGATACAGTCAGAATTATGTTAAAAATCTTCGTGCACATGTCACGTTTTTGGCATTAACTCCAAGGGCTTATATACCCTTCATCCGGTTTACGGTTATACTCTGTCGGCTGGTTTCGGCCGGGTTGACAGTCGTTTGAAACGGCAACAAATCCGCCACGAAGCCCACCGATTGGGGCCTCGAGAACAACCGTCTTCCGACGAGCCGGCAGCTCGCGAAACAACTACAAAAAGGATCTCCAAGATCTCTATGCAGCGCTTTTCTCTTGGTGGGTGTCAGCCGTGAGTAGTGCCATCAGGTCACGATTGCTTCGGCTATTTGAGCTATTCGAGATTCTCTTGATGGTGGCCGCGTTTGCTACGGCTACGCTGGTCTCTTTCTCGCGCGGCTCCGACGCGACTCCGGCAGGTCTGGAAGAATTTCTGGCCATGCGGCTCGCGGTAGGAAACTTCATCATTGTCGTCGGGTTCGCCCTGCTCTGGCATCTGCTGCTTGTCTTTTTCAGGCTCTATCACTCACGACGCCTGGAGCACAGTCTGCTGAAGGAAGCTGCAGACGTGCTCAAAGTAACGACAATCGGGACGCTGCTGCTTGGCGGTGCTGCACAACTGCTCGATATCGTCTTGATTACTCGGGATGCGAGTTTTCTCGTAACTTTTTGGGTTGTCTCATCAGTCTTGACCATCGCATGCCGATGGATATTGCGTTATGCGCTGAACCAAATCCGACGCCACGGGCGAAATCTGAATCATGTTCTGATAATTGGAACGAACGCTCGCGCACTTGCCATAGCAGAAGAACTCCAGAGTCAGCAGGGGCTTGGCTACGATATTGTCGGTTTCGTAGACGATCAATGGGACGGTCAACCACTCGCCGAAGGGTTACCGTCCGTCGTCGCGGATCTGGCGGGGTTCAGGGACTACATCAAGCACAACGTCGTCGACGAAGTGATTATCTGCGTACCGCTGAAATCTCTATATGACCGCGCCTCCGAGATTTCAACAGCTTGTGAGGAACAAGGGATCACCGTGCGCCTGGTCTCGCACGTCATCAACCCCTCGCGAGGCAAGGTTCGCGCCGACCACCTGGGTGATCACTACGTCATAACCATTGACGATCAGGACACGAAACACAGATGGCTCTGGCTGAAGCGGGTTATGGATTTCGTATTTTCCCTGCTTGTGTTGTTCATGATTTCGCCGGTGATGCTTGCAATAGCGATTGCCATCAAAATGACGTCGGCGGGACCGATATTGTTCAAGCAAGAACGTATCGGGCTCAACAAGCGGCGCTTCATGCTATACAAGTTCCGCACAATGGTGACCGACGCGGAGCAACGGCTCGCTGAAATCGAGCATCTTAACGAAGCGCAAGGACCGGTCTTCAAGATTGCGAACGACCCGCGAATCACCCCTGTAGGACGTTTTCTGCGCCGAACCAGTCTCGATGAGCTGCCCCAGATTTTCAATGTGCTGAAGGGCGATATGAGTCTGGTTGGCCCACGACCATTACCAGTGCGTGACTATCAAGGCTTCGAAAAGGACTGGCATCGCCGTCGTCTGAGCGTGCGGCCAGGCATCACCTGTCTCTGGCAGGTCGAGGGAAGGAGCTCAATCCCGTTCGAGGAGTGGATGGAGCTGGACATGAAGTACATCGATCAATGGTCCGTTTGGCTGGATCTCAAGATCTTGATTCGCACCATTCCCGTTGTACTCAAAGGCTCTGGCGCGTACTGAGCGTCGCGCAGCACAACAAGGAAGATAGGATGAAGGGACTCACTAAACAGCGCGTGATGGTGACCGGTGGGGCCGGATTTCTCGGCTCGCACCTGTGTGACCGACTCATTCAACAGGGGCACGATGTGCTTTGTGTAGACAACTTCTACACGGGGACGAAAGACAACATCCTGCACCTTACGGATGAGCCTCGGTTCGAACTCATGCGCCACGATGTAACGTTTCCGCTATACGTCGAAGTCGACCGGATTTTCAACCTCGCCTGCCCCGCCTCACCGATTCATTACCAGTACGACCCCGTCCAAACGACCAAAACCAGTGTCCATGGGGCCATCAACATGCTGGGGCTCGCAAAACGTTTGCGAGCCCGGATCCTGCAAGCGTCAACGAGCGAAGTCTACGGTGACCCAACCGTTCACCCGCAGCGCGAGGATTACTGGGGCCACGTCAATCCGACTGGCTTCCGAGCCTGTTACGACGAGGGCAAACGCTGCGCAGAGACGCTGTTCTTCGATTACCGTCGGCAACACAATCTGAGCATTAAAGTCGCGCGTATCTTCAATACTTACGGGCCGCGCATGCACCCGCAGGACGGACGAGTCGTGTCGAATTTCATCATGCAGGCGCTGCGAAACAAGGACATTACAGTTTACGGCGATGGGATGCAGACAAGAGCGTTTTGCTATGCAGACGATCTCGTGGAGGGCCTATTACGACTAATGGATACCGGCGATGTGTTCACCGGCCCAGTGAATCTCGGCAATCCCGCCGAATTGCCCGTCATTGACCTCGCCAAGCGAGTAATCGACCTGACAGGCTCCGCATCGCAATTGGTTCATCAGCCGCTGCCGGAGGACGATCCGATGCAGCGTTGCCCTGATATTTCGCTCGCCCAGCGTGCGCTGGACTGGGAGCCGCGCGTTGATCTCGATGCGGGCCTGCGCAACACGATCCGTTATTTCGACCAGCTGTTGAGTGCGAACGATCCGCGCGTTCTCGCCGCGGTTGCATAAGTCGCGAGCCTATCGTTCGGTGAGGGCGGCGCTTCGTAGCGGTCGCCGCCGCCACCACAGAATATGGCGGCGTAATGTGCGCATTCTGAAGACGGCAGCGTAATGATCATCAGCGTGTGGTTGAAAATCCTGCCTTGCCGCAGTGCGCGAACGCCCATAATGTGGCTACGCCATTGAACATAAGATCCGCCACCTCATACTGCGTTAACGAAACTGGCGCGACGACTTAGCCTGACATTCTCGAACCACTGTAGGTTTCTTGATGCAACACTGCCAAAGTGCTGCACAGAAGCATCACGAAAGTCGATAAAAGACGTGGTTCACATCTCCGCGATTCTTCTCTAGTCTTACGTCAAGTGCGTGACCCTGGACCGGTCGCCCGTGTTCTACTGCCCTCGACTTGATAAGGGCAAACTCGTCGAAAGGCGGGGACGCAAAGCCACCGGTCTAAGGTCTTCCCTCTTTGTAGCGGAGGAGGGTTTCTAGGACAGCGGGGCTACCGGGTTGAAACACGGCACCATCTCCAATGGGCCGTCACCATCCGGTGCGCGTTTCCCGCTGTCGCGACGAGCCAGGCGCGGAGGCTTCGTAAACCAGGGACAAGTAAGCAAACGGTTCTGAAACAGGGCAACCCTGTCCGCTTGTATGGATACAAGTCACAGGGACGCAAAGCCACCGGCCTGGATACGCCAGGCAGCGGGGCTGCCAGATACCGTCCACGGCTGCCGACCCGGCAGACCAGCGACCAGAAGATGGCAGACCCGTAATAGGTCGCGACGCGCCGAGTCGAGTCACCTGTTACCCGGAACCGGTCCCGAAAGGAATCGACGGTATGGGCAGGGAGTTGTTGTCGCAGATTCGAGCTGGGCTGCTACCGGTTGGCATCAGCCTGGTACTTGCTGCTTGCGGGGGCGGCGGGGGTGGCGGAGACGCTGCCGCGCCGGCAACGCAAAATGCGGCGGGACCGGTGGTGCTGGGCGGACTGGTAATTGACGGCCCGATTGTGTCTGCGACGGTTTCCGTGTTCGATGCAAACGGCGATCTGGTCGAACAGGCGTTCACGAACGGCGCGGCCAACTATGAAGTCGCGTTCATCGACAGTGATCCGGTATTCCCCATCACGGTCCGGGTGACTGGTGGCACGAACCTCGTCACGGGTGCGCCATTGGCCGGAGAGCTGGTTGCCGTCATCCCGACCGAGTCCGCGGAAATCTCCGGCAATGTGAGTCTATTCAGCACCTTCGCCGCCGGCATAGCCGAGCGCATGCCCGGCGGAATCAACGCTTTCAACCTGCAAATTGCGGAGCAGACCGTAATCGACCAGCTGTCATTCGGTCTCGATCCGGCTGATGTGCAAATGCTTTTGTCCGAGCCGGTGGCCGACGCCGATCTGGTCCGGGTCGTCAAGGCCAGCGAAGCCTTCGCCGAAATGCTTCGTCGTACAACCGGCACGTTAATGAGCGTCGGTCAGGTCTCCTCAATCGACGAGGTCATGGCCGCACTGCAGGCCGATCTCGTTGATGGCGTTATCGATGGGCGCGGCGCGGCCGGCGCCAACGCGCGGATCGCAGCCGTCTCCACCGTAACGAGCGCACAGGTGATGCTCGAGGCAATGACCAATACGCTCACGGTCGATGGCGTACCAGGATCGAGCGCGATGGACGCCGCGATCCAGCAGGTGATGACAATCCCCGACACGTCGATCACGGTGAATGACGTTGCCGTGACGGACAGCGCTCTGCAGCAGTTGGCCGACGCGGTGGCGGCAGCGATCACAGTCGATAACGATCCGGTACTGGCAACGTTGTACGACCGCCTGGGCCAGGTACTCGCGCCGGCATCGCCGAGTCTGCTGGGTGCCTACCTGCCCGCCAATGGCAGCAGCGCGCTGGGTGACACCATCAGTTTCCTCGGTACCGCATCGCAGGAAGATCTGGACCAGGTTAATGGCGTGCCGTCCAACACCCCGGGCAACCAGCCGCCGACGATTAGCGGCAACGCACCAGCTCAGGTGACGGTTGGCAACAACTACAGTTTCACACCGACTGCGTCTGACCCGGATGGTGACACGCTGAGCTTCAGCATCGTTGGTCGCCCGTCGTGGGCCAACTTCAACGGCTTCACCGGTCGTCTGTCGGGCACGCCGGGTGCCGCCGATGTTGGTACCTACAACAATATCCGGATCACGGTCTCCGACGGCATAGACAGCGTCTTCCTGGCACCGTTCGGGATCACCGTAAACGGCGCGCCGAACCAGCCGCCGACCATCAGTGGCAACGCGCCGACGCAGGTTACGGTTGGCAACAACTACAGTTTCACGCCAACAGCCGCCGACCCGGACGGTGACGCATTGACCTTCACGATCAGCGGGCGGCCGGCGTGGGCCAGCTTCGACGGCAATACCGGCGAATTGTCGGGCACGCCGGACGCTGGCGATGCGGGTACGTTCAATAATATCCAGATCACGGTGTCGGACGGTGAGGACAGTGCCACGCTGCCGCCGTTCTCCATCACGGTCAATGAAATACCCAACCAGCCGCCGGTCATCAGCGGCACACCGCCGACGCAGGTAACGGTGGGTAACAACTACAGCTTCACGCCGACTGCATCGGATCCGGACGGCGATGCTCTGACTTTCAGTATCGTTAATCGTCCATCCTGGGCAACCTTCAGCAGCAGCACCGGCCAATTATCCGGTACGCCGAGTGCAGGTGACGTTGGCACTACCAACAACGTGCGTATCAGGGTCACCGATGGCTCCGACACCCGGGCGCTGCCGTTCTTCAGCGTTACGGTGAATCCGGTGCCGAATCAGCCGCCGGTCATCAGCGGAAGCCCACCGAGCCAGGTGACCGAAGGCACCGCGTATAGCTTCACGCCAACCGCATCCGACCCTGATGGCGACGCGTTGACGTTCAGCATCGCCGGACGGCCGTCCTGGGCCAGCTTCAACAGCAACAGCGGTACGCTGTCCGGTACGCCTGGTGCAGGCGATGTCGGTACCTTCAGCAATATTCGCATCACGGTATCGGACGGCGAGGACAGCACAACGCTGTCACCGTTCGCAATCACTGTCATTGCGGCACCCAACCAGCCGCCGACTATCAGCGGGACACCGGCAAACCAGGTCACGGTCGGATTCCAGTACAGCTTCCGGCCGACGGCTTCCGATCCGGATGGTGATCCGCTGACCTTCAGCATCACGAACAGGCCGTCGTGGGGCATCTTCAACAGCGGTACCGGTCGCCTGCGCGGCACACCAACGGCGAATGAGGTCGGGACCTACGCGAATATCGTGATCAGCGTGACGGACGGTGAGGACTCCGCATCGTTGCCGGCGTTCTCGATCACCGTCGGCGAGGCACCGAACCAGCCCCCGACCATCAGCGGTAACCCGTCCACGCAGGTAACCGAGGGGAACGCCTACAGCTTTACGCCGACTGCCTCCGATCCGGACGGCGACAACCTGACCTTCAGTATCAGCGGACTACCATCCTGGGCGAGCTTCAACAACAGCACGGGTCAGTTGTCAGGCACGCCTGGAGCGGGCGACGTCGGCACCTACAACAACATCGTCATCAGCGTGTCGGACGGCGAGGACAGCGCCCAGCTAGCTGCCTTCTCGATCGTCGTCAGTGGTGCACCGTCGGGCGGCTTCACCGTGATGTGGGACGCGCCGACGACGAATACCGACGGTTCACTATTGACGGACCTCGCAGGATACCGCGTCTATTTGGGCAATCAGTCGGGCAACTACACCACCACGATCGACGTAAACAACCCCAACCAGACGAGCTACGTATTCGATAGCCTGGCACCGGGTACGTATTTCGTTGCGGTAAGGGCGTTCGACACCAGTGGCAACAATAGCGCCTTCTCCGACGAAGCGTCGACGACCCTCTAGATCGACAAGGGGTCGGACCCTCCGTTGGGTCCGGCCCCTGATTATTCCCTCAGTTTAGGCACCAGCGACCCGCTGTTCGCGCGCCAGACCCGGTACTCCTCGCCCGCGCCGTACTGCAATTCCTGTGTGCCGTCCACGCGCCGGGCTTCAGCAATCATCAGCAACACGATATACGACGGTGCGATCACGACGACAATCGCATCGCCGAGTGTGCTGACGACCGACAGACCGGCGATGATCAACCCCAGCTGCAGCAGGATCTCCCCGGCGTAGTTCGGGTGACGCCAGCGCCGGTACAACCCGGTCGTGGCCAGCTTGCTGCGGTCAATGTTCTTGCTCCGCTGTTTCTGCCAGTCGGCCACGCCTTCGATGATCGTGCCGATTAGCATTACCCCCGCACCGATGACCACACCGGCCGGTGTGGCCGGCATGGCACCCGCGAATGCGACCTGCGCGCCGGCGAACGCCGCGGCCATCAGGTGGTAGGTCAGCAACATCGTGCACATGACCCACAGCGAAATCCTCGCTGGCACGGGCATCATTTCGTCGGCTTTGACGATGTTGGCAACGCGTGGGGCGTAACTCTCGCTGTGGCTGCGTGTCCACGTGAACCACAACAGTCTCAGGCCGTAGATTGTCGCCGCGCCGCCGAGCAGCCAGGCCGCCGGGGTACCGAGCCAGATACTGATCAACAGCCCGTTGAGGGTCGACGCGAGCGCATAGCTGTAATTGAACACATACACGAAGCGCACGAACACCAGCAAACAGCAGGTCGCAGCGACGGCGAGCATGGCCCAGTTCAACGGACCCCAGTACCCGATGTTGGCGCGATAGATCAGGATGCCCAGCATCACCAGGCCGTACACGGAGAAGATGATCTGGATGCGCCGATCCATTGTGCGCCCTTACCAGCCCATGCCGTAGTAGTACGCGATCCGCTCTGCCGCCCGGCGGATGTGGCGATCGTAGCCGCGCATGTTGCGGAATTCCTCCGGTAATTCGATCGCGTCGTACAGCGCCTCTCCCTGGTACTCACGGCTATCCAGCACGTCTTTGACGGCGGTCATCAATGCTTCGATATAACGCCGCCGCTGGTTCAGCGCCGCCTTTGGCGCGACGGGAATACCGTGATTACCGGTCATGCGCGCCCAGCCCGGCAGCGCCTCGAGCTCCAGCAGTGTGCGCCGATACTCGCCGGGGTCGTAGTCCGGCAGAAAACCGAGCCCCACGCTATACGGCGTCACCAGGTCATTCACGAACAACACGTCGGTGCCTTCGAGCTGCATGACGAGCAGGCAATCACCGTGATTCCGGCCGAAGTACATGAGTCGCAATGCGCGCCCGCCCAGCTCGATGACCTCGCCACCCTGGACCGTCGCATCCGGCATCACGAGTTCCGGATGCGGCCGGCGCTCGAAATGCGCCACGCAGTTTGCGTGGCTGATCACCGTGGCACCCTCCTCCTTGAAGATCTGGCCGCCCAACACATGGTCCCAGTGCTGGTGCGAGTAGATCATGTAGCGCACTGGCGCATCCGTGATCGCTGCGACCGCCGCACGCATCGCGGCCGCGTGTTCGGCATTGGCTGGATCGGTGACGATTACGCCATCGTCGGTGATCACGACCAGGCTGCGCTCCCCGAAACTGCCGAAGCTGTAGAGGCCCGGCGCGAGCTCGGTCATGCTGCGGGCCATGATCTGTTCGACGGTCAGGTTCTCGTACGGCGATTGGGCGAGTGCCGGAGAGAAAGGCCACGCCAACGCCGCCAGCAGAAATACAAATCGTTTCATGCGCCGTAGAATAACCCGATGCGCTACGTCGAACCGTTGTTCCGGCCGCCGTCCGAGGCCCGCTCGCTGATTCTGCAGGTCACGAACGGGTGTTCGTGGAACCGCTGCACCTTCTGCGAGATGTATACGGCGCCGCAAAAACGCTTCAGCTTCAAGCAGCCTCACGAGATCGACGCGGAGCTGGCCGAAATTGCGTCCAGCGGCTTGGCAGTACGTCGAATCTTCCTGGCCGACGGTGACGCGATGACGCTGTCGGTGCGCCGCCTGAAGCTGATCCTCCAGTCCATCCGGCGGCATCTACCCGGTGTGCAACGGGTGTCGAGTTACTGCCTGCCGCGCAACCTGCGCCACAAGGCCGCCGCAGAACTGGCTGAACTGCGCGAACTGGGCCTGAGCCTCTACTACGTCGGGTGCGAAAGCGGCGACAACCTCGTGCTGGACCGGGTCAGCAAGGGCGAGACCTTCAACAGCTCGTTGGACGCACTACGCAAGATCAAGGACGCCGGCGCGAAGTCGTCCGTAATGGTCTTGAACGGCATGGGCGGCAGCCGCTACTCCGATCAGCATGCCGAGAATTCCGCGCTGCTGATGAATGCGGCGCAGCCCGATTATCTGGCGACGCTCGTGGTCAGCTTCCCGATGGGCATGGCGCGCTATCAGGCCGGCTTCAATGGCGAATTCCAGCCATTGGACCAGCCGGGCCTGTTTCGCGAGATTAAGTTGTTGCTGGAGACACTGGAACTCGACCAGACGATTTTCCGCAGCGATCACGCGTCAAATTACCTGGTGCTCAAAGGCACGCTGAACAAGGACAAGCAACGCCTGCTGGCCATCGTCGACCAGGCCCTGCAGCAACCCGGTACAGTCCCACTGCGTCAGGAGTGGCAACGGGGCCTGTGAGCCGTCCCCTGCGTGGACCACAGCACTCCGGACCGGCCGGCGGCGCCGCAGGACTGCTAGTGTTCCGGGCCAAGCAAACCAGAGGGACAACACGATGCCCGCGCACCCGTGGCTGGCCGAGACGCCCTGGCCGACCAAGCAACTACCCCGCGATGAACTCGAGCGAAGGCTGGAACACTTCCTGGCTACCCACTGGATGGGCGTGCTCTGCACGCTCGGTACACACGGCCCGATCGGCAGTCCCGTCGAGTATTACGCGGAGGTCATGGACGTCTACGTGCTACCCCAGCCTGGCAGTCCGAAGGTGAAAGCCATGCAGCGCGATCCGCGCGTTTGTTTCGCTGTCTACGGCGAAAACGCCGGCTGGCCGAGTGTTCAGGGCGCCCAGCTGTTTGGTGACGCGACGTTCGTCGAGCCCGGCACGCCGGCGCACGAACATGCGATGACGATTTATCGCTGGGCCGCGTCTGCGGAGCAGCTGGGACAACCACTCGATGCACCGCCGCGGATTCCCTTGATCCGGATCTCACCAACGCGCATCGTGTATACGCAGCAGTGGTTGCGCAAGGAAGGGTTCGGACCGCGGCAGATCTGGCACCGCGACCCGAACATCACGTCACGCACGATAGAGTACGGCCACTGAGTCAGGAAGGACTGATCATGACGAGAGCAAGAAACATTTTGCTGCTTGCACTGGTAACGCTCGCAGCACTCGCCATTGCCACGCAGGTTCATGCCGGCGCGCACAACCGCCAGGTCAATCCTGAAGACATTCTTGTTGACCCAACCAAACGCATTGACATCACCGGCACGGTGTTGATCACCGGTGCAAACCGTGGCATCGGCCTGGCGATGGCGCGCAACTATGCCAAGCGTGGCTGGCGCGTGGTCGCGACTGCGAGGAAGCCAGAAAAAGCCAATGATCTCAATAAGTTGGCTGCGAGTAACGACAATGTCAGCGTGGAGCGCCTGGATGTGCTGGACCAGGAACAGGTCGACGCACTGGCAGAGAAGTACGCGGATCAACCGATCGACGTGTTGCTGAACAATGCCGCGATCCTAGGTGACAAGCCCGGCCAGGTGTTCGGCGATTTCGACTTCGACTTGTTCAACCGGGTGATCAACACGAATGTTGCCGGGCCGTTGCGTATGGCGGGAGCTTTTGCCGATCATGTCGCGGCGAGTGAGCAAAAGAAGATCATCGCAATTTCCAGCGTGCAGGGTTCGATCACGCTGATTCGCAGTGCCACGATCCAGTTCTATAGTGCCAGCAAGACGGCACTGAACATGTCGATGCGCGCAGTCTCCGCCGCGGTGGAAGATCGCGGCATCACCGTCGCGCTGATTTCGCCGGGCGCGGTCGACACCGACATGATGGCCAAAGCGCTGGAGGGCTCGAACTTCCGCATGCGTCTGCTCACGCCCGAACAGAGCGCTGAAGCGGTGATCAACGTGATCGATCAATATGGTTTCGACATGAGTGGCACGTTCCTTTCGCATGAAGGCGTGAAGTTGCCGTGGTGATACGTACGGACCGCCGCCGATTCCTGCAGGCGTCAGCCGCCGCCGCCGCGGTCGGCACACTGGCTGCCTGCGGTCGCGGCCGCGAGATCGCAAGACCGGACGGCGTGCCTGTCAGCGAGTTCGGCTTCGAGTCGACTGCGGCAGATGTCACGGCCGGCCTCGACCTGACCGGCATGACGGCACTGGTCACGGGATCGAACTCGGGCATCGGTTACGAAACTGCGCGGGTGCTCGCACTCCGCGGCGCGACGGTGCTGTGTTGCGCGCGCAATCAGTCCAAAGCCGATGCGACGGTGGCATCCATTGCCGGCGACACGCAGCCGCTGGTGTTCGACCTGGCTGACTGGGACAGCATTGTCGCCGCAGCGGCGCAGGTGCGCGCGATGAACCAGCCGCTCGATATCCTGATCTGCAATGCCGGCATCATGGAGCTGCCCGAGCTGCAGCAGGTACGTGGTATCGAGCGACAGTTCGCCGTGAATCACCTCGGGCATTTCATTCTGGTGAACCAGTTACTGGACCAGGTCGTGGCCGCGCCGGCTGGACGGATCGTGAATGTCAGCAGTGGCCAGGCGACGCGTAACGCCCCACCGGAAGGCATCCAGTTCGACAATCTCTCCGGCGAGCAGGGCTATGACCCCGCGATTGCGTATGGCCAGTCGAAACTGGCCAACGTGTTGTTCACGCTGGAACTCGCTGAGCGACTGGAGAACACGAACGCGACGGCGAATGCACTCCGCCCCGGCGTAATCCCGACCAACCTCGGCCGACACATGCCGGCATGGAAACCGTTCCTGCTAAAAACAGTCGGCACGTTTTTCACCAAGACTGTTCCCCAGGGCGCCGCGACGACCTGCTATGTCGCGACTGCGCCGCAGCTGGTCGGCGTAAATGGTTACTTCTTTGAGGACAGCAACCCGATCCGGGCCGGCGGGCATACCGAGGACCGGGACATGGCGCGCCGATTGTGGCAGATCAGCGAGGAACTCACGGCAGGCTACTGGTCGCGCGCCTGAGGACTCTCCGTCGCGGGGCCCAACCGCCCCGATTCCTCGAAGCGAATCGCCGGCAACAGTGGGCCTATGTCGAGCTTGGCCTGCAGGCGATATTCGACCTCGCTCGGAGACTTACTCATCAGTGTATTGATGAAACGGATGGCATCGACCAGGTCGACCACGGCCTGGATGTCGATGTCCGCTTCGCCATAGGCCGGCACTTCGGGCAGGTCGCTGGTCGCGCCCGTGACAATATCGTAGTCATCCAGAAAAAACGTATAGCTCATGCCGCGCAGCTTCAGCGCATCCGGATTCGGATTGACGACGCGCAGGCGCACGAGGAATTCGGGCAACATGCCTTCCGCCGATACCGGTTGCACCGAAACCAGGCGCACGCTCGGTTGCTCGAAATCAGGGCTCAGCGTCGCGCAGCCGGACAACGCCAAAAGCGCGACGGCCACGCAGGCATATCGGAGAAGCTGCATACGCGCTGGCAGACCAGCTCAGGCCGACGCGTCCTGCCGCAGCGGCGGCACGGCCTGGACCGCGCGCAGACTGTCTTCCCAGCCCTGCAACTGCTGACGCACGACTTTTTCCAGCGCATCGACATGTGCCGGTGCGGCGTTTAAACAGGGCACGACGCGTAATTCACCGCCGCCCTCCGCGTACTGCGCGGTGTAATCGACGCGCAGTTCCTCCAGCGTCTCGAGGTTGTCAACGGAGAACCCCGGGCAAATGATGTCGACGCTCTGCACGCCGTCATCCCGCCACTGCGCCAACAGGTCTTCGGTATACGGCTGCAGCCATTCACCGCGGCCAAATCTTGACTGATAAGCCAGCGTGTACTCGTCGTCGCCGAGACGCAATTCCTGCGCCAGCAGCCGGGAAGTCTTTTCGCAGAAGCACGGGTACGGGTCACCCTTGGCGGCGTATTTCGCCGGCATGCTGTGAAACGACAGCAGCAGTTTTTCGGCACGGCCATGCTCGGCCCAATGCGCTCGCAGGCTATCGGCCAGCGCGGTGATGTATTCGGGCAAATCCGGATAGCCGGAGACGAAGCGCAGTTCCGGGATCCAGCGCCAGCGCTGCAGGGCACTGCTGACGACGTCGAAGACGGAGCCGATGGTCACGGCCGCGTACTGCGGATAGAGCGGTAACACCAGGATGCGGGTGCAGCCGGCATTGCGCAGTTCGTCGAGACCCTCGGCCGCCGTCGGATGCCCGTAAGTCATGCCGAGAGCAAGCCGCAGGCGGTCGCCATAACTCGACTCCAGGCGCGCCCGCAGACCGTCAAGCAATGCCTCGCAGATTACGTTCAGCGGCGAGCCCTGCGCGGTCCAGATCTGCTTGTACTTGCGCGCGGTGCGCGGCGGGCGCGTCACCAGAATGATGCCGTTCAGAATCGACAGCCACAGCCAGCGTGGCAGCTCGACCAGTCGCGGATCGGCGAGGAAGCCGCGCAGGTAGCGACGGACACTCGCGGTATCCGTGTCATCGGGTGAACCGTGATTCACCAGCAGCAGCCCGACGCGGTCCGAACCGTCGTGGGCATAATTTGGATTGCCAAGGTATTTCATCGCGCCAACGGGGCCGGACTATACCGCATCTGCCCGCGCCCGGCCCCGGTCAAGTGCCCGATAATGCGAATGCTGACGGACATTATGTGCAGCTCAGGGTGCGACCGGCTCTCCCGCTGGCAGCGGCCGGGTATGCAACGGATTGCAATTCTTGATCGTGACTTCGCCCTGCAGCACATTGCCTTTCGAGTACTCGTAAAACAGGCACTCGTTCTTCACGGGATCGTAGTTTTCGATCCACAGGTTGTCATCCTTCCAGGTCGACGCAATATGGTATTGGCCGTCCGGTACGCGAATGGCCATCACACCGCCCCAGCGCTTGACGAAAATCTGCTGGAAGTAGAAAAAGTACATGGCCCAGCCGACGAACAGCACGAATCCGGCACTGATCAGCGCGGCACGCCAGTTATCGAAACGCGCCCCGAACAGAAACACCAGGCCGATCGCGGCCAGGAACACCATGGCCCAGTAAAAGTACGTAATCATGTTGTTAATCCCTCAGGCATACTTGATTCATGCAGGTAGACGTGTTTATCCCGCCCGGCCTGTCGGTTGCCGAAACCATTGAGCTGGGAACCCTGGCCGAACGCAATGGCATTCGAGCCGTGTGGGCCTATAACTATATCGCCGATCCGGATCCGTTTACCCACCTGAGCTGGCTGGCGCGCGAAACCCAGCAAATCCGCATTGGACCGGTGGCCGTCAGCCCGTTCCAGTTGCACCCGCTGATGATGGCCAACTCGCTGTTGACACTGAACGAACTGTCGAACGGGCGCGCGGATATCGTGGTCGGTGGCGGCGGTGCCGTGATGACGGCGATGGGTTTGCGGCCCAAGCGTAAGGTTCGTGCAGTGCGCGAGTGCGTGGAGTTTCTTCGCCAGGCGGCTGACTCGCGCGACACCAACGTGAATTACAGCGGGGAGCTGTACACGATTCGCGGCTATCAGGCCGAGTGGCTGACCCAGTCCGCACCCGGGATCTTTGTCGGTGCCAACGGCCCGCAGATGTGCGCGATGGCCGCGCGGGTGGCCGACGGCATCATGATGAGCGACTTCACCGTGCCGATGGTCGAAGAGATGGCCAAGATCGCGCGCGACACGCGTGCGGCGGTGACGCCGGTGTCACCGGAATTCCGGATCAACAATTTTTTCGCCTGGCACGTGAAAGACGACAAACAGGCCGCCATTCAAGAAGCGAAACGCTATCTCGTGCTACGCGGCATTCTGCGACCGCACTATTTGTTGTCGTTTATGCCGAAAGACGAATCCGACTTCGTGCAGGAGCGGATGAGCATCTTCTGGGACGCCTGGCGCAAACAGACGGGCGAGTTTCCGGGCATCCCTGACGCATTGATCGACAAACTGGTCGACAACCTGACCTTGACCGGCGACTTGAGCGATGTCGACCGGTTGATCGAGGAACTCAAGCGGTTTGACGGGGCCGGCTGCACCGAAATTGCGCTCGGCCTGCACGACAACCCCGCCGAGGGTATTGCCCAGATAGGCAAGTACGTGGTGCCGGCGCTGTCGTGATCGCTGGCGCTTGATCTGCTGCTGCGCGGGCGGCAGTGGGGAGATTTCGGCGCCGCGACCTACGAAAACGGGAGCAAGACGAAATCTCGCCACCGCCGCCCGCATCCGTGGAATGTAATCAGCGGTTACGTTGGCGTTTGCAAAAGTGGACTTTGCATTCCGTGCACTTCGGCATACCCGTGCAGATATCTCCGTGATCGGTGCTGGCAAAGCTGTTGATCAGCTGCCGCAGTTCGCCGGCATCCTGGCCATGGCCCTGAGCCCAGCCATCAAGTAGCGCGCTCGCGTCACTCGCATCGACGATCTTGTGCGTCAGGCCCAGCCGGCCCGGACCCACGATTCGCGCCAGCAACGTGTCGTCGATTCGCGCTTCGCTGTTGATCGCCTGGTCATGCGCCGCCAGCGTCTCCCGCAACTGTTGCAATAACTGGTCCGGATGCGCTTCCGCCGGGTTGCGCCGGAACCAGTAATACGCCTGCGTCATACCACCGCCGACGATATCGGGCAGATCCTCGAACTCCTCGCGCGCGAAGAAGCGTTCACTCAACTCCGGCGCAAAAAAATCGCGTATGGCATCACGATCGCGCCGCGTCGGCCCCGCCTCGCCATTGCCCTGGTCAGGGTACAGCGGGTGCCAATGCAACAGCAGGAAATCCCCATGGTCCGACAAGGCCGCCATCACGCGCTCGCGGTAAGCCGCATGGCGCGCCGGGTCCATGTTGTGCAGCAAACCATGATCCAGCACCAGGTCGAATTCATGCGGCACGTCCCAGGTCGTGATGTCGGCTTCGACGGGCTTGACCGCAGCACCGGCCTGTTGGGCACGCTGCTGCGTGAACTCCAGCGCCTTCGGTATAAAGTCCAGCGCCGTCACGTCCCAGCCGTGGGTCGCCAGGTACACCGAGTCCGTGCCGGAGCCGCAGCCGAGATCCAGAGCCCGTCCGGCCGGCTGCTGCTGACAGATTTCGGCGAGGAACAAGGTCGGTTCTTCGTGCGCCCAGGGCAATTGGCTCCAATCGCCGGCCCACTGGTAGGTCTGCAGGAACGTGTCCTTTTCGTGTGTACTCATGCGCCCTTGCTTTTCTCCAATGTATCGGGCCAGCGTGCGGTATCCATCGCCGTGCGTAACGCCGCTTTGGCGCCAGTAAGTATTGGTGTGCCGTGCGCGCTGATCAAGGCATCGAACGGCAGCTGCAGCAGTCGCTCGAAGTCGGGTCGGATGGAACCGCCGGATTTGGTCAGTTATTTCAACCAGAAGTGTCCGATCAACTTGCCCTTGTGAAAACCGGCGGTGCGCATCAAGAGTTTCGCCGGCAGCGAGTTCCGGCCGATATCACCGTAATGATTGACGCTGTCGCAGGTAAT
>JAAUXY010034834.1_pt1 | contig 21251 bp, 21 predicted proteins | sample 7278121 | NCBI WGS metagenome assembly JAAUXY01 (sample SAMN14350117, study PRJNA611818) | marine sediment metagenome | isolation source: surface marine sediment (1.8m) | place: French Polynesia: Moorea | collected 2018-08 | reverse complement strand
TGCTGCCGGGCTGCGGCAACCCCTATGTGCAGCGGGATGTGGACAAGCTCATGGCCAACGGGGATTGCGTCGGCTGCAATCTGCGCGAGGCGGACCTGCGCGCCGCCAAGCTGTCCGGTGCGGAGCTGGCCGAGGCGGACCTGCGGTTCGCCAACCTGGCCAAGGCTACGCTGGACGGCGCCAAGCTCACGGGCGCCCAGCTCGACGGCGCGCGCATGTGGAACGTCAACCTCGAGGGCGCCGACCTGCAGGGCGCCAAGATGTTCGACGCGGACCTCATCTGGTCAACCTGGACCCGCGCGAACGCGCGCGGCGCCGACGTCCGCTTCGCCCGACTGCGCGGCGCCGATATGAAAAGCGCCACCCTCGCCGAGAGCGACATGGCCAGCGCGCTCTTGACCGAGGCGGAACTCGGCGGGGCGGACCTGCGCGGCGCGTCGCTCCGCGGCACGCGGCTCTATCAGGCGGATCTCACCGACGCCGACCTGCGCGGCGCGGACCTGAGCGGCGCCGTCTTCATCCGGGCGAACCTGGAGGGGGCCAATCTGGCCGGCGCCAACGTCGCGGGCACGGACTTCAGCGCGGTGCGCGGTCTCACACAGGCACAGCTCGACGCCGCCTGCGGCGACGAGACCACCATTCTGCGGCACCGGTTTACGGTGAAGTCCTGCTGACCGGAGCGCCCGCTGGAGCGGGCAGGCGAGGGCGGGAGCCGTTCAGCCGACCTGTCGGTGTTGGCCGATATTGCCGGTGCGCATGACGTAGCTCTTGCCGGCGCGCACGAACGTGCGTTCGGGGTTCGCCGGCGCGGCCGGATAGAGGCGCTTGCGCCAGTTGCACACCGTCTGAGGTGACACGCCGGCGCGGCGGGCGATCTCCCGATCCGAGAGCTTGGAATGATCCGGGTTGCGCAGATAGAACAGCACCGCGGCCCGCTTGTCGGCATTGCGGCGCGGACGCGTCTGGGCGCTGTGCAGCCTTGCCTTCAGTTCCTCGACCTCGGCTACGAGCTTCTGGTTGCTGTCCGTCAGCTCCTGGGTGTTCGACCAGGCAAGCTCCCGCCAGGTGGCGATCTCCCGGTTCAACCGGCTGACCTCGGCCTCGCGCTCGCGCAGACGCTTGGCCAGACCCCGGATCTGCAGCTCGAAATGTATGCTTCCAATGCCGCCGTCGGACCGCGGTCCGCGCAGCATCTCGCCGAAATCGCGCAGGTTTATGCCGGCGTCGGTCAGCATCTTGCGCATCACGTGCAGGGCCGCGCTGGCCTCGCCGGGCTCGTCCGATTCGGCAAGCGCGATGACCTTGGAGAACTTGTCGACGTCCAGGGGCTTGGCGGTCATAGGTCGGGTCCTTCACTGATCGTGGACGGAGAAATCTCCGTTCTGAGGACCTATCCAACTTTGAAGCCCTTTAAGATTTCGTAAACGTTAATGAGAAATTGCACCACGATGCTGGGCGCGCGCCGGTGCGGTAATCGAGCGCCGCACCAGGGTCCGCTTGATTGCCGCGTCCCGCCAGCCGATGATGATGGACGCGACCGGTGGCGCGGGATCCCGCAGCCGGAGCGGTTTTTTGTCGGCTGAGCGAGTGGAGAGCCACGATTATCCGATGAGCCCGGAGACACGATACGCGCGCAGCGGCGACGTCAACATCGCCTACCAGGTCCTCGGCGACGGGCCGCCCGACCTGGTTCTCGTGCCGGGCTGGGTGTCGAACATCGATATCTTTTGGGAGGAGCCAGGCCTGGCCCGGTTTCTGCGCCATCTCGCGGCCTGCTCTCGCCTGATTCTGTTCGACAAGCGCGGCAGCGGGCTGTCCGACCGGGTGACCGACACGCCCACCCTGGAAGAGCGCATGGACGACGTGCGCGCGGTCATGGAGGCGGTCGGGTCCGAGCGCGCGGCGCTGCTCGGCTATTCCGAGGGTGGGCCAATGTGCGCGCTGTTCGCGGCGACCTATCCCGAGCGGACCTCGGCGCTGATCATGATCGGCAGCTACGCCCGCCGGGTCCGCGCGCCGGACTATCCCTGCGGCCCCGAACCGGCCGAGGAGAAAGCCTTCATCGACGAGCTGGAAGGCGCCTGGGGAACGCCCTTCGCGATCGACGATCGGGCGCCGACGCAGATCGACAACGAGCGCTTTCGCCAGTGGTGGGCGCGGTATCTGCGGATGAGCGCAAGCCCGGCGGCTGCCGCCGCGCTGACGCGCGCCAACTACGAGATCGACATCCGCCACATCCTGCCGTCGATCCGCGTGCCGACACTGATCCTGCACACAAAACGCGATCGGGTCATGGAGCCGTGCCACGGCCGATATCTGGCGGAGCACATTCCGGGCGCTCGGTACGTCGAGATCGAGGCGGACGACCACCTGCCCTGGCTCGACGGGTCGGATGCGATCCTGCGCCACGTCGAGGCGTTCGTCACCGGCACCCGGCCGGCGGAAGTCCTCGATCGGGTGCTCTACACCATCATGTTCACCGATATCGTCGGCTCCACCGAGACGGCGGTGCAGAGCGGGGATCGGCAGTGGCGCGACCTGCTCGAGGCCCACAATGCCGCCGTGCGGCAGGAGCTGGCAGCCTTCCATGGGCGGGAGATCAACACCACCGGCGACGGCTTCGTCGCGGTGTTCGACGGGCCGGCACGGGCGATCCGCTGCGGTTCGGCGATCCAGGCCGCCGTGCGTCAGATCGGAGTTGAGGTCCGCATCGGTCTGCATACGGGCGAATGCGAGGTCCAGGGCGACGCCGTGACCGGCCTGGCGCTGCACATCGCCGCGCGAATCGCCGATCTAGCGTCTCCCGGAGACGTTTTGATCTCGCGCACCGTCAAGGACCTGATCGCCGGCTCCGGTATTTCCTGCGAGGACTTCGGCGCGCACGCCCTGAAAGGCGTGCCCGACGAATGGCAGCTCTACCGCATTGGCGCTTAGGGCGCGACGCTCCGTCACGTTTTCGCCGCTTTCCCTGAGCACACTGCATTTCGGAGGGCGAGTCCTGGCGGCTCCGGCACGGGGCAGCCAAGCAGAGGGGGTGGTATGGCGCGCCAATTCGCCCTTGCGGCGGTCCTGGCGGCGATTGCTGGCCTGCTTGCTGCCTGCAGCGCCGAGCCGCAATTCGTCACATTCGAGTATCAGCGCAAGGTCATGTCGCCGGGCGAGCAGTCGGCGGTCTCCAACGCCCTGCGCAGCGGCAGTATGACCCTGCGGGACTTCCGTGGTGCGTCTTCCCCCACGTGCCAGTTCGCGGCGAATGTGGGGGCAACCGGGACGATTACCGGTGTGGACGTCAGCCACGATCCGAACATTCGGGTCTCGCAGATCACCCTGGATGCGGACAACTTCTTGGATGGCACCCGCGATCCGAACAGCGCGCTCGATCCCGGCTCCCAGAAATGCCCACGCGGCGTCGGCGGCAATGAGATCGCCACCCTGAAGATTGAAACCAATGCCGATATCAAAGTCGGACGACCCGTCGTCGATAGCGGCGCCGGCGAGGTGTTCATAGACGGACAGGGATTCTCATCCCGGGGGCTCTACGGGAAGTTCAACCTGACCTCTTTCGACGACGGCTACACGGTCGGCAGCTTCGAGTTCTTGGCCAGAAACACCGACGATCTCTCAGACCACACTGTGCTGGTGGTCACCAACGGAAACTTCGGCGTCGACGACCAACAACCTATTCTTCGTCTTCTACGGAAACTTCGGCGTTGACGACTGACCAGGCAGGGCGAGCCCCGGTCGCAGGCCGGGAAGCCTGCGCTACTCCGCCGCGACCGCCCTTGGCAGGCGCGCGCGCTGCTCGTCCGCAATATGCGCGAGCGCTGGCCAGTCGGGGCGGGTGGCGACGTCTCTGGAGCCGCAGCCGGGACAGCGCAGGCGGGCGCCGACCTCGGCAATCGGCAGGGCCGGGCCCCATTCGGCGGCGAGCAAGTGCGGGTCCAGGGACGAGTCATGGCCGCAGCGATGGCATCGGCTGTAGACGCCCAGGCCCAAGAGCACCAGCGCGCCCAGGCGCAACAGGCCATGGCCACGATCATCCCTGCGTACCTTCATGTGCTTGATGGCGCCCAAAGGATGACCTGCTCAGTTTGGAACAAAACAGGAACATACTGCCGCGCGTTCGGCGCCGGGTCAAGCCCGCCCGTATAGCAAGTGGATCAGCGGGTAACCGAGGTCAGCCTTGGCCTGCGCTCGATAACGGCCAGCGCGTCGGTGATGTTGTGGGCCCGGGCCAGGGTTTCGGGGCCGCGGCTCACCACATAGATGCCCTTGTCGCGGCCCGTTTCCTTGCCGCCGGCCAGGGTCTTGGAAATGGCGAAGATCGGCTGTTCCGCAGTGTGCCGGAAGACGGAGAACACGGCTTCGCCGGCGCGGTGGTCGATGGCGTAATCGCGCCATTCCCCGCACATCACATGGCGGCTATAGAGACTCAGGAGTTTGTTCAGTTCGAAGCGGCTAAAGAAAACACCGGACCGGCGCGGCCGAGCCCGGGAAAGGCGTATGATCTCAGCCATTTTGGACGCTTGGCACTCCCATGATCGCCGGTGGCGCCTCCGCCGCCTGTCGTGTAATACAAGTGTCAAATACAGTGTTTCTCATTCCGGCCCGAGAGTCCAGGGGTGCCGTGCCCGGTGCGGCGCGGCGCCCGATGGGCGGGCAAAACCGCAGTGAGGAGGGCTTCATGGCGGCAGAGACACCGATTTGCGATTTCGGCTGGCAGGCGGTTGACTTCAGCCTGCCCGGAATCGACGGCAAGACCTATACGCTGGCGGATGTGCGGGGCGAGAAGGGCACCCTGGTGATGTTCATCTGCAACCACTGCCCCTATGTGCGGGCCGTGATCGATCGGCTGGTTGCCGATGCCCGGGCTCTGGCGGAGGACGGTATCGGCAGCATCGCCATCATGTCCAACGACACCGAGCGCTATCCCGACGATTCATTCGACAACATGAAACGGTTCGCGGCCGAGCACGACTTCCCGTTTCCCTATGTCATCGACGAGAGCCAGACCGTCGCGCGAGCCTATGAAGCCGTGTGCACGCCGGACTTCTTCGGTTTCAACGCGGACCTGGAACTGCAATATCGCGGGCGCCTCGACGAGTCCAAGGTTCAGCCGGTCCCCAACGCCCGGCGGGAGCTTCTCGAGGCCATGCGACAGGTCGCCGAGACCGGCCAGGGGCCGCAGGACCAGATCCCGTCGATGGGCTGTTCGATCAAGTGGCGGGCGGCGTGAGTGGCCGCGCCCTAGGCAGATTCAGTGTTTCCTGACAAGCCTTTCCGGTGTTTGCCATCGGCCGGGGCGCGGTCTATTTTAGCGGCGGTTTCGCGCCGGGTCAGGCGCCTCGGGAGCGGCGGAGGCCCCTGTGGCTGACATCTTTCAAGAAGTCGAAGAAGAACTAAAGAAAGACGAGTATCTCAAGCTTTGGCAGAGATACGGACGCTACGTCATTGCCGTGGCGGTGGCTGCGGTCCTGGGAACCGCGGGCGTGATGGGCTGGCAACAGTATCAGACCAGTCAGCGCATGGCCGAGGCGGACAGCTATCAGGCTGCGTTGCGCCTGGCGCAGGAGGGCAAGGCCGAGGACGCGATTGCGGCCTTCGCCGAGTTGTCCGGGGCCGGCTCGGGCTATGCCGCGCTGGCCGGCTTCCAGGAGGGCGCGCTCAAGGCCAGGTCTGGCGACAAGGCTGGCGCGGTCGCGGCCTATGACCGGGTCGCGGGCGACCAAAACATCGACCAGGAGCTGCGGAATTTGGCGACCCTGCTGGCTGTTTTGCACGGGCTCGACAGCGCAGAGCCCAGCGAGATCGTCGCGCGCCTACAACCCTTGACCGCGGATGATAGCCCGTGGCGGCATTCGGCCCTGGAGCTGACGGCGCTCGCCTCGCTTCGCGCCGGGCAGACCGCCGAGGCGCGCACGATCTTCACCCGACTGACCGACGACCAGACCGCGCCGGCCGGCGTGCGCGGGCGGGCTGCCGAGCTGCTGTCGGTCCTGGGGCAGTAGGGTGAGACCGATGTGGCCCTTTACCCTGGCTCGCCTGTGTCTTGTCGTCGGCCTTGCGCTCGGGATCGCCGGCTGTGGCAACGAGCTTGCCAAGGACATGTTCGGCAAGGACAAGGAACGCCTGCCAGGCGAGCGTATCTCGGTGATGCTCTCCAATCCGGATCTGGACCCCGACCCGCTGATCTCTGACCTGCAGGTCGTGCTGCCGCCGCCGTCCGTCAACGCCGACTGGCCGCAGCCCGGCGGCAACGCGTCGCACTCGATGCAGCATCTGGCGTTGTCGGATGCGCCGGCCGAGGCTTGGGACGTAGACATCGGCTCGGGATCCAGCTCCAACCGCCAGCTCCTGGCCTCGCCGATCGTGGCCGAGGGCATGATCTACACCAAGGACGCAGAGGGCGAGATCCGCGCCTTCAACGCCGATACCGGCGAGCAGGCTTGGGCGGTGGAGCTTTCCGACGAAGAGGAAGAAGAGGGCCATCTCGGCGGCGGCATCGCCTTCGCCGACCAGCGCCTGTTCGTAACCACCGGGTTCGCCAAGGTGATCGCGCTGGATGCCAAGACGGGCGCCGAGATCTGGCGCGAGCGCGCGCCTGCGCCGATGCGCGCCGGGCCAACCGTCGCGGACGGGCGGGTGTTCGCCTTGACGGTGGACAACCGGCTGGTCGTGCTCAGCGCCGACGACGGCCGGGTGATGTGGGTTCACACCGGCATTGCGGAGGTCGCCGGCATTCTGGGCGGGGCCAGCCCAGCGGTCGCGGACGGCGTGGTGGTCGTGCCCCATTCCTCCGGCGAGCTGTTCGGGCTTAGGGTGGAGACGGGCCGACCCATCTGGTCCGACACCCTGGCCGCGATCCGCCGAATCGACGCGGTCTCCCAATTGTCCGACATTCGCGGCCACCCGGTGGTCGACAGCGGCCTGGTGATCGCCATGAGTCACAGCGGCCGCATGGTCGCCATCGATCTCCGTACCGGCGGGCGGATCTGGGACAAGCAGATCGGCAGCATCCAGGCGCCCTGGACGGCGGGCGACTATATCTATGCGGTGAGCCCGGACGGCCTGGTGTTCTGCATCCTGCGCGAACAGGGCCGGATCCGCTGGGTCCGCCAGCTGCAGCGCTTCGAGGACGAGGACGACCAGGAGGATCCGATCGTCTGGGCCGGTCCGGTCGTCGCCAGCGACCGCTTGATCGTCGCCGGCTCCCATGGCGAAGCGCTCTCGATCTCGCCCTACACCGGCGATCTGACCGGCCGCATCGAGCTGCCCGACGACGTGATGATCGCGCCGATCGTCGCCAACAACACGCTGTTCTTCCTGACCGACGACGCCCGCCTCGTCGCCTTTCGCTAGCGCCATGTGGAGGAGACCCCCCACCCTAACCCTCCCCCACAAGGGGGGAGGGAGCCACGCCGGACCTGAATCTACGATCATGACATCGGGCGTGCGGTCTGCACTTGCTGCTTCGCATGGTGCACCCATCCAACGCACCCCTTTGGCAGAGGACGGCATCGGGCCGCTTTCGCTGCAAACCGTGACGCCTCTTACGAGAGCCGGTCGGCAAACCGTCACTCCCTCCCCCTTGACGGGGGAGGGACGGGGAGGGGGTGACGTCGGACCTCAGTTGGGCTGACGCTCGATCATGTCCTTCACGGTCGCGATTCTGGGCCGGCCGAATGTGGGCAAGTCGACCCTGTTCAACCGGCTGGTCGGCCGGCGCGAGGCGCTGGTCGCCGAAACGCCCGGCGTGACCCGGGACCGGCGGGTCGGCGCGGCGCGCATCGGCGATCTGCGCTTCCGGGTGATCGATACCGCGGGGCTGGAAGAGGCGGCGGACGAAACCCTGGAAGCGCGCATGCGCACTCAGACCGAGCGGGCGCTCGCCGACGCGGACGTGGCCCTCATGCTGATCGACGCGCGCGCCGGCCTGACGCCGGTGGACCGGCACTTCGCCGACTGGCTGCGCAAGCAGGGCGTGCCGGTGATCCTGGTGGCGAACAAGTGCGAAGGCCGGGTCGGGGCCGAAGGGGCGCTCGAGGCCTATGCGCTCGGCCTCGGCGAGCCGATCGCGATCTCGGCCGAACACGGCGAGGGCCTGGCCGATCTGTTCGAGGCGCTGGCGCCGTTCGAGGACGCGGCCGAGGACGTGGAAGAGGAAGCAGCAGGAACCCCCGACGAGGTCCAGGGCGAAGACGAAGGCGGCCCGCTGCGTCTGGCCATCGTCGGCCGGCCGAATGTGGGCAAGTCGACGCTCGCCAACCGGCTCCTGGGCGAGGAGCGCATGATCACCGGGCCCGAGGCCGGCATCACCCGGGATGCCGTGTCCGTCGACTGGGATTTCGGCGGCCGCGCCATCCGCCTCGTCGACACCGCGGGTCTGCGCAAGAAGGCCAAGGTGACGGCCAAGCTGGAGCGGCTCTCGGTGACCGAGACGCAGCGCGCCATCCGGCTGGCCGCGGCCGTGATTCTGGTGATCGACGCGCGCGACGGGCTCGAACGCCAGGATCTTGCCATCGCGCGCATGACCGTCGACGAAGGCCGCGCGCTGGTGATCGCCGCCAACAAGTGGGACGTCACCGAGGATCGCTCCGGGGCGCGGCGGGCGATCGACGACGCGCTGACCCGATCGCTGCCCCAAGCGCGGGGCGTGCGCGTCGTGCCGGTCTCGGCCTTGACCGGGCAGGGGCTCGACACGCTGATGCAGGCGGTGTTCGCCGCGGACGAGGTCTGGAACCGGCGGATCGCCACCGGCCCGCTGAACCGCTGGCTCGCCGACGTGCTGGAACACCATCCGCCGCCGCTCGCCGCCGGCCGGCGCCTCCGCCTGCGCTACATCACCCAGATCAAGGCGCGCCCGCCCACCTTCGCGATCTGGGCGAGCCGGCCGAAGGAGCTGCCGGCGCACTATCTGAGCTATCTGATCAACGGCCTGCGCACCACCTTCGACCTGCCGGGGACGCCGATCCGTATCCTGCTGCGCAAGGGCAAGAACCCGTATGCGGAGGGGTGAAGGGCCGGTCTATGCCTGGATGACCGCGCCGGTCTTCTTGCAGGACGGCAGGGCGAGCGCGAGGAAGGCGTCGGCGACGCTTTCGGGCGGCGGGTGGCGGGACGGATCCTCGCCGGGAAAGGCCTCGGCGCGCATGGCGGTGGCCACCACGCCCGGGTCGACGATGTTGGCGCGGATCGCGGTCTTTTCGGTCTCGCGCGCGTAGGTCTTGACCATCATCTCGAGCGCGGCCTTCGAGGTCGCGTAAGCGCCCCAAAAGGGAAACACGGACGAGCCCGCCCCCGAGGTCACGAAGATCGCGCGTCCGGCCTCGGACTGGCGCAGCAGCGGGTCGCAGGTCCGCAAGAGCCGCCAGTTTGCGGTGAGGTTCACCCGCAGGACCTCGTCCCAGGCCTTGGCCTCGATATGGTGCACCGGGCTCAAGGGCCCGAGGATCGCGGCGTTGCCGACCAGCACGTCGAGCCTGCCGAAGCGCTCGTTGAGCGCGGCGCCCAGGCGGTCCACGCCCTCCAGATCGGTCAGGTCGAGGGGCACCAGCGTCGCGCTGGCGCCGGCGGCGCGGACCGCGTCGTCGACCTCTTCGAGGCCGCCCTGGCTGCGCGCGACCAGCACCAAATGCGCGCCTTCGGCCGCGAATCGTGTGGCGACCGCCGCGCCGATCCCGCGCGAGGCGCCGGTGATGAGCGCGATGCGCCCGGCAAGCTTGCCCGCGGCTTCGGCCATGCTGGGCTCAGACGATCTCTTCCAGGAGCGAGAGCTGATCCGAAGACGTGCCGCCCTCGCGGTCGGTCAGCTTGGTGGGATACGCACCGGTGAAGCAGGCATCGCAGAACTGCGGGCTCTCCGCGTTCCGCCCGGCTTCGCCCATCGCCCGGTAGAGCCCGTCGATCGACAGGAAGGCCAGGCTGTCGACGCCGATCAGCCTGGCCATGGCGTCGACGTCGTGGTTGGCGGCCAGGAGCTGCGCCTGTTCGGGCGTGTCGATGCCATAGAAGCAGGAATGCGCCGTCGGCGGGCTCGAGATACGCATGTGCACCTCCTTGGCCCCGGCGCCGCGCACCATTTCGACGATCTTGGTCGACGTGGTGCCGCGCACGATGCTGTCGTCCACCAGGATGACCCGCTTGCCGGCGATCTGCGACCGGTTGACGTTGTGCTTGAGCTTGACGCCCAAATGGCGGATCCGGTCGGTCGGCTCGATGAAGGTGCGGCCCACATAGTGGTTGCGGATGATGCCCAGCTCGAACGGCACGCCGCACTCGCCGGCATAGCCGACCGCCGCGGGCACGCCCGAATCCGGCACCGGCACGATCACGTCCGCCGGCACATGGGTCTCGCGCGCCAGCTCCGCGCCGATGCGCTTGCGCGCCTCGTAGACGCTGCGGCCTTCGACCCGGCTGTCGGGGCGGGCGAAGTAGATGTACTCGAAGATGCAGAACCGCTTGGCCGCCGGTGCGAAGGGCCGGTAGCTGTGCACCCCGTCCTCGTCCAGCACGACCAGCTCGCCGGCCTCGATGTCGCGCACGAACTCGGCGCCGATGATGTCCAGCGCGCAGGTCTCCGAGGTGATGATGTAGCGGTCGCCGATCCGGCCCAGCAACAGCGGCCGAACGCCCAGCGGGTCGCGCACGCCGATCACCTTCTTGCGGGTCAGCGCGACCAGCGAGTAGGCGCCCTCGACGGCGCGCAGCGCGTCGATGATGCGCTCGACCACGTTGGCGCCCTGGCTGGTGGCGATCAGGTGGATGACCACTTCGGTGTCGGTGGTCGACTGGAACAGGTGGCCCCGGCGCACCAGGTCGGCGCGCAGGCTGCGGGCGTTGGTGAAGTTGCCGTTATGGGCCACGGCCAGCCCGCCGAAGGCGAAATCTGCGAACAGGGGCTGGACGTTTCGCAGCACGGTCTCGCCGGTGGTCGAATAGCGCACATGGCCGATCGCAGACCGGCCCGGCAGCTTGGCCATGACCTCGGGCGACTCGAAGCTCTCGCCCACCTGCCCGGCGGCCCGGTGGGTGTGGAAGTGGCGGCCGTCATAGGTGCAGATGCCGGCGGCCTCCTGGCCGCGGTGCTGCAACGCGTGCAGGCCCAGGACCGTGTGCGCCGCGGCGTCGTCATGGTCCAGGATGCCGAACACGCCGCACTCCTCGTGCAGCTTGTCGTCGTCGAACGGGTGCGTGACCGCCATGCGGAAGCCCCCCGTCACTGCTTGCTGCGGATCAATCGATCCATCTCCTTGCGTTCTTTGTCGCCATAGCCCTCTTTTGCGTCGCTCTTCTCGGGCTCGGTGCGGGGTTGGCTGAGCTCGCGCACCTTGCGCTCGGCCTCCATCGCCTGGCGCGCCCTGAGCCGCGCCGTCTCGGCGGCGGCGATGGTCTCGTGCCGCAGGTTCCGTGGCGCCAACTGCACGATCAAGGCGCCGCCCCGTTCCACCAGCGGCCGCGACTTGGCCTCGATGATCCAGTCCGGCAGGTTCTCGCCCTTGACGATCCAGACGACGAACAAATAGGCCAGCGACACGATAACAGCGCCGCGGGCGAGGCCAAAGACAAAGCCGAGCGAGCGGTCGAGTGCCCCGAGGCTGTGCGGGCGCAGGTGGTCGGCAACGATATGGGCCAGATAGGAGAGCCCGACAAGGGCGACGACGAACAAGCCGACCCCGGCGACCGCGTCCGCCAAGAAGTCCACCGGCACGACGTCGCGCGCCAGGGGACGGACGAAGGAGAAGGCGTAGATCGCCGCGTAGCCGGCCCCGACCCAGGCCAAGAGCTTGAGGAACTCCTTCGCCACGCCGCGGGCAAAGGCGATGACGCCTGAGATCAGCAGGACCATCAGGACGATCAGATCGAAGAGGTTGATGGGCAGCGAGTCCATGGTCTTCCTAGGTTGCGCGCCTCAGCGGCGGGCGCAGGCCGCCGCCGCCCGTGCCGAACCGGGCCACCAAATGGTCCAGGCGGCCGATCTCATCGGCGGCGATGGTCTTGTCCTTGCCCTTGGTCTTGCCCCGGCGGGGCGGGATCAGCGCCCGCTCGAAGCCGAGCTTGGCCGCTTCGCGCAGCCGGGTTTCGGTCTGGCTGACGGCGCGCACCTCGCCCGAGAGGCCGATCTCGCCGAACACCACCATGTCGCTCGGGATCGGCTCGTCGTTGAGCGAGGAGACCAGCGCCGCGGCCACCGCCAGGTCGGCCGCCGGCTCCGTGATCCTGAGGCCGCCGGCCACGTTCAGGTAGACGTCGCGGCCGGCCAGCGCCACGCCGCAGCGGGCTTCCAGCACCGCCAGCACCATGGCCAGCCGGCCGCCGTCCCAGCCGACCACCGCGCGCCGCGGCGTGGCGAAGGACGAGGGTGCGACCAGGGCCTGGATCTCCACCAGCATCGGCCGCGTCCCCTCGATGCCGGCGAACACGCAGGCGCCGCTGACGCCGCCGTCTTCGGCCGCCGCGCGTTCGCCCAGGAACAGCGCGGAGGGATTGGCGACCTCGATCAGGCCCGCATCGCTCATCTCGAATACGCCGATCTCGTCGGTCGGGCCGAAGCGGTTCTTGACCGCGCGCAGGATGCGGAACTGATGGCCGCGCTCGCCCTCGAAATAGAGCACCGTGTCGACCATGTGCTCGAGCACCCGCGGCCCGGCGATCTGGCCATCCTTGGTGACGTGGCCGACGAACAGCACCGCGGCCCCGCGCCGCTTGGCCAGGCGGATCAGCTCCTGCGCCGAGGCGCGCACCTGCGAGACCGTGCCGGGCGCCGAGTCGAGACTGTCCACATACATGGTCTGGATCGAATCCACGACCAGCACGTTGGGCGCTGCCTTGTCGTCCAGCGAAGTGATGATGTCGCGCACGCTGGTCGCGGCGGCGAGCCGGATCTCCGCGTCCGCAACCGCCAGCCGCGTGGCACGCATGCGGATCTGGTCGACCGCCTCCTCGCCCGAGACGTAGGCGCAGTCGGCGCCGTCGGCCGCAAGCCGCGCCGCCACCTGCAGCAACAACGTCGACTTCCCGATGCCCGGATCGCCGCCCACCAGGACGGCCGAGCCGGCGACCAGGCCGCCGCCCACCACCCGGTCGAACTCGGCGATGCCGGAGGCCCGGCGCGGCAGCTCCGCGCTGCCGCCCGCGAGCGCGCTGAACGCGATCTTGCGGCCGCTGCCTGGCGCAAGCCCGCGGGGCGCGGCCTCGCCGACCGCTTCCTCGACGATGCTGTTCCATTCGCCGCAGGCGTCGCAGCGGCCGGTCCACTTGCCGTGGCTGGCGCCGCAGGACTGACAGACATATCGAACCGAGGGCTTTGCCAATGGCACCTCTAAGACCGCAGCTTTGTGCGGCGCCGGGCGATGCTCACACGCGGACTGCCATCTTGATCGGACCCTCGGCCCGGCCGTTGATGAACTGGTCCACATAGGCGTTGCCGGACCGGTCGATCTCCGCCACCGGACCGGCCCAGATGATCTGGCCATCATACAGCATGGCGATGCGGTCGGCGATCTTGCGGGCGCTGGCCATGTCGTGGGTGATCGAGAGTGCGGTCGCGCCCAGCTCGCGCACGCATTTCACGATCAGGTCGTTGATCACGTCGCCCATGATCGGGTCGAGGCCGGTGGTCGGCTCGTCGAAGAAGATGATCTCGGGCTCGGTGGCGACGGCGCGGGCGAGCCCCACTCGCTTCTTCATGCCGCCGGACAGCTCGGCCGGCCACATATCGCCCACCTCCGGGCCGAGGCCCACCTGCGCGAGCTTGTCCTCGGCCACGCGGCGCGCCTCCTGGCGGCTCATCTCGCCCGAGTCCAAGAGGCTGAAGGCGACGTTTTCCCAGACCGGCAGGCTGTCGAACAGCGCGGCCCCCTGAAACAGCATGCCGAATTTGTGCATGATGCGGTCGCGCTCATACCCGCCCATGCCGACGACCTCTTCGCCGTCGATCTGGATGCTGCCCGCTTCGGGTGTGAGCAGGCCGAGGATGCATTTCAGCAGCACCGACTTGCCGGTGCCCGAGCCGCCGATCACGACGACCGATTCGCCCACGCCCACGTCCAGATCGACGCCCCGAAGCACCCGGTTCCGGCCGAACGCCTTATGCGCGCCGCGGATGCTGATCTTGGGAACGGAACCGTTCATACGCCGAAGAACAATGCCGTGATCACATAGTTGAACGACAGAATCAGGATCGAGGACGACACCACCGCGTTGGTGGTCGCCTGACCGACGCCCTGGGCGCCGCCCTTGGAATGATAGCCGTGGTAGCAGCCCATAAGCGCGATCAGGAAGCCGTAGACCGCGGCCTTGACCAGGCCCGAGACCACGTCCTGGGTCTCCAGCACGTCCCAGGTCTGGCTCAGATAGTTGGCCGGGTTGAAGCCCAGCTTGTAGACGCCGATCAGGTAGCCGCCGAACACGCCGATGATGTCCGCGATCAGCACCAGCACCGGCAGCATCAAGGTGCCGGCGATCAGCCGTGGTGCCACCAGATACTTGAACGGGTTCGCGGACAGCGTGGTCAACGCGTCCACCTGCTCGGTCACCCGCATGGTGCCGATCTCCGCCGCCATGGCCGCGCCGATGCGGCCCGCGACCATGAGGCCGGCCAGCACCGGTCCCAGCTCCCGGGTCACGGACAGCACCACCACCAGGGCGATGGCCGACTCGGCGTTGAATCGGGAGAAGCCGGTATAGCTCTGCAGCGCCAGCACCATGCCGGTGAAGATCGCGGTCAGCCCGACCACCGGCAGCGAGTAATAGCCGATCTCGATCATCTGGTGGCCGATCAGCCGCGGATAGAACGGCGCCCGGACGCAATGGGAGACAGAGGCGCCGGCGAACAGCGTCAGGCGCCCGGCCGTCGCCAGGAACGCCAGGAACACCCGCCCGATCGGCGAGAGCAGGGGGATGTTCAGCCGTCGCTCGGTGGTCCTATCCGCCAACATAGCGGCGATGATAGCGGGGGCCGAGGGAGGTGAGGATCTCGTAGCCGATGGTGTCCGCGTCGGCGGCGGCATCGTCCACGGTGTAGCTGTCTCCAAGCACCTCGACCAACGCTCCGGGGAACAGTCGATCCGCTGGCGCCTTCGTGACATCCAGGGTGATCAGGTCCATCGACACGCGTCCAATGACGGGAACTCGGACGCCGTCCACAAAACAGCTTCCCCGGTTGCTCAAATGCCGCAGATATCCGTCGGCGTATCCCAGGGCAACCGTGGCGACGGTCGTCGGTCCAGTGAAGGAATGCGACGCACCGTAGCCAACGGTCTGGGGGCTGTCAACGTCGCGCACCTGGATGATCCGCCCCTGCAAGCGGACCACTTGGCGCATCGGATTCGGCGCCCCGGCGACCGGCGCCACGCCGTACAAGACGGCGCCGGGACGGGCCAAATCGAAATGGAAGTCCGGCCCCAGGAACACGCCCGATCCGTTCGCCAGGCTGGCGTCCGCGGCGGGCAGGCGGGCGCGCAGGTCGTTGAACAAGCCGAGCTGCTGACGGTTCAGCGGATTGTCCTGCTCCTCGGCGCTGACCAGGTGGCTCATGACATAGGCCAGCGAAAGGCCGGCCAGCCGCTCGGGCTCGGCCGCGAGCCGGTCGACCTCGCCGGGTGACAGGCCCAGCCGGCTCATGCCCGTGTCCAGATGGATCACGGTCGGCAGCGGCTCCGGCCAAGTCGCGGCGAGGCGCTGCCAGGCCTCGATCTGTCCCAGATCGTTCAGCACCGGGACGAGTCGATGCGCGGCGAAGACCGTATCGCTGCCCGGCATCGGGCCGTGCAGCACGTAGAGCGCGGCCTCGGGCAGCACACGCCTGAGCGCGACGCCTTCCTCCAGCGAGGCGACGAAGAAATGCCGGCAGCCGGCGGCGGCGAGGGCGGGGGCCACCTTGTCGGCGCCGAGGCCATAGCCGTCCGCTTTGACCACCGCCGCGCACGCGCCCCGGGCCAGTTTGCCCGCGACCAGGCGCCAATTGGCCACAACCGCGTCCAAATCGATTGTCAGCACGGCGCCGGCGTGGGCCTCGGGGTCGTAGTCTGTGTCGCTTGGTTCGGTCACCACCGGCGCATCTGGATGGCAGTCCCACCCTTCGTCATTCGAAAGGCCCAGGAAGAAGGGCTGATGCTCAACCCCTTATGTCGAACCTGAGGAAGCATGAGGTTGTCACTTTGGGCGCCTGTCAAAGCACGTTGTCTGCTGTGGCGCAAGCGTCGCCGATGCGCCCTAGAAGGTCGTCTCGGGCAGCTTTTCGGGATCCGCCAGATCTTCGAACTTGGTCAGCTCGGGCTTGAAGTAGAGCTTGACCGTGCCAACCGGCCCGTGGCGCTGCTTGGCGATGATGACCTCGGCGATATTGTGGATCTTCTCCATCTCCGCCTGCCACTCGAAGTGCTTGTCGGTGCCAGCCGCCGGCTCCTGGCGGTGCTTGTAGTACTCCTCGCGGAAAATGAACATAACCACGTCGGCGTCCTGTTCGATGGAGCCTGATTCGCGCAGGTCGGCGAGCATCGGGCGCTTGTCGTCGCGTTGCTCGACTGCGCGCGACAGCTGCGAAAGCGCCAGGACCGGGACGTCCAGCTCTTTGGCGATGGCCTTGAGCCCGCGCGTGATCTCGGAGATCTCCTGCACCCGGTTCTCCGGCCGGGAGTCGTGTCCGGGCCGCATGAGCTGGAGATAGTCGATCACGATCATCGACAGCCCGTGCTGGCGCTTGAGCCGCCGGGCGCGCGTCCGCAGCGCCGAGATCGACAAGGCCGGCGTGTCGTCGATAAACAGGGGGATGCTGGACAGGGTCTGGCTCGCCTTGACGAACTCGGGGAAGGCATCCTTGCCGATCTCGCCGCGGCGGATGTTGTGCGACGAGACGCCCGAGACCTCGCCCAGAATGCGGGTGGCGAGTTCCTCCGCCGACATCTCCAGCGAAAAGAAACCCACGACGGCACCGTCCTCGACTTCGGTCTCGCCGGCGTCGTTTCGGCGTTCCCGGTAGGCCCGCGCCGCACTGAACGCGATATTGGTGGCCAGCGCCGTCTTGCCCATCGACGGCCGGCCCGCCAGGATGACCAGTTCCGAGCGATGCAGGCCGCCGAGCATGCGATCGATCTCGGCGAAGCCGCTGGCCACCCCGGTGACGTGACTGTCACGTTTGTAGGCTTCCGTGGCGACATCGATGGCCAGTTTTAGGGCGTGGCCGAAAGACTGGAAGCCGCCTTCCATGTCGCCGGTGGTGGCCAGGTCATAGAGGTTCTGTTCGGCGATTTCGATCTGGTCGAGGGCGCTTTGCTCAAAGCGGAAGTCGTAGGCCCGGTTGGCCACGTCCTCGCCGAGATTGATCAGCTCGCGCCGGAGATAGCGGTCGAAGATCGCCCGGCCGTAGTCCTCGGCGTTGATGAAGGTCACCACCGAGGCGGCCAGGCGATTGAGATATTCGGCACCGCCGATGTCGGCGAGCGCGCCGTCATGCTCGAGGTAGTTCCGCAGCGTCACCGGGTCGGCGATCTGCCCGTTTTCGATCAGCTTGCCGGCGGCTTCGTAGATCCTGCCGTGCGTCCGATCGGCGAAGTGCTTGGACTGCAGGAACTCCGAGACGCGCTCATAGGCCCGATTGTTGGCCAGGATGGCCCCCAAGAGGCCCATCTCGGCCTCGAAGTTGTGCGGCGGAGACCGATACGCCGGCTCGCCGTCCGCAGGCTCCCGGATCGGGGTGATCTTGTCGCTGTTTTCGGGTGTCGCCATGATCCCGCATTAATGGATCCGGAAACGCCGGAAGCCAAGCGCGATTCGGCGCCGTCCACCGGAAAGCTGCTCACAGCATGGTAATGACGGGGATAACGATTGTCGGTGCCGGCGAAGCGGGATAGGCCGGCGGACCGCTGGCTGCGAATCAATCAGGCGGCGATGGTCTTGCCCTCGGCCTCCGCCCGCTCCCAGTCGGTGATGTAGTCGCGGACCAGCGGCACGGCGTCCTGGTGCCGGGTGATCTGCATCTGGAACACCATCTGGTTCATGTTGCGGAAGGCGCACTCGCAGCCCGTCAGATAGTACTCCCACATGCGGCAGAAGCGCTGGTCATAGATCCTCGCCACCTCGTCCCGGTTGGCCGCGAACCGCTGGCGCCACGCGCGGAGCGTGTCGGCGTAGTGCAGGCGCAGGATCTCGATATCGGTGACCCACAGTCCGGCCGCTTCGACGGCGCGCAGCACCTCGGACAGGGCCGGGGTGTAGCCGCCGGGAAAGATGTACTTCCTCATCCAGGCATTGCTGCTGCCCGGGGCCTCCATGCGGCCGATCGAGTGCAGCAGCATCACCCCGTCCTCGTCGAGGAGCTGTTTGACCTTGCGGAAGAAGGCCCGGTAGTGGCGCACCCCGACATGCTCGAACATGCCGACCGAGACGATGCGGTCGTACGTCCCGCTGGCCTCCCGGTAGTCGCAGAGCGCAAAGCGCAGCCGGGAGGACAGGCCGGCGTCCCGCGCCCGCTGCTCGGCGAGGCGGTACTGCTCCTCCGACAAGGTCAGACCGGTGACCTCGACGTCTTCCGCTTGGGCCAGGCTCAGACCGAGGCCGCCCCAGCCGGAACCGATGTCCAGGATGCGCTGGCCAGGCTCGAGCAGCAGCTTTGCGGCGATATGCCGCTTCTTGGCTTCCTGGGCCTGTTCGAGGCCGTCATCCTCGTCCAGGAAATAGGCGCAGGAATACTGGCGATCCGGGTCCAGGAACAGGTCGTAAAGCTCGCCGGACAGGTCGTAATGATGCGCTACGTTTGCCCGCGCGCGCGGGATCGGATTGAACTGCTGTACGCCGCGCCAGAGCCGCGACAAGCGGTGGCTCAGCGCGTAGATCGGCATCCGGTCGAAGCTCTTGTAGTTGGCGCTGAGGATTTCGAGGAGATCGTAGAGGGTGCCTTCCTCGACGATCAGGCGGCCGTCCATATAGGCTTCGCCGACCGCCAGGGTGGGGCGCAGGGCGACGCGGTACTCGGTCCACCGGTCCAGCAGGCGGACCGTGACCCTCGGGTCCGCCATTTCGCCGAAAATCTCGGCCCTCCCCGCGGCGTCGACGACCCGAAGGGATCCCTCACGCACATACTGGCGCAACAGACGGGACAGCAACATTGCTCTCCCCCGCTTCGGCGTCCCCCATCAAGTTCTGCGGAGATCCGCCAGAGCGGACCTCAACGCACTCGGAGTACCCTCCCTTCATGATAAGACAAAATGGCTATCAGAGACAATTGCCGGCACGTCGATGGCCGCGCTTAGTCATCCGATTTGGGACTTTGATCCTGATCTGTCTGCTCGGCCTCCTCGGACTCTGACTCGCCTGCCGTCACCGCTGCGGGCTCCTCGAAGAACTCCTCGGCCACCTCTTCGGTGATGGCCGTTTCGGCAACTTCCTCAGCCGCTTCCACGACGGCTTCGGCGGCGGGCTTGGCTTCTTCCTCCGCGCCGGGAGCCGTGGCGGCTGCGGCCGAGGTGGCCTGCGCCGCGGCCTCGTCCTCGGACTGGGCGACGTTCAGTTCGATGTCCACCGCGACCTCGGGATGCAGCCGAATACGCGCGGCGTGCAGGCCGAGACTCTTGATCGGATGGGCCAGCTCGATCTGACGGCGCTCCACTGCGTGACCCCGCTCCGAGAGCGCCTCGGCGATGTCGCGGGACGTCACCGAGCCATAGAGCTGGCCGGTTTCCCCGGCGGACCGGATCACGACGAGGCTGAGTCCCTCGAGCGCCCCTGCCGTGCTCTGCGCCGCGTCCCGTTGGGACTCGTTTGCCGCCTCGAGCTCGGCGCGCCTGTGCTCGAAGCCTTCCAGGTTCTCCTTGGTCGCCCTCAGCGCCTTCTTTTGCGGGATCAGGTAGTTGCGGGCGAAGCCCGGCTTCACTCTCACCACGTCTCCCATCTGGCCCAGGCGCTCGATGCGCTCCAGCAGAATGACTTCCATGATCTCGTCCTCCAACGGATTGCGAGGTCGGGACCTCGCGCGTCCCTCAAGTGCTTGGCGGTCCGGCCTGCCGGCCGCGCCAGTTGAACCAGTGTTCCAGTAGTCCGAGCCCCATCAAAAGCAGGCTCATCGGCCAGCCGAAGACCAGCAAAAGCAAATAGAATAGCCCCAGCGCCACACCTCGACCCGGCCAACCCCGGCTCAGCACATGGACCAGCGCGACCCCCATGAGAAAGAAGGGCACGAGCCCCGCCACCATGAGGTTCCTGGCGGCATAGCCGAGATCGCCGCCGGCGGCGAACCCGACCACGGCGGGCACCGCCACGATCGCCGGGCCCCAGGCGGGCAGCCGGAACATGGCAAGATCGGCCGGCGGACGCAAGTTCTTGCGGTTCTTGACCAACAGCGCCTGCGCCAGCGCGCCGTTGAGCGTCAGCATGATGAGCCAGCTCCCGACCGTGATGCCGGGCGCCAGCGGCGCCATGATGTCCACGGCTAACGCGACCCCGGCTTCGTCGAACACCCCGAACTGCCGAAGTCCGGCCGCCAGCGTCTGCCGCACCCAGGCCTCGGCGCCCGCGGGCGACTGCGTGGCCGCAAGCGTCAGCGCGATCACGATCAGGACCGTGCCGATGCCGGCGAGCCAGATCGCGAGCATGCCGGGCGGATACCATTCCAGATTGCCGTCCGCGTCCGGTCGGGCCAGCAGCGCCTGGCGCACCAGGATGATCGTGGGCAGCACCAGTCCCAGGCCGGCGTAGAGCACAGCGGTCGTGCCGCCGACCAGGAGCGCCATCACCAGCGCCGTCGCGCCGGCCGCCAGCACATTGGCAAGGCCCAGCCCCAGGCCCACGGCAAACAGGGGCAGGGGTGAGGTGACCGGGAGGACGATCCAGAGGACGGCGCTTGCCGCGCCGCCCGCGATCGCGAGCAGGAGCTCCTTGGGCACGGCCTGGCTCCCTTGGCCGGAGAGGGTGCTAGCGGCTCACATAAGGCAGCAAAGACAGGAATCGAGCCCGCTTGATGGCGCGGGCCAGCTCGCGCTGCTTCTTGGTCGACACCGCGGTGATCCGGCTCGGCACGATTTTGCCCCGTTCGGACACATAGCGCTGCAAGAGCTTGATGTCCTTGTAATCGATCTTGGGCGCGTTCGGGCCGGAAAACGGACAGGTCTTGCGCCGCCGGAAGAAGGGCCGGCGGCCCCCGGAACGTGGTCTCATTCTGCCTCTCCTTTCGACTCGGCGTCGCCGGCCTCCGCATCTTTTGCGGGCTCGGGCTTGGGCTCCGTTTCGGCCGGCGCAGCTGCTTCGGCCGGCGCAGCTGC
>JAAUXY010096049.1_pt1 | contig 21277 bp, 18 predicted proteins | sample 7278121 | NCBI WGS metagenome assembly JAAUXY01 (sample SAMN14350117, study PRJNA611818) | marine sediment metagenome | isolation source: surface marine sediment (1.8m) | place: French Polynesia: Moorea | collected 2018-08 | reverse complement strand
TCCGACACGCGGACCATCGGTGTCATCGCGATCCTGTCGATCGGCGGGTCCCGGCCGCGCAAGAAGCCCTGCTACTATTTCAGGCTGCGCCGCGAGTTCGACCGCAGCGGCACGATCAACCTGGGCGTCGACCCGGAGACCATCGCCCTCGAACCGGACACCGATTACGTCCTGCGGGTCGGCACCCTTTTGCTGGACGATCCGATCGACGACCAGGAGGGCGCGGACTGGGCGCGCCTGCGAGGCCGCCTGCCGCCCGCCGATGCCTGGCTCGCCGACCTGGAAGCCCTGCCCGACGACAAGTCCGAGGCCGAGTTCCGGACCTTCCCGGCGGAAGACGACGGCCAGGACCGTCTGGACTTCCTGCTCGGCTCCTGCCGATATCCGGGCCTGCTTTGGAAGATCCGCCACGCCGACCGGATCTTCGCGCCGATGGCGCGCATGACCGACAGGGACGACGATCCCTCGCCGCCGCGCTTCACCCTGATGACCGGCGACCAGATCTACGCCGACATGTTCAACCGGCTGATCCCGATCGGCCGCGCGGACAGCTACGAGGAGTTCCGCGAGCGCTACCTGACGGCCTTCGGCTCGCGCAACATCCGCCGCCTGATGCGGCGCCTGCCGACCTACATGATCCTCGACGACCACGAGATCGAGGACAACTGGACCCAGGACCGCATCCGGCGCGACGCCAAGCACCTTCTCTTCACGATCGCGATCGACGCCTACCTCAGCTACCAGTGGAGCCACGGGCCGCGGAGCTTCGGCAAGCGGCTCTACTACCGCTTCGACTGCGGGCGCTATCCCTTCTTCGTCCTGGACACGCGGACCCAGCGCTACCTGGAGGGCGAGGACGGCGACTTGAGCGACAACCACATGCTCGGCCGCCCCACCCTGCCGGGCAGCCCGCCGGGGCAGCTCCTGCGCCTGCTCGACTGGCTCAGGGCGCAGCAGGAGGCCCGCGGCAACGTGCCGAAGTTCATCGTGACCTCAAGCGTCTTCGTGCCGAGCCCCATGTCAGGCCGCGCCGAGCGGGGCGACCTCGCCCAGGAAAGGAGCGACTCCTGGCCCGGCTTCCCGAACACGCGGGCGGCCATCCTGCGCTGCCTCGTCGACCACGGGGTGCAGAACGTCGTCTTCCTCGCCGGCGACATCCACTGCTCGAACGTCGCGCGAATGAGCTTCACGGGCAGCCCCGCGGCCGAGGACATCGTCGCCTATTCGGTCACCTCCTCGGCCTTCTACTGGCCCTTCCCCTTCGCCGACGGCGAGCCCTCGGACTACGTCCACGATTCCACCGCCGAGGGCCAGAAGGACAGCTTCACCTTCGAGGACGGCGGCCGCCGGGAGATCACGATGGACTACAAGGCCTGGAACTTCACCCAGGAGGACAACTTCTGTCGCCTGTCGCTGGACCGGGACCGGCACAGCCTGCGGGTGCGCGCCTTCGACAAGGACGGCGACGTGATCAGGGAGGAAGACGACAAGGGCGATCGCAAGCCCTTGGACGAGACCCTTGACCTCAAGCCCTGGTAGGGCCGGCCCCCGGTCGAAAAGCGGCCGTCGCCGCGCCGGCTATTCGTTGCCGGGCGGCTCCCACTTCGGCCGGCTGATCTCCTCGGCGAAGTTGTCGAACATGATGTTGAAGCTGACGCTGATCCGGTCGCCCTCGCCGCGGGGCGCGGGAACGGAATGCGCGAGCCAGGCCGGGAACATGATCAGCATGCCCTCCTGGATCAGCAGGGTGCCGTTGCGCGAATTGTACTCGTTGGGCGCGGAGACCCGGGGCGAGATGATGTTGGTCTGGGGCTTGGGGTCGTGGAACATGATGCTGTCGCCGCCCGCCGGCACCTGAACGTAGTAGACGCCGCTGAGGTAGTTGTTCGGGTGAGTATGGCGACGATGGTGTGGCGAGCCCGTCGACAGGACGTTGGCCCAGCAGCCGGTGATCACGAAGGATCCGTACTCGACCTGCAGATGCTGGAGGATGCCGCTCGCCGCCGTCTTGATGACGCCGTTCAGCTCCTCGAACTCCGGCCGGGTCTGCAGGTCGTTGGGGGTCTGCCACTGCACGGGACGCTCGGTCATCTCCGCCCGGAAGCCTTCGACCACCTCGAGGGCCGACCGATTGATGCGCTCGGCCTGCTCCGGCGCGAGCTGATGAATCCAGATGGGAATCGGGAAGAGATTAACGATCCTGGTCTCTTTGAACATCCGGGACGGCCTTCGGAATCGCTGAAGTCGGCGCGAGTGTAGGCGGGATCCCGGACCGCGGCAATCGACCTCGGTCATGGCCGCACGCGCAGCCCCCGAGCGAGTCGCAAACTCGTGGAATCGACTTTCCACAAAGCAGGCGACGTCTCCGACCTCCTTGCCGGGAGCCCTTCTCGTGATCTGCCGGGCGGCGGGCCCTTGGGTCCGAGTTGCGGATCCAAGACAAGCCAGCGTAGAGTCGAACCAAAGGGATCCGCGCAAGGATCCCAGGAGAAAACAAAACCGAACGGGAGGCACTTCGATGTTGAAAGGTTTCAAGACCACGGCCGGCCGGCTGTCACTTGCCGGCCTTTTGGCGATCGGCCTGATCTCGCCGTCGACCTGGGCGGCGGATATCACCCTGCACGGCGCGACGCAGTTCGACGACAACCACGCCTTCAACCGCACCCTTCTCAAGTTCGAGGAGCTGGTGAAGCAGTACTACGGCAAGCCGATCGACTTCGTGCTGCATCGCAATCGCGAGCTGGGCCTGGAGAAGGACTACTTCGCCTACATGAGCCAGGGCATCTCGGTCGACTACGCGATCGTGGCTCCGTCTCACATGTCGACCTTCTCCAAGAAGGCGCCCTTGATGGACATGCCGTTCCTGTTCCGGGACCTGGACCACTGGAACAAGGTGCTCGACGGCGACGCGCTGAAGCCGATTGCCGACGACGTGGCAGAGGCGGCGGACGTGATGCTGATCGGCTACGCCGGCGGCGGCACCCGCAACCTGATCGTCAACAAGCCGGTAACCACAATGGAGGATCTGAAAGGCCTGCCGATCCGGGTGATGGGCGCGCCGATCCAGACCCGCATCTTCGACGCCATCACCGCGGCGCCGACGGTGATCGCCTACAGCGAGGTCTACACCGCCATCCAGACCGGCGTGATCGACGCCGCGGAGAACGAGGCGGCGGGCATCGAGCAGATGAAGTTCTACGAGGTCGGGCCGGAGATCTCCCTGACCCAACATGCGATCACCGTCCGGCCAATCGCCTTCAGCGGCAAGACCTTCCGGCGCCTGCCGGAGGATCTGCAGGCGGCGATCTTGAAGGCCGGCAAGGAGGCCGGCGCCCACGGCCGCAAGATCGAGTCCAGCGAGGACGAGGCGAAGCTGCAGAAGATGGAATCCGAAGGCAAGCTCAAGACCCATCAGTTCAGCGATCGGGCGAAGCTGCTCGAGCTGGCCGAACCGGTGAAGCTCGAGTACGCGAAGGAGCTCGGTGCGGAGAGCGTCCTCGATACGGTGAACGCCGTTAAGTAGCGCCATCCGCTTTTCCTTCGGACAGGTGACATCGGCTCCGGGCGCGTCGCCCCGGAGCCGAGGCCTGCCGCCCGACCCCTTGCCAGCGGCACGTCCTCGGCGATGAAGAAGATCCTCAACGGCTACTACCGGGTCCTTCAGGTGGCCATGACGCTGCTGATGGCCCTGCTGATCGTGCCCGTGGCGCTGCAGATCTTCTCGCGCTACACCGGGCTGATCCCCCGCTACATCTGGACCGAGGAGATCGCGCGCTTCTGCTTCATGTGGATCGTGATGATCGGCGCCATGATCGCGGTCCGCGACGGCACCCACTTCGACGTCGACGTCCTGCCGGCCTTCCGCTCGCGGCGGCTCGCGGCCGGACACAGGATCTTCGTGCACCTGGCGATGCTGCTGGTCGCCCTGATCTTCGTGACCTACGGCTACGACTTCGCCAGGTTCGGGGCGCAGCAGACCTCGGAGCTCGCCGGCCTGCCGCTGCTGACGATCTATATCGCCTGGCCCCTGGCCGGGCTCACCTGGTTCGCCTTTCTGGGCGAGAAGTTGATAGAGGATTTCAGGATCTTGTACCGGGGTGATCGGCCGTGACCCCGGGCGAGGTGGCCGCGATCCTGTTCACGACCTTCGGGGTCCTGATCTTTCTGCGCATTCCGGTCTCCTTCGCGCTGGGTCTGGCGTGCATTCCGGTCTTCTTCATCGATGACCGTCTGACCCCGATCCTGCTGCTGAACGAGATGTTCAAGTCCTACAACGCCTTCGTTCTGCTCGCGGTCCCCTTCTTCCTGCTCGCGGCGAACCTGATGAACACGGCCGGCATAACCGAGCGGCTGGTCACGCTGTCGCGGGCCATGGTCGGCCATCTGCCCGGCGGCCTCGGCCATATCAACGTGACGGTCAGCATGCTCTTTGCGGGAATCTCCGGCTCCTCGACGGCGGATGCCGCCGGCATCGGCTCGCTGCTGATTCCGCAGATGAAGAAGCAGGGCTACGACACCAGCTTTTCGGTCGCCATCACCGCCTGCTCCTCGGTCATGGGCGTCATCATCCCGCCCAGCATCCTGATGGTGGTCTGGGGCGGGCTGATGACGGTCTCGATCGGCGGCCTGTTCCTGGCCGGCGTGGTGCCCGGGGTGCTGATCGCGCTCTCGCTCATGGCGACCGTCTACATCTACGCCAAGATCAACGGCTATCCGGTCTTCGGGCGCGCATCGCTGCGCGAGTTCGGCGGCGCCTTCGCCCAAGCCGTCCTTGCGCTGATGACCCCGGCGATCATCGTCGGCGGAATCGTCGGCGGCTTCTTCACGCCGACCGAAGCCTCGGTGATCGCGGTGATCTACTCGGTGGTCCTGGGCCTGATGATCTACCGTTCGATCACCTTTGCCGAGCTGCCCAAGGTCCTCTACGACTCGGCGCGCTTCGCGGCGATTTCCCTGTTCTGCATCGGCACCGCCTCGGCCTTCGGCTGGGCGTTGGCCTACTTCCAGGTGCCGAGGGCCATGGTCGGCGAGATGGCGGCCTGGGGCCTCGGGCCGGTCGGCACCGGCTTCATGGTCGCCCTCGCCTTCCTGGTGATCGGCATGTTCATCGACGCCATCCCGGCGATCATCATCCTGGGCACCGTCCTCTGGCCGGTCGCCGAGGCCGCCGGCATCCACCCGATTCACTTCGCGATGATCGGCATCATCTCGCTGGCCTTTGGACTGGTGACCCCGCCCTATGGACTCTGTCTCCTGATCGCCTGCTCGATCGGCCAGATCAAGGTCGTCGCCGCCCTGCGCGACGTGGCGATCATCCTGATTCCGATGGTTCTGGTGCTGACCTTCGTGATCCTCTTGCCCGAGGTGATCCTGGCCCTGCCGCGCTGGATCCTGCCCAGGTTCGTCAGCTAATCGGGCTGGATCCGCGGCCGGATGACCGGCTCGCCCTTCACGCTGATGCGATGGAGCAGCCGGGTGTCGCGGGGGCCGGTCGCCGGCGGGATCAGCGTCGCGGCGTGGAGTGTCGAGAAGTTGTCCCAGGCCACGACGTCGCCGACCGCGTAGCGGTGCCGGTAGACCAAGTCCGGCTGGGTCGCGTGCGCCTTCAGTTCATCCAGCAAAGCGATCGCCTCGTCGTCCGGCATGCCGACGATACCGAAGGAGCTCCCCGAAACCCCGTAGAGTGCCTTGCGCCCGGTCACGGGGTGGCGCTTGACGAGCGGGTGGTAGACGTTCTTCGCCTGCTTCTTCTGGTCTTCGCTCAAGGGCGACGCCGAGGTTCGCGAGGACTCCTCGAGGTCCGCGCGATTGCCGTAGTGATGCAGGACGGTGAGGCCGTCGATCCTGCTCTTGGTCTTCTCCGGCAGCGTCTCGTAGGCCCGGTACATGTTCGCGAAACAGGTCTCGCCGCCCTGCTCCGGCGCCTGGATCGAATAGACCAGGGTGACGCTTCCCGGCTCTTCCTCATAGGACATGTCCGTGTGCCAGTAGGCCGCGCCGTCGTAGACGCCGATCGGCTCGCCGTCCTTGAAGACGTTGGACAGCGGAAGGATCTCGGGATGCTCGGGATGGCGCAGTTGGCGGAGGATGTGGGGTTGCGGCCGACCGAAGATCCGGGCGAAGCGGGCGAAGTCCCCGGGCGTCAGCGTCTGCTTCGGAACCACCATGACCTGATGGGCGAAGAAGGCGGCGAGCAAGGCCTCGATCGCCTTATCGCCCTTCAGCGCCGCGAGATCGAGCTCGCGGATTTCGCCGCCGAGTGCCTCCGAAAGTCTGTGCACAGCGAACATGTCCCCCACCGTGCAGATTCTTTGCAACAGCGCCGCGCTAGTTTAGCACAAGCATGTCTCACCGCAGCCTTCGGCCTGCGCCAGGCACCGCGAATCTGCGCCAGGCACCGCGAAAGGGACGTCAGCCCGGCAGCCGCAGCCCGTGGACCAGGGCCGGGTAGTCCGGCCGTTCGGGGCCGATCGCGCCGTGGCGGATCAGGAAATCGATGTTGACCAGGGCGACGTTGAACTTGAAGTCGTCGCCGGCCTCCAGGACCTCGAGCACCCGGGCGAGCGGCCAGAGGAAGAACTCTTCCACCTCGCCGTCGCTGCAGACCGGTTCGAAGTCGGCCGGCAGCTCCAGGTCGTAGCAGTAGAGCAGGTCGTGGCGCAGGCCTTCGGCCATCTCGGTGATGTAGGAGACGGCACCGACCGGCCGTGCCCTGGCCGCGAGCTCGGCCGGGATCGAGGCCTCCTCGGCCGACTCCTTGATCAGGTTCTCCTGCAGGGAGAATCCATAGGGCTGGCCGCCGGCGACGATGTGGTCCAGCTTGCCCGGCGCGGTTGCCTTGTCCAGGGCGCGCCGCCCGACCCAGAGGTGCAGGCCGTCGCCCCGGCGGACGAAGCCGTTGACGTGGATGCCGAGGCCGCAGGTGCCGAAGAGCGGCACCGCGCCGCGCTCCAGGCGCAGCAGCGGCGGCTCGGACCAGTCGGCGTGGACCGCGTAGTCCTCGTCGCGCAGGCGCAGCTTGGCCCCGGCCGCGGCCAGCGCCAGGACCACCTCCTTCAGCGCCGCCGAACGCGATTCGAAGTCGGCGTAGCGCGGCTTGAGCGCGACCGCTGCCTCGTCGAGGTCGAAGACCTCGTCGAAGGGCAGAAGCCGCGGCGCGAAGTCCCGGCGGATCCGGCCGACCCGGCGACCGTCCACCAGGAAGGGCAGATAGTCCTCCGGGGTCCAGCGGCGACAGGCCTCGATCCGGTCGCGCAGGCTCACGACAGGCGCTTCTCCGAGATCAGCACGCTGTCCACGTAGTGCAACTGGCGCAGGCAGCGGGCGACGTAGTGGGCGGTCTCGGCGCTCAGGCCGCGGACCTGGAGGTCGATCGAGAGCTCCCGTCCGGCCGGGCCGACCACGTCGCTGACCCAGCGCGAGGGCACCAGGTTGCGCTTGGCGAAGAGCTCGAGCACCCGCGACATCACGCTTGGCTCGGCCTCGGCCTGGATGGAAAAGCAGAACACGCCCGCGGCGGCGGGCGACGGCGATCGTCGGGTTTCGAAGAAAGGTGACGGGGCCTCAAGGGCCGGTGCAGAGGGCGACATGCTTCGCAAGCTCCACTTCGGTGATGACGAGGAAACGGCGAGTTCCCGGCTGCCCGCTGGGCGCCGGGCCGCTAATTCGCTCGTCGCGGCCGAAATGGGGTTGCGCTGTCATGGCTCGACCTTAGTCCCGGCCCGGAGGCGAATCAAGATTAACGACCCTGGCGGTCCGGGAGACCTTGCCGCAGGTCATCCTTCGACAGGCTCAGGATGAGGAGAAATGGTTGGAGACGGCTTCCTCTCAACGACAAGGATGAGGATGACCCGTAGCAGAAATCGCACCTCATCCTGAGCCTGTCGAAGGATGACCGTGGTCAAGAGCCCCCACCCCCTCATCAAGCACCTCGAAGATCTTGCGGACCTCTGCCGCTCCCGTATGGGGGTTCAGCAGCACCAGGCGTAGCCAGCGCCGGCCCTCGTAGAGCGGCAGGGAGAGAAAGATCCCGGCGTCCAGCAGACGCTGCTGCAGCGCCTCGACCACGGCGTCCTCGGCCCCGGCCGGGCGGAAGCAGAGCAGGTTGCTGTCGGCCGGCGCCGCCAGCTCCAGCCCGGACCGCCGTGCCAGCTCTGCGGCGACCTCGGCGGTCAGCGCCATGCCGGCGTCGATCAGCCGCGCCAGGCCCGAGCGGCCGAAATGCTGCAGGGTCAGCCAGAGCTTGAGCACCTCGGCCGGGCGCGTGCCCTGGAGGCCCAGCTCGCCCAGATTCACCGGGCCGCCGGTCTCGGCCATGTAGGGCGCCGCGACCCGGAAGTGCTCGGCCGGCAGCGCGGCGTCGCGGAACAGGCAGCAGGCGCAGGTCTTGGTTACGTAGAGCCATTTCTGCGGGTTGAAGGTGACAGAATCCGCACGTTCGATCCCGGCCAGGCAGTCCCGGTAGCGCGGGCTGAAGGCCAGGGCCCCGCCGTAGGCCGCGTCGACGTGGAGCCAGAGCCCTTCGCCCGCCGCGACCTCGGCGATGGCCGCCAGAGGATCGATCGCGCCGGTCACCGTCGTCCCGGCGGTCGCGACCACGGCGAAGGGCGCCTGTCCCGCCGCCCGGGCGGTCACGACGGCCGCTACCAGGGCCCGCGGCTCCATGCGCCCCTCCCGGCAGGGCACCGCGATCGCCGCCGCCCGGCCCAGCCCCAGGACCATGGCGGCCTTGGCCAAGGAGGTGTGGGCGGCGCTGGACGCGAAGAACACGGGCGGCCGCGCCAGGCCGCCAAGTCCTCGCTCCGCAACCTCCGGAAAGGCCCGGTTGCGGGCCACGGCGAGGGCCAGAGTGTTGGCCAGGCTGCCACCGCTCGCCATGACCCCGCCGGCCCCGCCCGGCAGCTCGAAGAGCCCGGCAAGCTCGGCCATCAGCGCGACCTCCAGGCGCGACAGGGCCGGCGCCATCTCGTAGCTCAGGAGGTTGTTGTTGATCGCCGCCGCCGCCAGGGCGCCGAGGATCGAGGCGGTCGCCGGCGGCGGGTCCATGTGCCCGGTCCAGCCCGGCGAGAAGGGATTCATCGAGGCTTCGAGCAGGCCCTCTAGCCGCGCCAGCACCTCGGCCTCCGCCACCGGCTCGGCCGGCAGCAGCTCCGGCAGCGGCCGGTCCTCGCGCGGCAGAGGCGGGCGCGCCGCCGCCCCGGCCAGCTGCGCGATCACCCGTCCCAGCCCCCTCTGCAAGAGCGCCTCGACCGCGTCGCGGTTCCCGCCCCGGGGCGAGACGAAGGCCGTCTCCGGCAGGCCGTCGAGATCCATGATCGATCCCTCTTGTCCCCGCTTCCCAGCGCCAAAGGCTAACCCGCCGCCGCGGTAGGGGAAAATCGCATTATTGTCGCGGCGACAAAGCTGTGCCCTTTGACCTGCGGGCGCGTCGCCTTAGGCTGACGACCGTCCCGACAACTCAGACGATGCCCATGGCCCTCGACGCGCTCCGCATCTCCGGCTACCGCTCCCTCAAGGAGCTGCGCGTCCCGCTGTCCGGCCTCAACGTCTTCACCGGGCCCAACGGCTGCGGCAAGAGCAACCTCTACCGCGCTCTTCTCCTGATCGCGGCGGCGGCACGCGGCGAGCTGGCCAAGGCCCTGGGCGAGGAAGGCGGCATGCCCTCGGCGCTCTGGGCCGGGGAGCGCGGCAAGGGCAGCGTGCGGATGCGGCTCGGCTTCGCCAGCGAGAACTGGGACTACGAGATCGGCTGCGGCCTGCCGAACATCGGCAGGACCTACAGCGCCTTCATCCTCGACCCCTTGGTCAAGGCGGAGGAGGTCCGCTACATCGGCGGCAGCCGGCCGGTCGCATTGCTTGAACGCAAGAACGCCAGCGTCTGGCTGCGCGGCGAGGACGGCCGCCGGGTCTCCTATCCGCTCTCCGTGATCCCCTCGGAGTCGGCCCTGTCGCAGATCGTCGATCCGCAGCTCTATCCGGAGTTGGCGGCCCTGCGCCAGGACATCGGCGATTGGCGCTTCTACCACCACTTCCGCACCGATGCCGACACGCCCCTGCGCCGGCCCCAGACCGGCGTCCTGACGCCCGTGCTCGCGAACGATGGGGTCGACCTCGCCGCGGCGCTGCAGACCGTCCTGGAGCGCGGTGACCGTAGCGGCCTTGAGGAGGCAATCGACGACGCCTTTCCGGGTTCGGAGCTGGTCATCTTCCAGGAGCGCGGTCGCTTCGAGGTCGGCTTGACCATGCCCGGCATCCAGCGCCCCTTCGAGGCGCGCGAGCTCTCCGACGGCACCCTGCGCTACCTCTGCCTGCTGGCGGCGCTGATGAGCCCCTGGCCGCCGGGCCTGCTCGCCCTCAACGAGCCGGAGACCAGCATCCACGCCGACCTGCTGGCGCCCCTGGCGCAAATCGTCCTGCGCGCCGCCGAGACCACACAGATCCTGCTGGTTACCCACTCGGGAAGCCTGGCCGACCACCTCGAAGCCGGCGGCGCCGCGGTCTTCCGCCTGGAGAAAGTCGAGGGGGAGACCGTGCTGGCGGGCTAGGCCGCCCTCAGTTAGCCCCCGGCCGGGTCGCCTGGATGTCGATGAAGATCACCACCTCGTTGCCGACCACCGAGGTGTCCTCCCAAAGGCCCTGGCCGACGCCGTAGTCGAGGCGCTGCACCTTGAGCTCGCCCTTTGCAACGGCACGCAGCTGGCCGGGCTGATCTGGATCGGGCGCGACCTCCAGGGTGAAGGGCAGGACCACGTCCCTGGTCACGTCGCGCATTGTCAGGCGGCCGCTCGCCTCGTAGCCGCCGTCGCCGTTCTGCGCAAAGCCCTCGGCCTCGAAGCGGGCGCTGGGCCAGGTCGCGACGTCGAAGAGCGAGGCCGAGCGGATGGTGTCGTCGCGGTCCTTGCTCTCGCTGTTGACGCTGGCGATGTCGATAGTCACCGCCACACGACTCCGGTCCAGCGCCTCGGGATCGAAGCGGATCTGCGCCTCGAAGGTCTCGAAGACGCCCTCGACCGGGGCGCCGCCCTGGGTCGCGATGAAGCCGACCCGGCTGCCGTCCTCTACGCGCCAGTCCGGGGCCTCGGCCCAGGCCGGAGCCCCCGCAACACACAGGGCCGCGATCGCGGCCAAAGCCCGCAGCTTCACCTCGCCGTCTCCTCCTCCGTCTATGCCCCAGGCAACATGCGCCGCAGGACGTCGTCCTTGAGCTGTAGATGGTGGCGTAGCGCCGCCCCCGCATGGATCAGGAACAGGCCGCAGAGCGCCCAGCCCATCAGGTGATGGGTCTCCTCCAGGATCTCCTTCAGCCCCGGGTTTGGCCCGGTCAGGTTCGGCAGGGTCAGCGTGCCGAAGATCACCACCGGGAAGTTGGCCGCCCAGGAATGGACGATCCCGGTGACCGGCTGGGCGAAAAGCAGCAGGTAGAGCAGCAGGTGGCTGGTCTTGGCCGCCAGGCGCTCCCAGCCCGCCATCCCCGTCGGCAGCGGCGGCGGCGGCGAGATCCAGCGCCAGACCAGGCGCAGGAGGGTCAGGGCCAGGACCGTCACGCCCAGCGACTTGTGCAGGTTATAGACCTTGAGCTTCTCAGGCCCCAGGGGCAGGTCGGTCATGTAGGCCGCGATCACGATCAGCGCGACCACGAGGGCGACCGTGACCCAGTGGAAGAGCTGGGCCAGGGCCCCGTAGCGGCCTTCGCCGTTGCGCAGTCTCATCTCGGCGGCCCCTCGGAGGTTGCGGCGCGGCGCGATCCTGCCACGTCCGCGCCCGCCCGGTCTACTCGACCCTGCGCAGCTCGGTCTCGATCATGATGTCGACCGTGTCCGAGGTCAGCGGCGCGTAGAGCCCGAGATTGAACTCGCTGCGCAGGACCCGGGTCCGGGCCGAGAAGGCCACGTACTGGGCGCCCTTGTAGGTCTCGCTGTAGGCGCTCAGTGGGTGCTCGCCCTGGAAATTGAAGGTGACGTCCAGGGTCACCGGCTTGGTCACGCCGTTGACGGTCAGGTCGCCCTCGACCTGGCCAGACTTGGAGCCGGTCTTGCGCACCGCGGTGCTGACGAAGGTGATCTCCGGGTGCTTCTCGGCGTTGAAGAAGTCGGCGCTCTTGAGGTGGTCGTCGAACGCTGGGACGTCGCTATCGATGCTGTCGGTCTTGATGGTGACCTCAATTTTGCTGGTCTCGGGCTTCTCGGAATCGAAGACCAGGGTGCCGTCGACGTCGTCGAAGCGAGCCGACTGGTTCGACAGGCCGAGGTGGTTCCAGAAGAACAGGATCTTGGTGTGACCCTTGTCGAAGGTGTAGGTGTTCGCGGCCTGTGCTGCCGTGCCCAGCGCCAGCGCCGCCGCCATGCCGCCCGAAACGGCGAGGGCTCGCCAAAGCGTCATCTTCGTCTTGCGCATCCCTGCTCCTCCTCTTTGCTTCGTCACTGCGCCGCCTCGCAGCAAATCGGCGCGGCCGGCACAAACCTCATCTCCGTCTCCCGGCGTCTCCCGAGCCATTCGGTCCGGCACCTTCCTGCAAGACCCCTACGCGCGACCCGCGGGACCGGATCTAAGGGCAAGGTAGTGGGTGTGGGGATTCTCCGGAATGACTCGTTTCTGCGGAATTTCTGTGCGTTCATGCACAGCTGATACTGGAGAAAGGCAGGCCCATGCCCCTGACCTCGAACGACCTCGGGACCGTGTTGGCGGTGGCCCGCGGCGGCTCGCTCTCGGCCGCGGCCCGCGCCCTGGGGGTCAACCACTCGACGGTCTCGCGACGTCTCGCCGCGCTCGAGGCCGCGACCGGCCAGACCCTGTTCCGGCGGCTGAGCCGCGGTTACGCCCCGACCCCGGCGGGCGAGACCCTGATCGAGGCGGCCGAGCGCCTGGAGGCCGAGCTTCAGGGCCTGGAGCGCCTGCTGAGTGGCCGCGACATCCGGCTGCGCGGCACCTTGCGCCTGACCGCCCCGGACGACGTCGCCAACCACCTCCTGCTGCCGCTTCTGGCGAGTTTCCGCCGGGCCTTTCCCGGCATCCTACTCGAGCTTGTGATCGACAACCGGACCCTGAACCTGGGCCGGCGCGAGGCCGACGTGGCCCTGCGCGCGACCAACAGGCCCCAGGCGAGCCTGGTCGGCCGCCGCGTCGCCGGCCTGGCCGCCACCGTCTACGCCGCGCAGCGCCTGGTGGACAAGGCGGGGCAGCCAGAGGACCTGCCCTGGGTCGCCTGGGAGGACGACGGACAGAGCAACAACCTCAAGTCCTGGATCGAGGCCAAGGCGCCGCCCGAGCGGATCGCCTACCGGGCGAACAGCGTCGCCAACCAGTTTGCCGCCCTGCGGGCCGGCATGGGCCAGGGAGTCCTGCCCTGCTACCTCGGCGATCCGGCGCCGGACCTGGTCCGGATCCTGGCGCCCCAGCCCGAGCTGGAAGCCGGCCTCTGGATCCTGACCCATCCCGACCTGCGCCAGGCGGCCCGGGTCGCGGCCCTGACCGAGTTCCTCTTCACCGAGCTGAAGCGCCGGGAGCCCCTGCTCAACGGCCGCGCACCTTAGGAAGCGACGGCGAGGAAGGCGATGCCGACCGCGGCCGCCGCGACGCTGCCACCCAGGACCACGACCAGGACCGCGGTGATCAGGCCGCTGGCCGTGGTGTCGAAGAGCAGCAGTCGCTTGAAGGGCATGAGGACGAAGGGCAGCAGGACCAGGACCAGCAGGGCCCAGAGGCTGATCCGCGGCACCTGGACGATCATCAGGTAGACGAAGACCAGGAGGGCGCCGCCGCCGCTGAACACCGGCAGCGGCCCGAAGCTGCCCGGCGAGCCCATCAGCATCAGCGCCGCCAGGCGCCAGAGGGCGTAGCCCAGCGCCGAGGCGGCCACCGCAGCGGCGAAGAGGCCGAGGCCCACCGCGTCGGCGACCAGGGCGGTGCCCGCCGCCCCGCCGCCGGCCAGGCAGAGCACCAGGGCGCCGGGCAGGGCCCCGGCCTGCGCGGCCATGGTCCTGAAACGGAAAAGCCAGACCGTCCCGCCGATCCAGGCCGCCAGCAGGACCATGACCCCGCTGAAGCCCGGCCCGACCATCAGCTTGGGCCAGGCAAGCCAGACCAGGGCGACCAGGGGAAAGCCGAGCAGCGCCGGCTCCTCGCCTGGCTTGGACAGGTCGGAGACCTCGAAGACCATGCCGAGCAGCGCCGCCGCAACGACCAGATAGAAGACCTTGCCCAGGCCGGTCTGCGGCGGAAAGGGCTCCGCGGTCCCGGTCAGCAGGAAGGCCAGGATCACGCCGGCCACGATCGACAGGCTCATCATCGCCGGGCCGCGCTTCGGACCGCCGCTGACCCGCAGCAGGCCGGCCAGGACAAGGCTCACTGCGAAGGGCGCGATCACGGTCTCGAAGACGGGATCGTTCAGGATCGTCGGGTTGATGGCGAAGCTCCCGGGATCGAGCGGAGCGCAAGGCCCCGGCGGCGCGGTCCGGCGGATAGAGAAGGGGCCGGTGGCGGGTGCTGCTGCAGCCCCGCTTCCGGCCCCGCGGCGGTTCGGGGCGAAGATAGGCAGCCCGCTCGCCCGGGGCAATGCCCCAGCCGCGCTTTCCTGGCGGAGGCGCGGCGCGGGGCCCTCGCGCAGCCTGACGCGAGGCCGAACCGAGCTCGTATTCGGGTCGCGCCAATCCGATGAAGGAAAGCGGCACGCAGGTTCGAAGCCGATGCGGCTTCAGAGGATCCCGCTTCAGGGCCTGGGCACCTCGGCCAGGAGCCGCCGGAACCTCGGCTCCGCGCGTAGCGGATCGATGTCCCGGTCGTGGTCGGCCCAGGCGGCATGGGAGAATCCGGCCTCGACGACGCTCTCGAGGCAGTCCAGGGCCGGACCGATCTCGCCCGCTCGGGCGAGCCCGCAGACCAGGTAGAAATGGTGAGAGTCCGAGTCCTCGAGGAGGCCGAGGGCGGTCTCGATCCCCCTTTCGGCTTCGCCAATCTCGATCGAGATGCAGACCCGGTCGCAGAGCGCCCGGCGGTCTTCGGGACTCGCCTCCAGCCGCAGGTCGACCCGTCGCCGGGCCATGACCAGATCGGCGCGGCTGCGCGCCTCCTCCCCCAAGGCCCGCCGCGCCTTCGACGCCAGCGCGAGGGAATGGAAGTCGTCCGAGCGCAGCGTTGCCGCCCGCTCCAGGGCGGTCGCGGCGATCCGGTAGTCGCCCCGGGCGAAGCAGGCCCGGCCCAGCAGGTAGTGGGTCTCCGGCAAATGCCGGTTGAGCCTCACCGCGCGGGCGAAGCTTTCGAGCCCCAGGTCGTCCTGGCCGGAGGCGGTCAGGGCGAGGCCGAGCGCGGCGTGGGCCTCGGGCGCGCCGGAGTCGTAGGCCACCGCCTGCCGGCCGCAGAGCAGCATGCGCCCGCGGTCGCCTCCGGCGCGCCCGAAGTAGCGGTCCATGAAGAACAGGCACTTCGCCAGGCCCGCGCTGGCCAGCGCGTAGGTCGGATCGGCGTCGAGGATCCCGGCGAAGGCGGCCGCCGCCCGGGTCACGTTGCGCTCGCCGCCGCGAAAGAACAGCTCGCAGCCCTCGAGATAGGCGACGTAGTGGTCGAGGTCCTCGAAGCCGGCCGAGGACTCCGGCGCCAGAGGCTCGACCAGAAGCCGGTAGCCCGTCTTGTAGAGGGTCTCGATGTAGCGCGGCCGGCGCCTGTCGTCGCCCAGGGCCCTGCGCAGCTCGGCGACGGCGTGGGTCAGCACCTCCTCGCCGACGGTGACCTCGGGCCAGACCTCGTCCAGGAGCTCGCCGCGCGCCAGCACCCGGCCCCGGGCCTCGCAGAGCGCCACCAGCACCCGCATCGCCTTGGGCGTGAGCCGCACGACCTCGGAGCCGCGGCTGACCCGCCGCGTTTCCGGATCGACCAGGCATTCTCCCAGGACATACATCGCTGTTCCCCCGAAGGCGCAGTCTAGCCGCATCCGGGCCCCGGCCAAGCCCAATTCGGGGGACTTCCAAGCGCTGCCGTGGCTTCCGATGGCGTGTCCCGGCGGGTGCCGGGCCGCTTCCTTGTGGCCGCGGTCGGCGATGTCGGCCATGATCGCGCAGGGGCCTTGGTTCACGGAGCATGGATCGCCGCGAGTCCGGCCTCCGGCGACGGCGCGGCGCCCGACCGGCTCCGAGGCCCGCAGCACGGCAGGGGGGGAGCGATTCCATGCCCATCGAGAACTACGTGAGGGACTTCGTCACGGTCTGGGTGGTGGTCGATCCGATCGGCACGGTTCCGGTCTTCATCGCCGTGACCGCCGCCCTCTCCGACGGTCAAAGGCGCCGCGTGGCCCTCCGCGCGGCCCTGATCTCGGGCGCGGTTCTCCTCGCCTTCATCCTGGTCGGCCAGATCCTGCTCGAGGCCCTGGACATCTCCCTGGTCTCCTTTCAGATCGCCGGCGGGATTGTGCTCTTCCTTTTCGCCCTGCAGATGATCTTCGGACCGGGCAAGCCCGATACCGAGGTCGCCCAGGCGGAAGGCGAGGCGCATCCCCAAGACGTCGCCGTCTTCCCCCTGGCCGTCCCCTCCCTGGCCTCCCCGGGCGCCATGCTGGCGGTGGTCGTGCTGACCGACAACAACCGCTACAGCATCCCGGAGCAGGCGGTGACGACGGGCCTGATGTTCCTGGTCATCCTGGCCGCGCTGCTGCTGATGCTGGGCGCCGGCTTCATCAACCGCCTGATCGGCATTTCCGGCGCCAGCATCCTGAGCCGGGTGATGGGGCTGATCCTCGCCGCCGTCGCCGTCGACAACGTCCGCGACGCCCTCCTGCCCGCCCTCGCGACCTGAGCGGGGCGGCGGCAGCCGTCGAAGCGAAAGAGATTGTGCTACACGAAATGAGCGAGTCGTGTAGACTGAATTTCTAACCGTCGCCCCGGATCTGCGAGCCTGATCTCGGCGTCAGGCAGACACCGACCTCTTCCTCGATCCGGGACGCATTCTACTGAATCTGATGTGACAGGCAGTCGGCTCCGGCTCGGAGAGGCCGTGTGCGATGCCGATGCAATCGAGTCGTCGGCTGGAAAGGTATGAGAGAGGGCCCTGCCGGCCCATGCGTCCGGCTGGCTGAGCCCGCGAGCGCGCCTGCCAGAAAGGGAAGGAACGATGAAAATCAATCGTTTCCTTGGGTCGGCGCTCGTAATGCTGCTTCTCGCCGCGCCGGCGCTTCCGTCCCGCACGCTCGCCGCCGCCGACGAAGCCGCGTCCGTGAGCTTTGCGGGCGTGAAGGAATTCGACGCCGCCGGCGGTGGCGTCGTGGACGGCGCCACGATCCTGCACCGCGGCGCGGAGGGTGTGGCCTATACCTTCAGCACCCGGGACCTGCAGCGGGCCGCGCCCTACACCAACTGGTGGGTGACCTTCAACAACCCCGAGGCCTGTACCACGCCCTGCGCCTGCAGCGACGTGGACTTCGAGAACGCCGCCGTCGACATCGGCGTGTTCTTGGCGACGGGCCGCGTTTCCAACGGCTTCGGGCAGGCGGAGTTCGCGGCCGAGATCGACTACGGCGAGCTGCCCGACGGCAGGGACCAGGTCCCCTTCGCCCCCGCCTTCGCCAGCCCGATCGAGCCCGGCGCCGAGATCCATCTCATCGTCCGGGCGCACGGCCCGAGGCTGTTCGGCGCCGCCCTCGAGGCGCAGCTGACACAGTTCAACGGCGGCTGCCCGCCCCATCCGGTGGATAGCCTCGACGGCTGCATCGACGTTCAGTTCAGCGTCCACCGCAGCCCGCAGTGCAAGGCCGGGGACGACGACGATGACGACGACTGATCCGGATCCGCTCGACGGCGCCGCGACGAAGGGCGGCGGCGCTTAGCCCTCCCGCGCGCGACCAAGGGATTCAGGCCGCTTCCTTGTGGCTGCGGTCGACGATGTCGACGATGTCGGCCATGATCGCGGTCAGGTCGTAGTCCTTGGGGGTATACACCGCGGCGATGCCGGCCTCGGCCAGCAGGGCGGCGTCCTCCGGCGGGATGATGCCGCCGGCGACCACCGGCAGCTCGCCCAGGCCCTGGGCGCGCAGGTGGCGGATGACCTCCTGCGCCAGGGGCACGTGGGAGCCGGAGAGGATCGACAGGCCGACCACGTGGACGCCCTCCTCCAGGGCGGCGCCGGCGATCTGCGCCGGGGTCAGGCGGATGCCCTCGTAGACCACCTCGAAGCCAGCGTCGCGGGCGCGCACCGCGATCTGCTCGGCGCCGTTGGAGTGGCCGTCCAGGCCCGGCTTGCCGACCAGCATCTTGAGCCGCCGGCCGAGCCGCTGGGAGACCTCCTCGACCCGCCGGCGCACCGCGGCCAGGCCGGCGCCGTCGGCCCCCAGCCCGACCGCCCGGCCGACCCCGGTCGGCGCCCGGTACTCGCCCCAGATCCGGCGCAGCGCCTCGGTCCACTCGCCGGTGGTGACCCCGGCGTGGGCGCAGGCGATCGAGGGCTCCATGATGTTGCGGTCCTCCTTGGCGGCCGCGCCCAGGGCCTCCAGCGTCCGGCCGACCTCGGCCGTGTCGCGGGCCTCGCGCCAGGCCTGCAGCGCCGCGACCTGCTCGACCTCGACCGCCGGGTCGATGGTGAGAAAGTCGGCTTCCCCGGTGGTCAGCGGCGAAGGGGCGGTCTCGGTGTAGGCGTTGACCCCGACCACGATCTGCTCGCCGGCCTCGATGGCGGCCAGGCGCCGGGCGTTGCTCTCGACGAGGCGCTCCTTCATGTAGGAGGCCTCGACCGCCGCCACAGCGCCGCCCAGCTCCTCGATCCGGGCTAGCTCGGCCTCGGCCTCTTCGATCAGTTCGCCGACCTTGGTCTCGATCTCGGCCGAGCCCGCGAAGATGTCGCCGTACTCCAGCAAGTCGGTCTCCTCGGCGACGATTTGCTGCAGGCGCAGGGACCACTGCTGGTCCCAGGGCCGGGGCAGGCCCAGGGCCTCGTTCCAGGCCGGCAACTGCACCGCCCGGGCGCGGGCGTCCTTGGACAGGACCACCGCCAGCATCTCCAGCAGGATGCGGTAGACGTTGTTCTCCGGCTGCTGCTCGGTCAGGCCGAGCGAGTTGACCTGGACGCCGTAGCGGAAGCGCCGGAACTTGGGGTCCTCGACCCCGTAGCGGCCGGCGCAGATCTCGTCCCACATCCGGGTGAAGGCGCGCATCTTGCAGAGCTCGGTGATGAAGCGGACCCCGGCGTTGACGAAGAAGGAGATCCGCCCGACCACCTTGGGGAAGTCCTCGGGCGGAACCTGGCCGGCGGCGCGCACCGCGTCCAGAATCGCCTGGGCGTTGGCCAGAGCGAAGGCCAGCTCCTGGACCGGCGTCGCCCCGGCCTCCTGCAGGTGATAGGAGCAGACGTTGACCGGGTTCCACTTGGGGATCTCGCGGTAGGTGAAAGCGATCACGTCGGTGGTCAGCTTCATCGAGGGCTGCGGCGGGAAGACGTAGGTGCCGCGCGAGAGGTATTCCTTCAGGATGTCGTTCTGGGTCGTGCCCGAGAGCGCGTCCCGGGCCACGCCCTGCCGCTCGGCGCAGGCGACGTAGAGCGCCAGCAGCCAGGGCGCCGTCGCGTTGATGGTCATCGAGGTGTTCATCCGCTCCAGCGGGATGCCCTCGAAGAGCTGGCGCAGGTCGCCCAGGTGCCCGACCGGCACGCCGACCTTGCCGACCTCGCCGCGGGCCAGCTCGTGGTCCGAGTCGTAGCCGGTCTGGGTCGGCAAGTCGAAGGCCACCGACAGCCCGGTCTGGCCGCGCGCCAGGTTCTGGCGGTAGAGCGCGTTGGAGGCCGCCGCGGTCGAATGCCCCGCGTAGGTCCGAATCAGCCAGGGCCGATCCCGCCGCGTTGCAGCATTCCCGGGCGCCTCAGGGCGTCCTGCCTTGCTTACCTCGGCCATGCGTCACCTCAAAAAAACAACCATGTTTCGCCAACTTAACGTATATCGCAACTTTGTTTCTTTCTAGGGCCCATTATCGCAATAAGCTGAAACATTGTGCGTTGCAAAAAAGCTTTCCAGGGGCTAAGAGTCAAGCAAAACGCAACGGCGGGCAAGGCCCAATGTCGCCATTCGGGGTGGCGGGGGCCCGGCCGGCCGAGCCGGACACCGGCCGCGTTTCGGGATCACCCGCCGAGCTTCAGCGGCCCGCCACAGCAGAGGGGCCGAGCGGCGCCAAGAGAAGGGAACGGGGATGAACGACAACACCGCCGAGATCATCGAGCTGACCGCCGGCCAGGCCAAGAAAGACCTCTACGAGGTTGGCGAGATCCCGCCGCTGGGCCACGTGCCCAAGCAGATGTACGCCTGGGCGATCCGGCGCGAGCGCCACGGCGAGCCCAAGGACGCCATGCAGGTCGAGGTGGTCGACACGCCGCAGCTGGACAGCCACGACGTGCTGGTCATGGTCATGGCCGCGGGGGTCAACTACAACGGCGTCTGGGCCTCGCTCGGCCTGCCGATCTCGCCCTTCGACGTGCACAAGGCCGACTTCCACGTCGCTGGCTCGGATGCCTCCGGCATCGTCTGGGCGGTCGGCTCCAAGGTGAAGCGGGTCAAGGTCGGCGACGAGGTCGTGGTGCACTGCAACCAGGACGACGGCGACGACGAGGAGTGCAACGGCGGCGATCCCATGTTCTCGCCCTCGCAGCGGATCTGGGGCTACGAGACCCCGGACGGCTCCTTCGCCCAGTTCTGCCGGGTCCAGGACCGCCAGCTCATGCCGCGCCCCCGGCACCTGACCTGGGAGGAGAGCGGCTGCTACGTCCTGACCCTGGCGACCGCCTACCGCATGCTCTTCGGCCATCGCCCGCACATCCTGCGGCCCGGCCACAACGTCCTGGTCTGGGGCGGCTCGGGCGGCCTCGGCACCATGGCGGTCCAGCTCATCGCCACCGCCGGCGCCAACGCCATCGGCGTCATCTCCGACGACGACAAGCGCGACTTCGTCCTGCAGCTCGGCGCCAAGGGCGTGATCAACCGCAAGGACTTCAACTGCTGGGGCCGCCTGCCCGAGGTCAACGACCAGGGCGGCTACGGCGAGTACATGAAGGAGTGCCGCAAGTTCGGCAAGGCGATCTGGGCGATCACCGGCAAGGGCAACGACGTCGACTTCGTCTTCGAGCACCCGGGTGAGCACACCTTCCCGGTCTCCTGCTTCGTGGTCAAGCGCGGCGGCATGGTGGTCTTCTGCGCCGGCACCACGGGCTACAACCTGACCATGGACGCGCGCTTCGTCTGGATGCGCCAGAAGCGGATCCAGGGCAGCCACTTCGCCAACCTGCAGCAGGCCGCCCAGGCCAACACCCTGGTCATCGAGCG
>JAAUXY010161899.1_pt1 | contig 21286 bp, 17 predicted proteins | sample 7278121 | NCBI WGS metagenome assembly JAAUXY01 (sample SAMN14350117, study PRJNA611818) | marine sediment metagenome | isolation source: surface marine sediment (1.8m) | place: French Polynesia: Moorea | collected 2018-08 | reverse complement strand
TTTGTATCCAGCAACTCCGGTTTGAGGTCGAAAACGATGTCCGTTATCTGACCGCAAGAATTAGCGATGAGGACTTTTTTGGCCAACCCCCAACAAAAGCGAATAATCCCATTGTAGAATCCATCCCAAGATTCGCGGCGCCCTTTGAGTTGGTCTCTAATCGTGCTGAAACGAACGATGGGTCCGGCGATCAGCTGCGGAAACATGGCGATGTAGAGGGCAAAATCGACAATGTTGTTCAACGCAGGGCTTTTTCCTCGATATACATCGATGATGTAACTGAGCTTCTGGAAGGTAAAAAATGAAATTCCGATCGGTAAAATAACCGCTTGCCACTCGATTGAGGGATGCTGCCAGAATAAAAATAAGCTATTGAGTTCACCGACTAAAAAATTGGCATATTTGAAATAGGCTAACAGCCCTAAATTCAGCAGCAACGAAAGCGTCAGCCACAGCCGCTTGTGCTTGATGCTGCGCTCGATCAGGTGCCCGAATACATAGTCTGCCAGCGTTGACAGCATAAGGATCAATAGAAAACCGGCGGCACCGTACAGATAAAAGAGATAGCTGAAACACAGCAGAACGGCATTGCGCAGCCGTTTGGCGGCAAGCAGTTGATGAACGAAATAACAAATGATAACTGCCGGCAAGAAACCGAAAAGAAAGACTGTACTTGAAAATACCATATGAAAGCCTACCGAACTGGTCTTAAAGCGTCAAGCTATGGGTGATTGTCTATGACAAGGCCGATTGATGCTTGTCGGCAACTGTTTGTAAAAATCGACCTTCATTGCCAGCGAAGTACCTGATATTTGGAATTTTAACCTAAATCGACCACAGAATCAAAAAAGTTCAAAAAATGACAAGGATTTTTAGCGCGTGGATGTGGGGCACATGGCACAGCTACTGGAAACCGCTGATGGGGGATGGTGCCGGCGCCGATTTGATCTGGTTGTCAGGAAAGATTCAAGGCAAAAACATGCTCTTGACCCGAGCGGCCTTTGATTGGAATGGTTCCAAGATCTTGCAGCGTAAAGTCGTCGCGGACCAAATCAGCTGTCTGGGTGCACATAATAATCTTTTCAGATAGATCTTTATTGGCAATGCCGGACAAGCGAAATGCCAAATTCGTGCAATCGCCGACCAAGGCCAAATCAGCTGCGCGCGAACCATAGTGCGATAGCGTCACTTTGCCGGTTGTAATTCCCCAGCCCATCTCTAAATTTGCAGCAGCGACATTTTTACCGGATAGCGCTGAGCGGATGATGTCTACGGCTTGGCTCTGTTGAACGGCAGCCTGACAGGCCAAAACAGCCTGCTGGCTTTTCGGATTGACATGATGATCCCAAAAAGCATAAACCGCATCACCGGCGTAGTCCTTGATAGTGCCTTTGAAATTGAAGACGATGCTACTGAACGTATCAAATATCTCTTTCATAAGGGCGTAGACATCTGCGGAATCATGGGCCTGGGAAAAAGTCGAAAATTCCCGGACATCAGCGACCACGTTGGTGACCACTACCTCGGTGGGGGTTACCATGGTACCATCGGTCAATATGGCACTTTCCTGGGTGACGGTATCACCCGACGGGGCATATATCTTAATCGAGACCCCACCGATACTGATGATATCTTCATCAGCCAGATCACTGGTTGCCCCCGCAGCCAGACGTATACCGTTAACCCAGGTGCCGTTTTTGCTCATGTCCTTGATTTGAATTGATTTTGCACGGCGGCTGATGACCGCATGATCTCTGGATACCTGGGCATTGCATATGAGTATTATTTTTTGTGGATTGATACCTTTACAACTTCGTCCGATAAAGACTTTATCGACAATTTCTCTACGTTGAACTTGCTGATTTTCATCAAGCCATTCTAGATACGGATGTGACATAATTATGCCTGCATACGTTTTATGCGGGGGATAATTTCAAAATAACTTATGGGACGGCAGCCAAAACTACCGTAATGTTATCAAGGCCGCCGGCAACCTTGGCTGACTCGATTAGGGTTTCGGTTTTGTGATTGAAATCTGTATCCGCACATAGAACATCTAAAATTTGATCATCCTCTATCATATCGGTCAAACCGTCTGAGCACAGCAGGAAAAGGTCGGCGGGTTGTGTTTTACCTTGTAACAAATCGATGGTCATTTCCTCTCTTATGCCAACAGCACGGAAAATCACATGACGCATCGGATGATTTTTGATCTCGTCTGGGGATATCAGCCCTTCGCGTAACTGCTGTTGAACAAGAGTGTGGTCCTCGGTGAGTTGTTCAAGTTCCCCGTTTCTGAGTCGATAGGTGCGGCTATCGCCGATATGACCGAGAATAAAATTTTCTTCAAAAAAAGCCAACAGTTCGGCTGTGCATCCCATGCCCTTGTGGTCGGGGTGTGCGACGATATGCTCAAGGATTTTTTCATTCGCTGAATTAAAGGCTTTCTGAACACGATACAGGGTATCTTTTTCAGAGCGGTTCTGCTGAGCTGAAAAAATGTCAAGTGTCGTCTCGGCAAATATTTTACTGGCGACTTCTCCGGCAGCAGCCCCTCCCATGCCATCTGCTGCAAGGCAAAAATCATGCTCGGGGCTCACCATAAAAACGTCTTCATTATTCTGGCGCCTAAGTCCTATATCCGTTTTTCCGGCAAATATCTTGTTGGACATATGAAATAGCTCCAATAGTCAGGCTATGTGTCTTTAATGTCGCTCGAAAATTTCTTCATAAAATCAGCTAAATCCGAGGTGCCAAAAGCTGATTTTTGTTGCTTTTTAAATGCTACCAGATCGGCATTTACCGCCGCAGCGCTCTGATATCTCGTGTCTTTTTGTTTTTCTAAACAGGTCATGACAATGCGGTTTAATTCTTCCGGGATATCTGAAATAGCGCTGCGCAATGGTTCGATGTCCATAACCGGAATGGTCCGGATGGCATCAACTTCATTGCCAAATTCATAGACCCTTTTCCCGGTGAGGGTCTCATAAAATACCAGCCCTAAAGCGTAAATATCGGCCTGATGGTCAATGGATTCCCCCAGCGCCTGTTCCGGTGATAGATAAGCCAATTTTCCCTTAACAACGCCGGCTTGTGTCAGGCTCGGCTCGGATCTGGCCTTTGAAATGCCGAAGTCACTTATTTTTACTTCTCCTTGATATGAAATCAGCAAGTTCTGAGGACTGATGTCACGATGAACAATTTTGAAAGGCTCTCCGGTGGTGTCATCCTTTTTGTTATGGGAATAATCCAGGCCTTTACAGATTTGAGACATAATGAATACAGCGATATGGGCTGGCAGACCGTGGCCTAAGAGCTTAAGCACTTCTCCTAAGTTTTTACCGTCAATAAACTCCATAGCGATAAAATACGCATTTTCAATATTACCGTAGTCAAATATCTGAACCACATTGGGATGTTGTAAAAGGGCTGCCACTCGGGCTTCGCGGGTAAACATTTTTATAAAATTCTGATTTCCAGCTAGATGCGGTAGTATTCGTTTGACGGCAACTTTGCGTCGAAAGCCGTCCTCGCGCACGTAATCGGCCAAATAGAGTTCGGCCATCCCACCGCGAGCAACTTTTTGTTGCAGCAAATAAGGGCCGATGCGCTCCATTTGCGCGATGTCTTTTTGTATCTTCAGCATACGGGCTCTGGCAATGCGATCCAATACAATTAATGCTGCAGCCAACAAAAGTATGGAACCCAAAAAACCGGCAAAATATAAAAGCCGCAACTGATTGAGCTCGCCATGCAAACGTGCAATTGCGCGTACGATGCCGACTTTGCCAATTTCTACATCGGAAAAATTGATAATTTTAAAAAAGCCGACGACACGGGTCTCATCCGGCAGCTTTCCGGAAATAACCGTGATACCGTTTTGCGCATCAATGGGCGATTCATCAAGCAACGGCTCGAATTTCTGATTCATCAATTCGGCTTTGGTATGCGCCAGGATCGTATTTTTATGATCTAAAATGACTGCATATGCCAGGTCTTTTACGCTCTGCAATTCTTTGACCGCGACATTCAGAGATAAAATATCCTTTTCTAAAACAGATGGCCCGCTTTTGGATTCTAAACTTTGGGTCAGCTCAATTCCTTGTTGGAAAAATGCATCATTTTTACGTTCAAACGCGTAATGGTACGCCAAATAGCCAACGATGTTGACCACAAGCCATACAGCCAGACAAATGACGACTTGTTTGGGGTTGCGTTCAACAAATTTTAAATGAGATATGCGCTTCATTCCTCTCGCTACTTTTGTAAAGGTGCTCGTTGAAATTTCCTTCACTTTCACCGCGGTCATGGTGGCAATTTCGTTGACCAACATGGAAGACCTCCCGGCCGTCTTCTTGTAACCATTAGACGGTCAGCCGTTTAATAATCTCGGTGCAGCGCAAAATGATCTGGCGTCTGAGCCATGATAAATCGTCTGATTTTGTAACCGTTGCAGGGTTATCCGCAATCCCACTGTCGTGGGCGTGCTGCTCTATTTGTTCGCTTGTCAGCAGTGAGTCCATCGTTGATGGTTTGAAAATCGTTGCGGATAGCGGTTTCTGAGTTCCACATAACGGGCAGGCGATCGAAACCGCTTTGGCACTTGTCTCAATTTTTGTTGCTGACGGGCCAGGTTGAAATAGTTTTGTAAATGTTGCTTTTATCGATGGGTAGCGAAATAGTGCGATCAAGATCAATAGCAGCAAACCGCTGATAACGGCGATGGTCATAAATAGTTTATGCGTCTGAATGGTCTTAGGCGTCGATAAACCGATGAAAATTTCACCAATCTTGGTACCGGCGTAGGTGATGTCTGAGACAAAATTGACGATTCTGTCATGGGTAGCAAAGCCGCCCTCTTGAATCGATACGTTTTCGACCGGCTGAGTTGTTGCTGTCATATCCGGCATGAGATGACCGGTTCCGGTAAAAGCAACAACTTTATTGCGATGATCAACGACCGAAGCGTAAAAAACACCAGGTCGATTTGCGGCTTCGGTAAGCAATTTATGAATAGATTGGGAATCTTTTTCCAAAAGAGGTAGGCTGACGAGGTTGGCGAACTCTTTGGTCAGTTCAATACCGGCGCTTTTTAAACGGTGCTTAAGATGATTGACGCGTAAGCTCAAGATCGAGTAAGCAGCCAGCATGACCAACCACCAGATAAGCACACCCAGAACCACATAACGCCAGTTTAGACGGCTGCCGAATTGACGGATGGAATCCATTTGGCGCATTCCCTCTTTGGTTGTCCGGTCACGATGTTGACGTATCGGATCGTTGGTAAGGATCAAATTGAAAAGGCAGCAATTGCTTATTGCCATTTTTCCACTCTTTTAAATATTATGGTGTAAAATCAAAGTCAAGCAAATTAACTGCCTTAAATTTCTACAATTTGAGCTCATAAGGCATTGGATCTCACTTACTTATTTCACCAATACGGTGTTTATGATATGATGTTTGACAACCGGACGCAAATAGGCTTAATGAACGTATAGCGGTGATATCATGAAACCGGATAGACGGCTTTATTCGAAGGGGCTATCGACAGCATTTCTCACTCGACACTACCATCCAGGGGCGGCTATGGTGCCTGATTCTGATGTGCAATTTTCCACAGGCCGGCGTTCAAATATCATGCGAATGCCGATGTTATTTGTTTTTTTTGTCCTGGTTTTGCTTTTCATGAGTGCTTGTGCGTCCACCCAAAATTCAACACCATCATCGCAGCCCCATCTGTTTCGCTCAGAGGACTATATTATTTACCAGCTCAAGTCTAATCAGTCACCGGCTGAACTGGCCGAAAAATTTCTGGGGAATCCGCAGAACGCCTGGATCATTAAAGAGGCCAACCCGGATATTCGTTTTCGGCGGGGCAATGCTGTTGTCATTCCTCTAAAGGACCATAATCGGGGGGGGCTGAGAGCAGATGGGTTTCAAACTATCCCCATTTTAACCTATCATCGGTTCGCTGAAGAATGCAGCTCGCCATTGTGTATGCCGAGCCGCACCTTCGATCGCCAGATGCGCTATTTGAAGGAAAACGGGTATCACGTGATCACTGCTGAAGAACTCTTTGCTTTCCTTGAATACCGCCGGGGGCTTCCTCAAAAATCGGTGCTGATCACTATGGATGATGGTTATCGCTCCGTTTATAACGTCGCTTATCCCATTCTTCAAAAATACGGATTTAAAGCGACCATATTTATATACACAAGCTTTGTCGGTGTATCGAAAATGGCCATTACCTGGGACCAGCTCAAAGAAATGAAAGCCAGTGGGTTTACCATTGGTTCCCACACCGTTTATCACACCGACCTGACGCAGCCAAAAGAAGACGAGACAGAGCAGGCATTTTTGGCCAGAATCAAAGAAGAGTTGTTTGGTTCCAAAAAAATCATCGATCGAAAATTGGACCAAAATACCTATTTGCTCGCATACCCTTTTGGTTATTATGATCAACGCTCCATTCAAGTTGCCAGAAATGCAGGGTATAAATTTGCCATGTCTGTAAAAAGGGGGGGCAATCCATTTTTTGCCAATCCGTTGACCTTGAGAAGGGATCAAATCCTAAAAAAAGACATGGAGGCTTTTATATCCAGACTCAAAGTGTTCAATCCTCTTATTCTAAAGTGAGGAAGCCATGAAAAAGTTAGCCGGAATTATTGGCGTTGGCCTGTTAATCATTCTGTTGGCCGCGTGCGGATCGATGGGTCGCAAATCCCCAGAGGCCCTTGCCAAAGATTATACCGCCAAAGCACAGCAATTTGAAAAGCAAGGCGACCTGGTTGAGGCGTTGAAGCACTATAAGCTCGTGTTGACCGTCGACCCTGACAACCAGCTGGCCCAGCAGAAAATTGCAGCCCTCGAACCGCAAATGCTTAAACTGGCCGATAAACACTATAAAGAAGGGCTTAAATTTTACAATCGGGGGCAATACGCGGCAGCACGCAAGGAATTTTTAACAACCCTGCGCTATAACCCCGAACACACCCGCGCCAAAACCAGACTGGCAGGTACCAGCAAGGATATGGCGCAGGTTAAACAATATATTGTGCACACCATTCAACCTGAAGAGAGCCTTTCAACACTAGCCGAAAAATATTATGGCGATTATCGCAAGTTTCATTTGATTGCAGATTATAATGAAATGTCGGATCCGACCCGGGTTAAGGTTGGCCAGGATATCAAAATTCCAGTTATCGAGGGCCTTCCGATTATGGCAGATCCCGGTCAAATTCAGACGGAGGAAGGGGTGTCTGATGAGGAATTGCCCGGTGAAATTATCACCGTCAAGCGTTATGTCCTTCATACAGTTGCGCCGGATGAAAGCCTTTCCAAACTAGCAATGGAGTATTACGGCGATTACAGCAAATTTCCGGTAATTGCCCAATTTAACAATTTGGACGATGGCGCCAGTGTAAGGGTCGGACAGGAGCTTAAGATCCCTGAGATCGAAGGCGTTCCTTTTCAGGTTGAAGGCAAGCAGGTGGAAACCCGGTCGGTTGAGACCGCTAAAGTTGAGCCACCGGTTGAAACACCGGTGGCCGAACCCAAAGCGCCGGAGGTCGGTACGCCGTCAATCTCACCTGAAGATCAGCTAATGAACTATCGCGAGCTCGGCATCGAGCTGTATGAGAACAAAGAGTATGCAGCCGCCATTGCCGAATTTGATAAAGTGTTAAATGTCAACCCTGCTGATCAAACAACACGCGATTATATGTCGCTGGCGTACCGGGAAAAGGGGCGCCAATCGCTTGAGCAAAAGGCATACGCACAAGCAGAAAAAGAGTTTGAAACCGCCCTGATATACGATCAGAGTTGCTCTGACTGCCAAGACTATATCGCGCAAATCCAAAAAAAGAACCGCGATAGCCTGCGCGATGATGCAATTGCCTTATACAATAAAAAGAAATACAAACAGGCGATTGCTAAATTTGAGGCCATTGCCAAATATGAACCAAGTGATAAGCAGGTCAATGAATACTTAGAAAAATCTCATTTCCAACAGGGCTTGATTCTGTTTGGTAGAGAGGATTATCTTGCAGCCAGAGATGCGTTTAAAATAGCTTTGAAGTACAATGAAAATTGTGAGCAGTGCGCTAAAAATATCCAAAAAAGCGAAGAGATGTACAAAGAAGTACACTACGAAAAAGGGCTAGCCTATTTCGGGGATCAAAAATTGGCGGAAGCCATCCGAGAGTGGGAGGCGGTCTCCGCCATCGATCCCAATTATAAAGACGTTAATAAAAATCTTACCAAGGCTAAAACCCTTTACGAGCGATTGGAAAGTATTAAGCGCAGCAAAACTCAAGAAAATTAAAGGTTTCAGGTGTCAGGTGTCAGGCCTTCGGTGGCCAGTTTACAGCACTTGCAACTCATCAACCATTACAGTCGATTGTATTCGTTGTTTTCTGATTTTAGTCTTAAATTCCCTGACACCTGAACACTGAAACCACATTTTATCCCTGTGCTTCCACCCGCAACACGTAACGCGTGGTTCGGCAAACGAACCACCCTGAGCGGAGTCGAAGGGCAACCCGCAACGCTAATCTTATTTTTTAAAATTCGGTATTCGTCGCTCCAAAAAGGCTGAAATTCCTTCTTTGGCTGCATCCGTGCAGGCGATTTCACCAAAACCCCTGTAGCCGATCTCAAGGGCATCGGTAAAACTTTCGGCTGCTGCGCAATCTTGGATCACTTTCTTGGTGAGTGCCACCGCTTCTCTGCTTAACACTTGCTTTCCTGCTTTGGGATCAGTCGGGATATCTAATTCCGGTATGTCAATTTTGCCCTGTGGAATGGGGCTTATGTTGCCCTGCAGGTCGTTGACCGTTTCAACAGCTGCGGATATGAGTGCTGGGTAATCATCTACAATCTGGCTGACCATGCTAATTTCAGCGGCCTCCATCGCTTTCAGCGGGCGTCCCAGACAAATCATCTCGTGAAACAATTTGGCGCCCTGGGGCCATTTTCGGTAGGGCACCACACAACCGCCGATGCCCGGCAGGATTCCCAGTGTAATTTCAGGAAACTGAAAGCGTGCATTTTTGGTGGCCACAATGTCATGACAGCGAATTGCCATCTCCAGACCGCCGCCCAAGGCAAATCCGTTCACTGCAGCCACCACCGGTTTTTGCATTTGGTCCATAAAAACCTGCACATTGGCACAATCCCTGGCATATTGGGCCGATCTGTCGGCATCTCCCAGCATTTCCGGAAATTTACCGATATCGGCACCGGCTGAAAAAGCAGCTGTGCCGTAACCGGTGAGCACGAAACCTTTGACTGCGGGATCATTATCGAATTCCTTTAAAACAGACAGAACTTCATCAGCCAATTCGTCATTTAGGGCATTCATGGCTTGGGGACGTCGGATGGTGATGACTTTAACCCCATTCACGTCATCAACCAGGATGTAGCGTTTAAAATCCTGATAGGCTGAATAGGACTGCTGCGGCATGGGAAAACCCGGTCTCTCAGCTTGAAATTTATCCATGATTCGCTCGACTTCAGCTTCACCCAGATCGCGCATCAAATCCATCGGCCCCTTGCGGAATCCCAATGCCACCTGGCAACCGAAGTTTAAATCTTCTTTGGTTCCGATCCCGCGGTCGATAATGTCAAAGGATTGGGAAAATAGAATGCCCAGCAGGCGGTCACGTATGGTTGACTTCACATCTGCGGGAACCTCCACCGGGCTGCCCGGTCGGTGAGTCAGCCAGCGGTCCACCGATGCCAGGATGCTGGCCGGCTGGTAATGGGCGCCTTCTTCCATTTGCAGGCTGTTGGTTTCGATAATGATCGGATTGCCGTTGGCCAGGTTCAAGACAAAAAACGGCCCGGCAAAGACAAACTCTTCGGCCACTTTATCAATCTGACTGGCGGTTGCTCTGTCCAATAAATAGGCGGACTCATTGCACCAGTTGTCGAAGATGCGGTCCAATACAAAACAAATCGCATTGTCGGTTATAATAGGGGCTTTACCGGTTTTGGCGAAAAACCAAAACAAGTAATCCAGTGTTTCCTGACTGCCTTTTTCCCAGGCGATGACCTCTACCGTAAGACTGCGCCAGGCCGGTGCAAAAAAATGGGTAATCGATGTGCGTTCCGGTTTTCTCATATTCTGAAATATTCTGTCAGCCGGAATCGAAGAGGTATTTGACGTGATAATAGTGTCATCACTGACGATATTTTCGACGGTTTCAAATATTTTTTGCTTAAGCGGAATGGCTTCGGTGGCGGCCTCAATCACCAATTGGCAGTTTTTGATTTGCTGGTAATCGGTTGTGTAGACAATATTTTCGCGAACCGCAGCTGCACGTTCAGGTTTCATCTTTTTTTTCTCGATGGCCTTTTCAGTATAACCGATAATTCTCTGCTCTGCCTGTTGGAGCGGCTTGTCAATCACATCCACCAGATACAGCTTGCTGTCCGGCATCGCACTTTTAAGATAATACCCGATATCCGGGCCGATGGTTCCGGCACCGATCACAGCAATTTCGGTGGGCAGCGGGCTGGCGGGCTTAATCAACAAGGGGTTTAACGCTGAGCGGTAAAGATTTTTGGCAGCATTCATGAGTGTTTTTCCTTTCCTCAAAAGGTTCAAAAAGGAAAAGCTATCTTAAAAATGCATCTAACGCCCAAGGGCTGTGTTACAAACCGATTCGAAATGCTCGAATACTATCGTGTATGCTCCACTTTCGAATCGGTTTGCGCCTTGCCCTTGGACGCGATCTACTATTTTTAAGATAGCTTCCATTATCGTGATGATTTCTTAAATTCTTCAATATTTTTAAAATCAGCGGACATTATCAATACGGTCGGAAAGTTCAGGAAAACGGATAAAGGCACTGGATAAATAGCTTGACAGGTTTTTGTATACCGTATACAAAAGTGTGTCAAGCCACTATATGTGCTCATTTCCGAATTTATGGCGCTACCGATCATCACCTTAGCGTTCACATTTTCTCTGATGATCGGTCGCAGATACGAAAGGCTTTGACTTTCTATGAGATGATGCACACCCATTTTTGCCATTTCATCCATATCCGCCAACCCTGTTGCCAAAGACAGAGATTTCAAAAACGAGGGGGTACATATCATGAAAGTTTTGGTCAGTGATAACCTCGGGGAAGCAGGCATTAAAATGTTTGAATCAGAGCCGGGTTTTGAGGTGGATATCAAAACTGGCCTCGAGCCCGATGCGCTCAAAGACATTATTGGTAGCTATGATGCACTGGTCATTCGTAGTGCCACAAAGGTGACTGAGGAACTTCTCGATGCTGCCAAGAATCTTAAAGTTATCGGGCGTGCGGGAATCGGTTTGGATAATGTGGATATCCCGGCCGCAACCAAACGGGGTGCCTTGGTGATGAACACCCCGACGGGAAATGTGGTTACCACGGCCGAGCACACCATCGCGATGATGATGGCTTTGACGCGCAATATTCCTTGGGGGACCTCGACGCTCAAAGACGGCCAATGGGAAAAAAAGAAACTCCAGGGTCGTGAAATTTATCATAAGATACTCGGCATCGTCGGATTTGGCAAAATTGGATCCATTGTGGCTGATCGTGCTCGCGGCTTAAAGATGCATGTAATTGTCCACGATCCGTATATCCCGGCGGAACTAATTGAAAAAGCCGGTTTTGAAGCCGTCTCCATTGAAGATTTGTATGCGCGGTCCGATTATATTACGGTTCACGTACCCAAGCTTAAAGACACTGTAGGATTGCTTGACAAAAAAGCGTTTGATCAAATGAAAGACGGGGTTATGATCATCAACTGTGCCCGGGGCGGTATCGTTTCTGAAGCCGATCTGAACGACGCCCTCAGATCGGGAAAGGTGGCTGGTGCGGCCCTGGATGTCTTTGAGACCGAACCCCCTGGCGTTTGCCCCTTGTTTGAGATTGATCGGGTCATTTGTACACCGCACCTGGGGGCTTCGACTTTAGAAGCCCAAACCAACGTGGCTGTCATGGTGGCCGAACAGATCATTGCATATCTGAGAGATGGGACTGTGATCAATGCTGTAAATGTGCCGGAAGTCAGTGGTGACCTGCTTGAAAAACTGAATCCTTATTTAACCCTCGCAGATCGTATGGGCTGCTTGTTGGCACAGCTTTCCCAGGGGGCCATCAAAGAAGTGCTGATCGAATATGCCGGTGATTTTGATGACCTGGACCTATCACCGGTCACCACTGCGGTTTTAAAAGGTCTGATGACCCCTATGATCAAAGATGATGTCAATTTCGTCAATGCTCAGGTGCTGGCAAAAGAGCGCGGGATCAGAGTTAAGGAATCCAAGATTTCCGAATCTGAGGAATATATCAATTTAATTACGGTCAGGGCCATATCCGATAAGGATGAGAACCTGGTGGCCGGGACTATATTTGGCCGCAAAAATCCGCGGGTCGTCAACATCAATAATTTCCGACTTGAACTGGAGCCGGTGGATCGGTTTATCTTAATCCACAATCATGATAAACCCGGTGCCATCGGCAGCATTGGAACCCTGTTGGGCGACCACAATATTAATATTAGCCGCATGCGGGTGGGCCAGGAAGAGGGTTCTGATAAGACGATGATTTTCTTACGCACCGACACGTCGATACCGGAAGATATTATCGAGAAAATGAGTGAATTGCCGTTGATGATTAGCGTGGCGGCGTTTGAATTGTAACAGGTTGCGGGTTACGAGTGACGGGTTGCGCGTTTCGGGTTGCGAGTGCATGATGGTTTGAATTTCGAGGACGAGCACGAAGTTTATAGGTGCCATATCGTCCTCGTCCTCGTACTCGGTTGTTTTCCAAAGTTGAACGGATACGACATTAAAAAATGGTGAGGAACTAAACTGTGAGCAAAAGAAGATTACTACTGGGTAATGAAGCGATCGCACGCGGTCTGATCGAAAACGGATGTGCTATAGCAACGTCTTATCCGGGAACACCGGCCTCTGAGATTCTGGCGGCGGTGGCCTTTTTTCAAAACCAGGAATCGCTTTCCATGCATACTCAATGGGCCGTTAACGAAAAAGTGGCCTTTGAGGTGGCTTATGCCGGTTGCCAGACAGGGCTACGGGCGGCGGTGAGCATGAAGCAAGTGGGCCTGAATGTGGCATCAGATCCGCTCATGAGTGCCGCCTATTTAGGTACCAAAGGCGGCTTTGTTCTCATCAGCGCTGATGATCCCGGACCCCATTCTTCACAAACCGAGCAGGATAGTCGATTGATGGCCATGTTTGCCAAGATCCCGGTGCTGGACCCGGACTCACCCCGCCAGGCCAAAGAAATGATGGGCATGGCATATGCGCTGTCCGAAGCCCACAAGATCCCCGTGATGGTTCGTCCAACCACCCGGGTGTGCCATTCCCGGCAAGATATCTCATTGGGGGCCATTCCGAAGATCAATGGTGAGGTTAAATTCGAAAAAAATCCGATGCGCTGGGCGGCCACGCCTAAATTTCGGCTACAGCTGCACGGAGAGTTGGAAGAAAAACTGGCAGCTATCGCCAAATATCGGCCAACCGCGCCTAAAAAGCTAAATCGCACAAGTGCATCTTCACGCGCCATTATTGCCTCCGGGGTGGCAGCAGCCCATACCAAGGATATTTTAAAGGAATTGAAAATCTGGTCAAAAATTCCATTCTATCAGCTGTTTCAGCCGTTTCCTTTGCACAGCAAATTTATTGATCAAATGATCGAAACCTATGATGACATCTTAGTCATTGAAGAAACCATGGGTGTCATCGAGATGCAATTGGCAGACCGCTATCGGGTGCAAGGAAAGAATACCGGTGCGGTGCCAAGGGTCGGTGAACTGAGTCCCGAAAAAATCCAGCAAACTGTCAGCGATTTTGTCGAACTCAAATCAGAGACCTTTTCAATTCAATCACCACCCGGCAGACGGCCGACGCTGTGTCCGGGCTGTCCGCATCGCGCCAGTTTTTTTGCCATCAAAAAAGCCGCGCCCCGCGGCATCTACACCAGCGACATCGGATGCTATACCCTGGGGCTCAATATGGGTGCTGTGGATACCGTACTTGGCAGGGGGGCTGCCAACAGTCAGGCCGCTGGATTTTATCATGCGTATAAAAATGAGAAAAAACGACCCGATATTGTCGCCACCATAGGTGATTCAACCTTTTTCCACGCGGGTGTACCGGCACTGATCGATGCCGTGGTCCAGAAAGTCGGTTTTGTGCTGGTGATTTTAGATAATCGCACCACGGCCATGACCGGCAATCAACCCACGCCGGCCACCGGTCATGGGGCCTGTGGCGAGCCTACAGAGACTGTCGACATTCGATCGCTGGTCGAAGGTTGCGGTGTAAAATACATCCGCGAGGCCAACCCGTATGAGCTTGAAGCGTTTATTGCGCTGCTGAAAGATGCCGTCAAATACAGCCGCACCAAAGGTCCGGCGGTGGTGCTCTCAAAATATCCGTGTGTACTACATCGAGCACGGCAGGGCGGGTCCGGTGACATTATACCTGTGGAAGTCAGCGACGACTGCGACGGTTGTGGGTACTGCGTTAAGCATTTTGAATGTCCGGCCCTGACTTATCATGATGAAGATAAAGACGCTAAGCACGTCAGTATCGACCCAATCCTGTGCACCGAATGCGGTGTTTGTCTGAATGTCTGCCCCAAAGGGGCTTTTGTCGCAAAGGAGTAGGATTTTTACTTTATAGATATGGTATGGCGTATACAAGAATCATCAATCGCTAAATATTAGCAGTTATTTGTTATTAGTTATTTGTTATTAGAACAAAATTTGAGTGATTCATCGCTGTTCTTGTGAGGTAAAGTTTGGGTAATCTCCAATTTTTAAAAATGATTCTATGTGCTCGCAATAACTGCAAAATGGGTGGCCCGATGAATGAGTTGCTTATCTGCGGTGAGTTGCTTTGGGTTTGTTCTTAAAATTCATAAATAGAAACGAATAACTAATAACCAATAACTATTAACTGCGAGTGGCGAGCAATAGGCGCGAGCGAGGGAGCAATGAGCAAAGCGATCAAACAGCAAATCCTGATCAGCGGTGTTGGCGGCCAAGGCGTACTGTTTATTACGGGTATACTGGCCGAAGCAGCCATCAATAAGGGACTGCCGGTTTTTACATCGGAAACGCATGGGATGGCGCAGCGGGGTGGTACGGTGGTCTCGCATTTTAAGGTCGGTGATTTTGCCAGCCCTTTGATCCGTCCTTTTCAAGCCGACGGATTGCTGGTTTTAAAAGACGAAAATATCGCCCAGCACGGCTCTTTTTTAAAGCCCGGCGGTTGGGCGGTGGTCAATAGCTGCAATGATATGACAATTAACAAAAAGATGGTCGCCAGTGCCGTTGACGCCGACCGGCTGGCCCAGGAAATTAAAAATCCCAAATCGCTTAATTTAATTGTGCTGGGCTTGGCTCTGGCCAGGGCCAGCCGCAAAGGGCAGGACCGCATAAATCTTTTCTGCTCACTGACTGACGTTAAAAAAGTCTTAAAGAAAAGATTCGGCAGCCGCCAAAAAATCCTGGATGCCTCGATTAAAGCCCTTGAAGCAGGGTATAAGGAGTTAAAATAGCTTGTTACGTGTTGCGCGTTCCGAGTTGCGGGTGACTCGCAGCAACTAGCATTATCGGTTTTAACCCGCAACCCGTAACCCGAACCGCGCAACATTCAAAACCATTACTCCAATACTCCAGTGCTCCAACACTCCAATGCAAACTAAAAACCAACTATTTGTTGCAGGACGTTTGAACTTTAAAGTTTACCTAACACTTCTCTTGATATAATAATCTTCTCCACCTCCTTGGTGCCTTCATAAATCTCCAGCACTTTGGCGGCACGGTAAAAGCGCTCGATGTCATAATCGTTAAAATAACCATAGCCGCCGTGCAGCTGCAGAGATTCGTCGACCACTTCAACAGCCACATGACAGGCGTACATCTTGGCAATGGCGGTCAGTTTTGTATCCGGTTTGCCCTTATCCAGCAGCCAGGCGGATTTGTAGACCATGTTGCGCGCGGTTTCAACCTTGGTGACCATATCGGCAATTTTAAACTGGGTGCTTTGAAACGCCGCCAACGGGCGGCCGAACTGCTGCCGGCCTTTGACGTGTTTGACTGCCATATCCAGCGCGCCTTGGGCAAGACCGACGCCGTGGGCGGCCACATAGGCACGGGAATGATCGAAGAATTTCATCAGCTGGATAAATCCGTTGCCTTCAACACCGATGAGGTTGTTCTGGGGAACGCGGCAATTGTTAAAATATACGGCGGCCGTATCCGATGCCCGCAGCCCCATTTTACCATGCATGGGTTCGGCTTTATAACCCTTGCGATTGGTTTCGACCATAATAATGCTGTGCCGGCCGGTTTTGGATTGCACATCCGGATTGGTCAGGCAGAACACCAGCATATGGGTTCCCACCGTCCCGTTGCCGATCATGACCTTGCTGCCATTGATGATATAGTCATCACCGTCTTTGACCGCCGATGTGGTGGCCGCAGCGGTGTCGCTGCCGGCATCCGGCTCGGTGATGGCAAAGCCCAGAATACCGTCCGCCTTGAAAAGGGGCGGCAGGTATTTCTTTTTTTGTTCCTCGGTGCCAAAGAGCAGCAGTTCCTCGGCGCCGAAAGATATCGAGCACAACTCCTGGGCAATACCCGGATCCACCTTCCAGAATTCTTCCAGCACCAGCGCTTGTTCAAAAAAACCGAGTCCGGGACCGCCGTATTCCTCCGGAATGAAAAGCCCGATCAGATCCAGTTCGCGGGCTTTTTTTAGAATGTCAGCCGGAAAGGTTTCATTGACGTCATGCTCAAGGGCTACCGCCGGAAACTCACCCTTAGCAAATTCTCGGGCAGCTTTTTGAATATACTGTTGTTCTTTGGTTAGATCAAAGTCCATGTCCTCGTCCTTTCTAAAAAAATATTCGGAAAAAGATTGGAGTGTTGGAGTAATGGAGTGATGGAGTATTGTATGAGATCAAAAATTGACCATCATCATCTTTTTTACAGTACTCCAATACTCCAGTACTCCTCTACTCCTTCCGACACTTAACTGATAGTAAAAAAAATGACGTGCACCAGATAATGCCCCCTCGTTAACTTTAGAGCGGAATGTTTCCATGCCGCTTATTGATCGCAGGCCGTTGTTTGTTGCGCAGCATTCTGAGCGCTTTAATCAGCTGGGGCCGTGTTTCTTTGGGTTTGATGACGCTGTCCACCAGCATATTGGAGGCCGCATGGTAGGGATTTGAATATTTGTAATCATATTCCTCTATGCGTTGCTGCCGGAGTGTATCGGGATCTTCAGCGGCCTGGATTTCCTTGCGAAAGATTAAATTCACGGCTGCGGTGGTATCCAAAACCACCAGTTGGGCGATGGGCCAGGCCAGCATGAGATCGACGCCCATGCCCACACAGCACATCCCCATTACCGCACCACCGTATTCTTTGCGTAAGGCCAGGGTAATTTTGGGGACTGTGGCTTCTGAGTAGGCATAGAGCATTTTGGCGCCGTGTCGAATAATGCCGGCATGTTCCTGAGTCACACCGGGAAAATAACCGGGGACATCAACGAAGTTAATCAAGGGGATATTGAAGGCATCGCAGAAGCGGATGAAACGGGCGGCTTTGTCGGACGCATCAACATCCAGACAGCCGGCTTTAATACGCGGCTGATTGGCAACAATGCCGACCGTATGACCATCCATGCGCGCAAAGCCCACAATGATATTGAGCGCATAGCGGCGCAGGACCTCAAAGAAACTCCCTTGATCAACCACCCGCTCGATAACCTGGTGCATGTCGTAGGATTTTTTAAAATCGGCCGGGACGATTTCTTTGAGTTTTTTATCGATGCGTTCCGGATCGTCGTCGGTCTCTACTACTGGTGGAGTTTCAGAATTATTGGACGGCAGATAACTCAGCAGTTTTTTGATGACGGCAATGCATTCCTCATCGCTATCAGCCACAAAATGAGCGGTACCGGTAATCTCGCTATGCACCTTGGCCCCGCCAAGCTCCTCTAAGCTGATGTCTTCACCGGTGACGGATTTGATGATCCCCGGACCGGTGATGACCATATGACTCCTGCCTTTGACCATGACAATAAAATCCGTAAGCGCCGGCGAATATACCGCCACTCCCGCACTGGAGCCCATCATACCGGTGATCTGGGGGATAAGGCCCGAAGCAGCCGTATTGCGGTAAAACATACCGGCGACCCCTTTGGATGCAAAAAAGCCCTCGTGCAGGCGACCGCCCCCGGAGTCGTTCAATGCCACCAGGGGCGCTTTGACTTTGATGGCTTCGTCCATGATACGACAGATTTTTTGGCCGTGGATCGTACCCACGGATCCACCCAGCACCGTGACATCCTGGGCGTAGGCAAACACCAGCCGGCCATCGATGTCTCCGTAGCCGGTTACCACACCATCACCCGGCACCTTTTTTTCCTGCATACCAAAATCGATGGATTGGCTTTCTGCAAGTTTGTTGACCTCCACGAAAGTGCCCGGATCGAAAAGCAAATCCAAACGCTCTCTGGCGGTTAATTTGCCATGATCATGTTGACGGTCGATGGCCTTTTGACCACCGCCGATTTCGGCCTGTTGCTCAAGAGATGCCAGCCTTTCCAATTCACTTTGATGAGTTTTGGTATTTGCCATGCCTGCTCATCCTTTTGTATGATGATTTGGGGTTTGTGGAATGATTGGTCTTTGTATACTGTATACCAGATCAAGGTGTCAATTATTTCCTTTTAGAAAGGCGCTTATCAAGCTGATAAGCAAAACACTTATATCCAGCGTGAATAGCTGCTGGGAAATGGGTTGATTGACAGTCAGCGGTCAACTATAAGCTGAATCTTGAATTTGTTTTGATGCAAAATTCGGGTTTAACATAGGCCGGAGGTTATCTGTGACACAAAAACTGTTATTAATGGAACGAAAAAATAGAATTTGCACCCTGACGCTTAACCGGCCGCAAAAGAAAAATTCCCTCTCACTTGCGCTAATTGGTCTACTAAGTTCAACGCTGAAAGAATTGGCTGAAGATGACGATGTACGAGTTGTAATTCTGCGGGGGGCAGGGGATAAGGCGTTTTGTGCGGGTTTTGATATCGGTTCGCTGCCAACACAATCCAAAGGAGATGCAGACCAAAGATTAAAATCACTAGATCAGGTTGAGTTATTAATGCAACGTTTGATTAATTTTCCATATCCGGTGATTGCCATGCTGAACGGCCTTGCGTTTGGACTGGGATGCGAACTGGCGGTGTGCTGTGATAATCGCATTGGTGCTGAAGATATTCACATGGGGATGCCACCGGCCAAGTTAGGTCTGGTGTATCCCTGGACCGGTTTGCAGCGGTTTATTCAACGTGTCGGCCTGCAAAGTACCAAAGAAATGTTTTTTACCGGTCGCACATACACCGGCACTCGAATTAAAGCGCTTGGGCTGGTTGACTACCTTGTACCTCGAGATGAGCTGGAAGAATTTACCGCAAAAATGGCGCTTGAAATTGCGGGCAATGCACCCCTGGCCTTAAAAGGCATAAAAAGGGTCATCCATATGTTGATGCAAACCAACCGGCTGGACGAAAAGCAATCCAAAGAAGCGCAGGCGATTTTTAGAACCGCCCTGACAAGCGAGGACATGCAGGAAGGACAGGCAGCCTTTTCGGAGAAACGCAAGCCGCACTTTATAGGCAAATAGCAAGCGGTTGGCCTGTTGAGCGCGTTGTTCCGTTAAGCCCATAATAAAAGAAGAGATCTGATTTTGTAACCGGCAAACGGGCTAACGGGTAACGGGCACAACCAATAAATATTTTATGTAACCGATTTGCGTTCTTCGGTTCTAAAATCAAAAATAATAAAAACCAGATTGGCCGGTCGAAAGTCCCCGTAAAACGGGATTAAGCCCGCTGAGCCGGTTGAGCCTGTTAAAGAGGTGATGTTCTATTTGTTTTAACCGGCAAACGGGACAACCGGTAACGGGCTCAACCAATGTGAAGGAGGTAATGAAGTATGGAACCAATAAAGTACAAGGCGGAAGATCTTTTTGAATGGGTAACCAAAGAAGGTGAAGAATTTTTACTGCTTGACGTTCGCGTCAATGAAGAGTTCGATCGTTTTAAGGTCGAAGGGCCTTATCTTGCCGAGATGGTCAATGTCCCTTATGTGGAATTCGTAGAGCATGAAGCGGAAAGTGTGGCCCAAGTGCCCCGAGCGGAAAAAGTCCGGATTGTATGCGCCAAAGAAGGGTCTGCCAAGTTTGTGGGCGAAATTCTGATGAATCACGGATTCAAGGATGTCGGCTATCTGGAAGGCGGTATCAAAAACTGGGGCAATATGTTGGCACCCAAACTGGTGGCTGCTGAAGATGGATACCAGCTTTTTCAGTTTATCCGTCCGGGAAAAGCTTCTTGCAGCTACGGACTCATTTTCGGTGATGAAATGGTTTTGTTTGATCCAACACGAAACATCAATTTCTATCAAAATTTTGCCGAAAAGAACGGGGCCAAAATCACCAAAACCTTTGAAACCCATCTACAGGCGGATTATATATCCGGCAGCAAACAAATTGCATCTGAAAGCGGTGCCCTTATTTTCGGGCATGAAAATGATTTTAAAGGTGCGGCTTTTCCATATGAGAAAATCGTAGATGAGGCCGTTTATCCCTTCTCCAAGGGTGGCCCTGAAATCAGAGCTTTGCACATGCCGGGACACACGCCAGGAAGCACTTCGTACTTGATTGATAGCAAATACCTAATCACCGGCGACACCGTATTTATCGTGTCTATCGGGCGCCCAGATCTGGGTGGAAAAGCCACGGAGTGGTCCAAATTGCTGTATGAAACGCTCAAATCTAAAATTGCGAACCTGGATGATGATACACTTATTTTGCCCGGCCACTACATGGATTGGGAAGAAGCCAACCCTTCGCAGATATTTTCAGATACCCTCGGCAGTATAAAATCTAAAAATGCGGATATATACGGCATCTCCAGCGAAGAGGCCTTTATCGGATTTATTGAAGACAATATGCGAACCCAGCCCGAAGTGTATGCGGAGATACGCAAGGTGAACGCAGGTTTATTGGAAGTGGATGGCGAACAGCAGGAAATAATGGATCTGGGTAAAAATGAATGTGCCGCCAGTGCTCAAAAGGCGACTTGAACGCAAACGCATCTTCTCCAGGGCTAGCTGATTGGTCCATTTTAAATAACATCGGATTCTAAAGGGGAGGACCATTTTAAGCAAATAAACGCTAAAAGGGTGCCTCC
>JAAUXY010001209.1_pt1 | contig 21302 bp, 17 predicted proteins | sample 7278121 | NCBI WGS metagenome assembly JAAUXY01 (sample SAMN14350117, study PRJNA611818) | marine sediment metagenome | isolation source: surface marine sediment (1.8m) | place: French Polynesia: Moorea | collected 2018-08 | reverse complement strand
TGTCAGGCAAGCCGGGCTTTGAGCCTTAAAATTAACCAACTTTTTTTGGTTTGAACAGACTTCTAAGTTTTGAAGTCACAACATCCCAAACGGACCTGAATATCATTTTAACGAAGTTGGGTTGGGATGGAGCAGCTGATTTGAGGGGCTGATCGGTAGCAGCATTTTCGTGTGTTGCCTTGATGGCCTGATTAAAGCTATCCAGTCCCTGTTTGACCAAAGAATCAGCGACTTGCTCCATAAAGCCACCCACCATACTGGCCATGGGGCCGCTGATATCGACATTGACAGCATAGGTCACCCGGCTTTCGTGATCATTGCTTTTTTCAAATTGCATTTCCCAGGTTCCATCGATTTTTCCCAAGCCCCCCTGGCCTTCAATCGTGCCCTTTATCCTTTCAAAAGGATTCTTTTCCAATATCCTAAGCACCCCCGAATAGCGCCCCTGGAGGGCAGGGATGCCCAGAACCATCTTTACCTGGTATTCATCCTCTGTCGGTTGGGCGATGTCTTTGCAGCCCGGAATGACCTGCGACATAAAGGCCGGATCAAAAATAACTCCCCATATCTCTTCAGGGGACGCTGCCATGGCGCCTTCACCGTCTACTTTCATCTCCATAATGAATTATCCTTGCGTATCTGTCTTTTTCAACTAAGGTGCTGTTGCATTCTCAATCTTTACGGTCACGGAATGAATTATCAGCAGCGCAATCGTGCACTGTTTGAATGCATTAGGGTGCGTTGCGAAAGGACTGCCCATAACCTCAAAGTGACCTGTAGGCTCGATGATAATTTTACACCCAATCCATTATTTTAAAATTGATTGTTGTTCTTTCGCTACGCCCCCTTATGCATGAGTTTGCACGATGCAGTCGCTGATGATTCATGTAGCGACCGAATCAATATTAATCCAATTTACTTTTTTAATAAAAGTTTCTCATCTATTTTCATCCAAAATGTAGATTACCATGCTTTAGCCATACTTTCTAATGCCGGCCTTTTTAGGCTAAAGGGTGAAACATCAATCGATGTCTTTTCACCGGCAATCATTTCGGCAGTCAAAATTCCGGAAATCGGCCCGGTGGCATTCCCGAAGGTATGCCCTGAATTAATCAGCAGCCCCTCGAACTCGGGGACGAAATCAATCACCGGCAAGCTATCGGAGGTAAAGGGCACCACGCGTCCCCAGGCCCGGTCAAAGACCGCATTTTTAAGGGCCGGGAAATTGCTGTACATAGACTCCACCATGATCCCTACACCTCGCGTATCGGCCGTATTGGCAATGTCAACCGATGCGGGGTAATCCATGGGGATGCCAAATAGCATATTGCCGGCTTTCATTTGATTGGCCGCCTGCAGAAATAAAGTTTCATAGCGCCATTCATAATCTACTCGGAAGGCCTCATCATTATAGCTTGGCAGATCCTGAAACAGTTTGTATTGCTTGGCACTTTCCGGGCCATACAGGCATTTATCCAGCAGTCTTTCTTCTAAAGGTGCGGTGGTCATTAGCTGCAGCCGCATGGTGAATATCCCCAGAGTGAGACCCAGTTTTTCCGTCAGCTGAGTCGTCCGGCCCCCGGCCGCCAGCACCACATATTTGGATTCAATGTCCCCTTCGGCTGTTTTGACGCCGGTGACTTTATTTTTGTCCGTATTGACTCCCAAGACTTCGGTGCCGGTACGAATGAGAGCGCCATGTCTTCTGGCGGCATTGGCAAAGGCGCGGACATAAAGCGTCGGGTTTACCAGGCAATCCAACGGGCAGAAGGTGGCCCCAATGGTGCTTTCCGGTAAAACCGGGGCCATCTCCAGCGCTTCTTTTTTGTCCAGCAACTGCATGGTGACCCCGTCTTTATTACGCTGCTCGACAAATTCCTGCATGATGGGTAGCTGCGCTTCTTTGTCAAAATAAATCATGCCGCCGTTTTGCCGTAATTCAAAGTCGTAATCGAGTTCATCGGGCAAATTCTGGGCGATTTGGTGGGTGGCGCTGGCCAGATCCAATTGGGGACCTGGAATTCGAGTATGCATAAAGATATAGCCGATGTTATGACCGGTTGCGCCGGAAGCCAGGTCGCCTGATTCCAGCAAAATAACATCAAAACCTTTTTTCGCCAGATAATAGGCAGCGGTGCACCCGATAATGCCCCCGCCAACAACAACAACATCGCACCGATGATCCAAGCCGATATTATGCCCCATAATATCATCCTCCTTTTATATATTTCGGATACACCCGATCGACAGAAAAGCTGATGTCCTAAAATTTTTAGTGATCACCCTATTGGCCTATTTTTGACGCGGTTCCAGGCCCAGAATTTTGCGGGCTTCATCCGGTGTGGCCACATCTCTTCCCAGCTCCTTACTCAGATGGGAGATCCTATGAACCAGCCTTTCGTTGGTTGCCAATTCACCTTTCTTGTAATAGATGTTATCCTCCAAGCCGACCCTTACATGTCCTCCCATAAGCACAGCGTGAAGATTCATGGTCAGCTGGGCAGCCCCAATGCCCGAGACCGTCCAGGTGCTGTCTGAAGGCAGGCTGCTGTAAAGATGGACCAAATGCTCGACATTTGCGGGCATTGCCCCTCGCAAACCCAAGACAAAATTCAAGTGCAGCGGTCGCTCCGCCAGATCCCGCTCGCCCAATGCGACCGCATTGTTTATCATGCTTAGATCAAATATCTCCATTTCCGGTTTTATATCAAGACGCTGCATCTCAGTGGCCAGCGCATCAATCAAGTCGGGCGGATTGACATAGGCCGAATTGGGAAAATTGACCGAGCCTGTTGTCAAACTGGCCATCTCGGGACGCATTTGCAGGCGCTGAATGCGGCTCTCCACATCAGTACCGGCCCGTCCGCCGGTTGATACCTGGATGATGAGATTGCAACGCTCTTCGATCCGAGTGACAATTTCATGGAAAATTTGGGGATCGTCCGATGGATTTTGATCCTCATCCCGTGCATGGATATGAACGATCGACGCCCCTTCATCCTCACAGCGCAGCGCACATGTGACGATCTCTTCTGTTGTCACCGGGACATGGGGTGTATGTTTTTTTTGGGGTTTGGACCCGGTGGGTGCTATGGTTATGATCAATTTTTCCATATGCAGTACAATCCTTTCACCTGAATTTGCATGAAAATAGATTAGAAATTTAATTTATATTCAATGCAAATGACGCCTATGTGAAAATCGTCAAACGGGCATGTTATTTTCTGAGAGGCGATATGCAAATGATTTGCCCATAAGCAACGCAGTGACCCGATATTTGGGATGAGTAGCACCTTTGCTTTTGGACTGGCCGATTGTGTTGGTCAAATCCCAAATATCGGGACACAGGCACCTTTATATTCATATCGCCTAGCAGAAAATGACATGACCGACTTTCATTCGTTTGGTCATCTCCGAGACGCTATTTCTATATCCTAACAAAGAAAAGAATCACATCGAATTTGTGCAAAATCAGGGATCACGCAATCCCATGGGCCTTCTCTGCACTGCGCAATATCTTTTCCAGTTCCTTGACCACGGCCGGATCCAAAGGTGCCGGTTCTGAAAAGCTTAACAGCTCATGGGCTTTGTTTTTGGCCATTTGCTCGAGGCTGAAACTACCTTTCTTGACCCAGTCTTCATAAGTACCCTTGCTGCACAAATCCGACAGGCAAAGCTCCTGGCGCATGTGCTGCAAGGTATGCTGATTGCCTAAATACTGACCCCCCGGCCCGATCTTTTTAATCAGATCGGCGGCAAGCGTTTCTTCATCGAAAGCAATACCTTCCAGGATTCTTTTGGTGCGCTTGGCGATATCGTCATCGATGACCAGTTGCGCCAGGCTGACCGCATAATTGCTCTCAAGCGTTCCGGCACAATTGTTCAGGTTCGCACCGGCCATCACCGCCAGCAGCAGATTGCCTTGTTTTTCGAACCCGGCCTGACAATCCACCTGTTTTGAATCGGTTCGGCCGCCGCTGCCTTCTTTCGGCATTTCATAGAAGCGGGCCATTTCAGTGGTGGCCACATTCAGCAGGCCCGTCTCGGGTGACCCGAAAGAAATGTTTCCGGTTCGAATGTCCATGGTCGTCGAAACCCCACCGTAAATGACCGGCGCACCCGGATTTGTTATCTGGGTCAGCGCGATTCCGGCCAGTTGCTCGGCATTGGTGACCAGTATCGTACCGGCCAATGTGACCGGTGAAGACGCACCGGCAAACGGTTCTGAATAGATGATAGACGGCAGACCGGCGCGCGCCAGTTCAACGATGTTTTCGGCCGTGCGTTCGGCAAAAAACAACGGTGCAATCGGGCATTCGGTAGCGGAAAAAATCGGGCGGCGCCGCAGTTCATCCTCCCCACCCTGCACCACGGCCGCCATCTCCAGTAAGAACGGCAAATTCTTAACATCGTAGGCGGCCGCTGTTATGGAATGTTTGGCGGTGTTTTCAAATGTGGTCTTCCAGCGGTATAATTCTACCACAGCATTGGGAACATCTGAGGGCATGACGGACACGTGAAAAAAATCCAAGTGTTCCAATTGCTGGGTTAGACGTGCAAACTGAGCCAGATCTTCTAAAGTCCCGAGCCGTCTCTCTCCGGTTTCAATGTCATGCACCACCGGGGCACTGCCCAATGTACCGTAATAAACTGAGTCCGGCGACCCTTTACCGTCCAGGTAAAGGTCATGTTGCGGTTCTCGGCCGCCAAGAGTAATGGTCTTGGGGGCGGTCTGCAGCGATTTTGTAATAAGGTCCCTGTCAAACTTGACGCGCCACAGGGTGCGGTCGCCTTGCTTGCCGGTAACCTCACAGGGGATGTCGTGCTCTTGTAAGGTGTTGGCAACCATTTCCGAATCGATTTGAATGCCGGTTTCTTCCAGAATGGAAAGTGAGGCTTCATGGATGCGCTCTTTGGCTGCTGTATCGAGTAAGTCCACTTTAGGAATGGCCGTTTGCATAATCACGCCTCCTTTATGGGGTTAACAGATTGATCGCTATTTCAGTTGCCTCCTGGGCATCCGCGCCGTATGCGTCCGCGCCGATTTCCTGGGCCCAACTTTTTGACGATGCAGCACCACCAATCATCACCTTGAAGTCATCTCTATATCCCATTTCCTCCAAGGCATCGATAACTTCCTTTTGGGCCAGAATGGTGGTTGTCAATAAGGCTGACAGACATATCATATCAGCCGCATTCTCTCTGGCGGCCTCAATGATAATCGGTGTCGCGACGTCGATTCCAAGGTCAATGACTTCAAATCCGTTGGCCATCAGCAAGCTGGAAACCATTGTTTTTCCGATATCATGCAGATCACCTTTAACGGTGGCAATGACAATCTTTCCCAATGGCTCCTGTGTGACCTGGCTTTCACGCAGTTTGGGCTCCAGGATTGCCAGCGCACGTTTCATTGTCTCAGCGGCTGCAACCAATTCCGGTAGAAACATATCCCCCTTTCCGAACCGATCTCCCACAACCATGATACCGGCCTTAAAACCGCCTTCAATTAAGTCTAGCAATTCGGCTGCGCTCATTTCAGAAGCCCCTTGTTCGGCAATCTGGATTGCCGCAGCCTTATTCAACATAATAATGGCCTCCTTTGCCTTTTCCTGAAGACTCTGACCTTGTGTTGCCGTAGACATGGCGACATCCTCCTTCAACTATTTGTTCAGCTCAAAACGAGAAAGGTTCAATTCATCGAGCAGGATTGTAGTTTTGCCATCGCAAATCAATTCCTGGATGAGCTTGCCCGAACCGGGCCCCATACCGATCCCATGGCCGCAGTGACCACAGGCCATTATAAATCCCTCAACCCCCTCGACCGGACCCAATATCGGCAGATCATCCGGGGTGTTGGGGAAAAAATTGGCATAGGAACGGATGATGCGAACATCTTTGAGCATCGGCATGGCCCTGACATTAACCCTGGCCATCAGTTCGATTTCTTCTTGAATGGTTTTTTTATCATAGCCCGCGTTGCGCCAGCTGGCACCGATTAAAAGATTGCCGGCCCGCTGTTGGCTCATAATCAGGCCGCACCCCAATTGTTCCGATTTGCCGGTATCTTCTTCGACCATATATGAAGCACCCATTATGGCATGCGAAACTGTCGGCGGTAATTGTTCGGTAACCATCATCGCCAGTTGAAAGGGAGCCACAGGCACTTTAATGCCGACCATATCACCGATCAAACATCCCCAGCTCCCGGCGGCGTTTACCACTGTTCTGGTTTTGATGGTGCCTTTATCGGTAACGACGCCTTTAACCTGCCCGCCGGCAACCTCAATGTCGAGCACTTCGGTATAATGAAAAAGCTGTGCCCCGCTTTTTTGCGCTTGCAGGTTCATCGCAATCACCAGAAAAATGGGATTTGTATTGCCATCGATCGAGCTGTAGACAGCGCCAACGACCCTTTCCTTTGCCAGATGAGGCTCCAGCTCGAGGACCTGTTGGGCATCGATCATTTCCAGCGGAAATCCATCTCCTGCTCTTTTCTTGAGATGGGCTTCAACAAAAGGAAGTTGATTTTCGTCTTCTATGATGAGCAGCCCGCCACCCTGCACATATTCAAAGTCCATTTCCAGTTCGGCTTTAAGCTGCCGATGAATATTGAAACTGTGCATCGCCAGTCGGATATCAATTCCAGGCTTGCGCGTTATTGACCAGACAAAAGCGGCATTTGCGCCGGAGGCTTCGCCGGCCATGCATCCTTTCTCGACCAGGACAACATTTTTTCCAGCGCGGGCCAGAAAATAAGTAATCGCTGAACCCACAACGCCGCCACCGATAACGACGATTTCAGCTTCATGCGGAAGCATATACTATCCTCTGTTTTCCGTCATCTGTTCGCTGACACCTGACACCATAGGCTTTGTTTTGTTTGCGGCCAGCACGCCGAGGGCAACCGGTTTAATCGATGGCCGGGGGTTTAAACTTCCGACATCTTCAGCTGACACATTGAGCCGATGCCGCAGCAGTTCAATAACGGAAGGCCCGCACATGCGCCCTTCACAGGCGCCCATGCCCATGCGGGTCATGCGTTTAACATCTTTGATGCGCAGGTTGCGATCCGACAGCGCCGCTTTTAATTGTTTAAGCGTTATTTCTTCGCAGCGGCAGATGACCGTGTCGTCGGTTGCCAGCTCATACAGGCCTTTACGCGGCAAGCTGATGTCGTCGAGGACTTTGCGGAATCGATTGATGTTATACAATTTGTTTTGGTAAGGCCTCATTTGTTCATCGGCCGTTGCCTGTGACATGGTGCCCAAAGCGCCGGCTGCCGCTATCCCGGCGATACAGCCTTCCGCAATGGCGGCTTTTCTGCCGGCAACTCCGGCGCCATCGCCAACCGCATAGATCCCCGGAACGCTGGTTTCCATGTTGGCCTTGCGCAGCGGAATATAGCCCCCGCGTCTCAGATCGTATTCATGCTCACACTCGGCCAGCATCGTCATCTCTGCAGAAGATACCAGGCCGTAACCCAAACAGATGCTATCCACGTTAACGCTTTGAACGGTATTGCGTTTGGGACGCCAGTTTTTATCCACCTTTGTAATCACTGCCTCTTGGACACGCCCATCCCCGCGGGCCTCGATGATCATATGGCCTGACAACATTGAAACACCGGCTTTTTTAATGCTGCGCCAATATTGCAAACCTTCCTTTAAAAAATTCCAGTTGCCCCAGATGCCCTTTACTCCCTGCAGCCAATGTTTAGCGTAATTTCCAGCTTCCAGTATCGCCGCTATTTTACCGCCGGCCTCAAGAATCTGGTCGGCCAGGACCAACTGTAAGGGGCCTGTGCCGGCAAGTAGGATGTTTTCTCCGGGAAGCACGCGCTCTGTTTTGACAAGCTTTTGAGCCCCGCCAGCGGTGAAAACCCCGGGAAGTGCCCAACCTGGAAACGGCACCGGTCGATCATAAGCGCCCGTAGCGACGACCAGGTGCTTGAAGTGCAGGCTTGATGAGATACCGGTACTCGCCAGGGCAAGGCTGCGATCATCAAATATCCCCCACACCAGGGTATTGTTTAAATATTGGATTTTATCTGCATGAGAATAGAATTGCTGTAGTAAATCCTGCCCCTCTGTATAATCCGGACCCAGAGCGTCGGGATCGGTGACATTAAAACCCTTTTGATGTTGGCGGAAGCCCTGACCCCCCAAGCGCTCATTTTCATCCAACAGCGTGACGTTCACCCCGGCCTTGGCCGCTTTTATAGCGGCTGCCACCCCACCGGGTCCGCCGCCGATGATGACAAAATCGGATGTTTTCACCTGTTATGATTCCCGTTAGTAATGCTTTTCTGGGTTTCGACCCGGCACCCTGGTGCGGCAAGCGTTTGGCAGGCCTGGGTGTTGGGAATACCGTTTATGACCATACGGCACTCTTGACAAAGTCCAATACCGCAATAAAGTCCCCGGGGCTGTGCGAGTTTATTTGTATAGCGCAGTGTTCTGCGACCGGCAGCCAGCAATGCTGCCCCTATGGTCTCACCTTCGTAGGCAGTGATCTTTTCACCATCTACCTCTATCTCAAACGGCTGCCCTCTTTCAACGCCCTTGATAACGCGCCTCTCTTCTTTTGACATACACTTGCCCTTGTTCGAAATGCTGAATTCCAATTAAGAGACTGAATTTTGCACAAGCCCGAGGTTTTCTTATGCAAGGCATTTCAGAGCGAAGCTATAGTGAACTATGCTTCGCTCTGAATAACGCAGCAGAAGGAAATCTCAGGCTTGCCCGAAGGGTGAAAATTAATGAGATAAAATGATTCAAATCCATTTAATTTGGTATATATTTAAGTTTACTTTGCGAAAGTGATTAAAGAGCAGCTAATAATAAAATTTAACTTCTCATTAATTTTCATGCAAAATCAGTCAACCTCCTGATATCGGAGAAAATAACGATAGAGTATCTTTTTCCTTTAACACCTTGGATCCGTCAGCGTTACGCCCATTGAGCAAGACGATCGCCTTCTCATCAGCCGGAATTTTAAGAATATCCAAAACAGTTTTGACCGTCGCCCCGGATTCAAGTTGAATGTCAAACGAACTGTCATCTGCAGGCGCATACTTTTTTAAATTGACGTATAGGTCTACATGCACTTTCATTATTTTATATCTCACATCCCATCAAGACCCAAATCATTGAGTTTCTCCTCGGTTGGAAGGCCATCCTGAGACCAACCTCGAATCCGGTAGTATTGTTCAAGCATTTCATCCAAATGGCAAACTACACCCTTGGCAGGCCCATCGGGCATGGGTGTATCGGTAAAGCGGGCCGGCAAGCTGTCATTCCGGCGATCGAAGCCGGCGCGCATCAGGAACAAGCGTTCGGCATTTAAAATGCGGTCACCGATTTTTTCCAGCTCATCTAATGTATAGTCTGCTCCGGTGGCGGCGTTGACAAGATCTAGGATCCCTTCCGGCCGAATTTCCAATGTTGGATCACATAGGTAGCGGATACTGAAAAAAACGCACAAACCCGCTGCATCTATCAGCGCAAAAACATTTTGCCATTTAACCACAATGGGTGGTTTATCTTCCCAGGTCTGCCCATCAATTTTGATCGGAACACCCAGCAGCTCACAATAGGGCAGATCGCCTCGCATATGAGACGCCCCAATGGGAGAAGTGGCATAATTTAACCCTAATCCCTGTGTGCCGCGGGGGTCATAACCGGGTAGATCCAGACCCTTGGAAACCATGGCAAGCTCCGGATGCCCATAGCGCGTTGCCATCCGCAAGCTGCCCTCGGCCAGAATGTCTCCAAAACCTTCACGCATTCCGGTTTGCTGAGCTAATTTCACCAGGGCGTCGCCATCCCCCCACTCCAAAGGAAAGCCGATATCGGACTCACTAAGATGCCCCTTTTCATAAAGCTCCATCGCACAAGCAATGACCGAGCCCATACTGATTGTGTCCAAACCCAATTCATTGCATACATAATTAGCCTTGGTGAGTGCTGCCAGATCACCGACGCCGACATCAGATCCCAGTGAGAAGACGGTCTCATATTCAGGGCCCTCACCTTCGCCTTTATAGGGACCGTCGGGAACCTTGGTTACCCGGCCACAGGCAATCGGGCAGCTAAAGCATGGCTTTACTTTAACCAGATATTTCTCGGTCAGGGCTTCACCGTATATGGACTCCCATTGATCAAACTGACCGGTCTGGAAATTACGCGTGGGAAAGACCCCATGCGTTTGGGTAGCCACGACTGTAATGGCGGTGCCATGGGTGGTCAGCGGATAGGGACCGGTCTTTTTGACTTCTTTAAAACGGTCCCGATATTTTTGATTCATTTCCTTGAATCGTTCTTCATTCGCCATCGAAATCTTTCGGGTTCCGCGAACAGCAACTCCTTTGAGTTTTTTGGCTCCCATGACTGCGCCAACGCCTGCGCGTCCGGCCGCACGATCGCGGTCGTTCATGATGGACGCGAAAAGAACACCTTTTTCTCCAGCCGGCCCGATGACGGCGGTTTTGGCCTTACCGTCGGTTTCGGCCCTTAGGGCATCATCGGTCTCGTGCGTATTTTTGCCCCATAAATGATCGGCCGGTTTTAATTCCGCCTTGCTGTCATTGATCCAGAGATAAACAGGTTCAGCTGCAGCTCCCTCAAAAATGATCCCATCGAAACCGGCCTTTTTGAGTTCAGCAGGAAAGTTGCCGCCGGAATTGGAACAGGTGATGGCGCCTGTCAAAGGAGATTTTGTGGTAACCATGTAGCGCCCACCGGTCGGCGCTTTGGTACCCGTCAATGGGCCGGTGGTCATGATCAACTTATTGTCCTTTCCCAAGGCATCGCAATTGGGGTCCACTTCTTTGAGCATGTAATAGATGGCCAAACCCCTGCCGCCGACAAAATCCCTGGCGACGTTCGCATCCAGCGCTTCTGTATTGATGTCACCGTTACTTAGGTTGACCCTGAGAATTTTTCCCATCCAACCCGTCATCATATCCCCTCCTTATTTATTTTTCGTGAAAATTAATGAGAAGTTGCTATTTAATTATAATGATACAAGGTTAAGTAATTTAGTCTAATAAAATTACCGATCGAATATAAAGGATGTACATCATTTTATCTCATTAATTTTCACCCGCTGGGCGAGTCTGAGGCTTCCATCTGCTGCGTTATTAAGGACGAGGCATAGATTTTACTATAGCCTCGCCCTTAAGTGCCTTGCATATGAAAGCCTCCGACTCGTGAAAAATTTAGTGAATTCTGCAATCAGTCAGATATATGATTTTTGCATTTCGCAAAATGTAAACGAATTTTTCTAAATGGTCTGTTCGCACGCATGATTATTGAATCGTTTCCGCGATGCCCTGGCCGAGCGAATCGACTAAAAAGTCAATTTCTTTTTCGGTGATCGTAAAAGCCGGTGCCATGATGATGGCATCACCATCATTGCCGGCCAGACCGAAGGCCTTGTACACGATAACACCTTTTTGGAATACGCTGTGCGACACGCGCTCTGCCGTTTGCGCTTCACGCTTAAACGGTCGCAGCGAATTTTTGTCCTCGACCAGTTCCACTCCCCAAAACATTCCAAGGCCGCGAACATCGGCGACATGATCGTGACCGGAAAAGGCGGCCTTTAGTTTATCACCAAGCACCTTGCCGATACTATCAGCGCGTTCGACCAAATTTTCTTTTTCTAAAATATTTAAGGTTGCCAGGCCGACGGCAGCGGCTACCGGGTGGTGCGAATAGGTGCCGCCGTGGACGAATCCATCAGCCGATTGTAACGCATCGAAATGTTCCGCTTGGACGCCTACCGCAGATAGGGCAATCGCACCGCCGCCGAGTCCTTTGCCCAACGTGACGATGTCCGGATGGATGTCGTAATGCTCACTGGCGAACCAGCGACCGGTGCGACCCAATCCGCACATGACTTCATCATGAATCAATAATACGTGATATGCATCACAAATCTCTCGAATGATCTTCCAGTATCCCGGGGGAGGCGCATATACACCTAATGTTGCGCCGCTGACCGTTTCAGCGATAAAAGCAGAGACAACACTCGGTCCAATATTCTGGATGGTTTCATCCAGTGCCAACGCACATCTCAACTGGCAACCGGGATAGTCCAGCCCATATGAACAACGCAGGCAATAAGGCGGGGGTATATGGAAAACCTCGCTCAGCAGTGGTGTAAACGGCTCACGGAAAGCAGTGCGACCCATGGCGGATAGGGCGCCCAGGCTCAGACCATGGTATGATTTCCAGCGAGATATCAGCCGGATTTTTTCAGGCCGTCCATTTGCGAGATGTATCTGCCGGGCCATCTTGATAGACGCTTCGACCGCTTCGCCGCCACCTGAAAGAAAATAGAAACGTTCAATTCCTGCAGGTGCGCGTTGTGCGAGCGCTGCTGCCAGTTCTTCGACCACCGGCGAGACAAATACAGTCGGATGGATGTAATCATGTTGCAGAACTTGTTGATGGAGTGCTGCAGCAATTTCTTGGCGGCCGTGTCCGACATTGGTTACAGCGGCACCACCGCTGGCATTCAGATAACGCTTTCCGCTGTCATCTTCGATCCACAGACCTTGTGCCTTGTGAACTTTCGGAAGCGCACCCTCTGGTGCGCGCCCAAAGACAGAACTTTTTGATGGTCGCATATTTTTCTTGATCTCCAGACTTGTCCCCTTCTGAACCGCCTGTTACACATTTTTATCTAATGGTGCTCAACAATTGCGATATATCGCTAGCCAATCGAATAATGCCCTTGGCATATTTTTTTTCGACTTTAGTTATGGCATGTTGAATAGTAGAAAAATCAAAGCAAACCGCCCCTTTGACCTCATTGGTATGCAGATTGGTCAACGGCGCGGCAATTGCGATCAAACCTGGAACCCATTCCTCATTATTTAAGGCGTAGCCCCTTTGGCGAGTCTTTTCTAAATCTGCAATGAGATCGGCCTTGTTTGAAAGGGTGTTGGCCGTTTTTTTTTCGTTGGGTAGGTCTTGGACAATTTCCATCATCTCATGCTGTGGGAGGGCAGACAGGATGGCTTTTCCCAGTGACGAGCAATAAAATTGTTCCTTACGGCGTGATATGGGAAATCGAGGTACAAAAGATTCCTTGGCCTCTCTTCGATAGACCACAACGATCATATCTTCGTTGTAAAGCGCAAGCTCGGTATTGACATTGTAGACCTCAAAAGCCTCATCAATCAGAGGTTTTCCAACTTCGTAGAGATCGTCCGTTCGGTAAAAGCTTGCCCCTAAAGTCATGACCTGTGCCCCTAAACTAATCAATTTTGTTTCCGGATCTTTTCTCAGATAACCAAGTTGGACTAAGGTATTCACAAAGCGGAAGGTCGAAGTCTTATTGAGATCTAAGGTTTTTGAAATCCGGGTAAGGGTCCAGGTGCTGCGATCCGGGGTGAACAGTCTCAAGACGCTCATACCCCTTTCTAAAGAAGTAGAATAATACGGTTTGGTAGGAGTTGTTGAATTCTTTTTCATGGACCATACTTAGTTACTATATTAGTAACAATGTTACTATTATTACAACAACTAAAAATTTTTGTGCTTTTTGTCAATACAAAAAGTGCGATTAGCAAAAACAGTTTTGAGTCGCTATATGCGGTTTGTGAAATTCTTGACTAATTTATCCTGCTGATTAATTTACAAATCATGCAAGAAGGCCAAGTAAAATCAAAGACTGCGTGTACCATGGATTGCCCGGACGCCTGTGCGCTCATTGTGCGCCAAACTAAAAACGGTCGTCTGCAAGTGAAGGGCGATCCGGACAATCCGTTTACCGCCGGATTTACCTGTGCCAAACTGAAAGATCATGTCCGCAGGACTCAAAGCGCCCATCGCATTACTCGTCCCCAACTGAAAACACAAACCGGATGGCAGGCCATCGATTGGGATCAAGCACTGGATCTATGTGCTGCCAAGATCCAGGCGCTACGATCTCGCCCTACGGCAATTTTGCATATCCATAACGAGGGCGCCAAAGGCGTGTTAAAAGAAGCCACTACCCTGCTTTTTAACCGACTGGGAACCAGCCGGGTACGCGGATCGCTGTGTGATGCCGCCGGTTATATGGCCGGCGTGCATGACTTCGGTTCCCGAGAAAACAATGATATTCACGACTTGATCAATGCCTCCCGAATCATCAATTGGGGTAAGGATTTTTCACGCAGCTCGGTTCACACGGCCGCCCTGGTTAAGCGGGCGCGTAAAAGTGGCACCCAAGTGCTCACCATTTCTCCTGGAGGAGACGGAAACCGTACGTATTCAGACCTGCATGTTCGCATTCGACCCGGCACCGATCGCTTCCTGGCAGCCGCTGTCCTGCAATTATTGCTCAAAAACGAGTTGATTGATGAACATATTTTACGCCGCACACGCGCTCCGGATAAATTTTTAGCGCTGATTGAAGCGCAGCCGATGAACGATTTGCTGCGTTTTTGCGATGTGTCTGAAGCCGATTTTCAGCAGGTTTATGAATGCTACGCGCAAAAAGATCCGGTAGCCACAATGATCAGTGCCGGATTGCAGCGCTATCGATATGGCGGTGAAAATGTGAGGTTTATCAATGCCCTGGCCTTGCTTTCCGGTAACATCGGGCGTGCGGGCGGGGGCAGTTATTTTCAGTTGCATGCGTACCGCAACTTGAATTTTAATTGGCTGCGGGAACAGGAAAAATTGCCGCGCCGCTCATTTCAATTTCCAGTGATCGGCCCGCAAATTATAGCAGCGAAACATCCGCCGATTGAATTGATTTGGGTGAACGGCGCCAATGTCATCAACCAGGCGCCGGATTCGCACCAAATGATTACAGCATTTGCCAAAGTTGACTTTAAAATTGTCGTCGATGCCTTTATGAATGATACGGCTCAGCATGCGGATCTGGTGTTGCCCCCGAAGCTGATTATGGAGCAAGAAGACATCATCGGGTCTTATTTGCATGAGCAGGTTCAATATGTCTGTCCGGCATTTACAGCCCCTGGTGAAGCCCGCGATGATTATTGGATTCTCAGACAAATCGGCAAACGCCTGGATCCAACAGTTAATTTGCCATCGGCGGAAGAATGTTTGCAGGCTGCTTTAGAATCGCCTTACCTGACAACAACGCTCGAAGAGCTGCGCAATTGCGGTTGTGTGCGTTCCAATCGGCCACAAATTGCATACGCAGATCTAAAATTTGCCCATCAGGACGGCCGGTATCGCTTTCCCTATAACTTACACCCGGAACCCCAGGCGCCGCCGGAATACCCGTTGCGATTGTTATCCCTGGTGCGCCGCAAATCCATTCATTCCCAGATACTGCCTGAAGATCAAAAACATCCACCTTTGATCTGGGTCGCGCCTGAAAGTGCCGGTCTGAAGGATTTGAATCTAGCAAAGCCTGTTGAGCTGGTTTCAGAGCTTGGGCGTCTGCAGGTCGCGGTGCAAACGATGCAAGGCCTTCACCCGGAGGTGGTCATCTACCGCCGCGGAGACTGGATCAGCAAAGGCGGTGGCGTCAACCAGCTGATAGCCGCCCGGTTAACCGACATCGGCTCCGGTGCCGCCTATTATGACCAGTATGTTCGGCTGGAGAATTCCTAACGTTGGTTTCTATCTGCTAAAATCTGGTCGTGGGCAACTCGCTGCTGGTCAATGTTAGGTGGCTTAAAATAGGTTTCAGGTGTCAGTGTTCAGGTGTCAGCCCTTCTTATCGACCCTGAAACCTGACACCTGACACCCGAAACCTGAAATACATGTAGCCGGGAGATAGAGGTCATATGCGCAATACAGTACTTGAAGCATTTAAAAGCCAAGGAGATTTAAATTATGCCACAACCACCCACACCGCTGCCGGAGCTGCTGGAGATTTGCAATCGCTGGTCTGAATCCATCGAGGGCATATCCGGGGATGAGGCCCGCATGGCGTTTTTTAAAAATGAACTGCCGGGATTTTTGCAGAATCAATCGCTGTTCGAAAAACTACTAAATAACATCAAAGACGGAGATCCGTATCCGGATCTTCGGCAGGCCCAGATGATCGATGATGAAGTACTGTTGTATCTGAATCCCAAGAGACTGTTCTCCCTTCGGATGTTTCTCTATGGACCCGGCGACTACACCCCGATCCATGATCACAATTCCTGGGGGGTGTCCGGTGCAGCCGTCGGGGAACTAGGGGTCATTCGATACGGTCGCGAAGATGATGGTTCTGTTGAAGGTTTTGCTCAGCTGCTGCAAGCCGCTCCGGTTTATTTGCAACCGGGAGAAATCGAGCTGACGCGCCCGCTAAACGACGGCATTCATCAAACGGGAAACCCGGTTGACGGTACAACAATCATGATCAGCGTCTACGGCAGCCCCATTCGTCGGCTCTATATTAACCGCTTTGACTATAAGGCCAACAAAGTCGAAAAACTCTATCCGCCACGCATAAAGAAAAAGATGTTGGCATTACAGGCACTCAAGCAACTAAACAAATAGGTGTTCGTCATCGGGCTCATAGGACAATGTTCAAGCTTCAATGGCTACTGGCCTCTGGCTACTGGCTTCTGGCAACTAATTGACAGTCACCTGCCAGTAGCAAGAAGCGAGAAGCCAGCAGCCTAAAACGCTTACTCCTGAAACCTTCTAATAAGGAGAGATTATGGCTGATAAGAAAGATTACGATGTTATTATCTTGGGGACGGGTCCGGCCGGATTGCAGGCCGCCATTCACGCAGCACGTAAAAAGGTATCCGTATTGGTGCTGGGAAAAGAGACCCGTAGCAGCGTTTACCATGCCCACGTTGAAAATTTTTGCTGCATTTTCAATATTGCCGGTGAGGAAATATTGAAAACCGGCAGACAACAGGCAGTCAATTTTGGTGCGGATTTACTTGAAGAGGACGTTTTAACCATCCTGCCGGAAGGGCCATATTTTAAGGTGATCTCCGAAAGTGGCGCAGAACTTCTATGCAAAGCATTGATTGTGGCAACAGGGACCGCACGCAACAAACTGGGTGTTTCCGGAGAAAAAGAATTTCTGGGTAGCGGGGTCAGCTACTGTGTGGAGTGTGACGCCAATTTTTTCAAAGATGAAAATGTGGCTGTTGTCGGCGGTGCCAGTGCGGCTGTCGGCGGCGCCCTAACGCTGCTGGACTATGCTAAAAACGTTCACCTAATTTGTGATAAATTGGATGTTCCCGACGCGCTGACGACCGAACTCAAAAAGAGTCGTGTAACCATCCGAGAAGATGAAAAAGTAAAGGAAATTGTTGGGGATGCCTGTGTTCAAGAGATTGTCCTGGCCGATGATTCCAGGATTCCAGTGACCGGTGTTTTTATCGAACTGGGCGCCAGGGGCGTAATGGAATTGGCCTCCCATATCGGGATCCAGTTTGATGATGAAATGAAGTATATTGGGACCAATAAAAAAATGGAGACCAATGTGCCGGGCGTTTTTGCAGCCGGTGACATCTGTGGTCCACCCTGGCAGATGGCCAAAGCAGTTGGTGAAGGCTGCGTTGCCGGACTTTCTGCCGCCGGTTATGTTAAAAGGCTCAAAAGATCCGCTAGCTAATCCCCAGCGGGTTGCCCTTGTTGTCAGGCCTCTGGCTGCATGCAACTGGCTTCTGGCTGATAGTCTGAACTCATTGATCGCCTGATAGAGGCTTTTGTCCGCAGCAGCGGCCGGTCTCCAGAAGCGGGTAGGCAAAAACCAGAAACGAGCAGTGTGAATCGAGGCGTTGATGGTCAGTTGACGGCTTCTTATGGGTGGTGTTATGGCTTGCGAAGCCATCGGCCGTTAGAGATTCGATAATTTTGTGGCGAAAGGAAATGTGACATGACACGACAGGCCATTCCCGAGAGAAAAAACATACCCGATGATGATAAATGGGATCTGACGCCGTTATTTGCAGCCGATGAAGATTGGGAAAAATGGCTGGCCGAAGTTGAAGGTCAAATCGATTCTTATACTGACTTTAAGGGCCGCTTGAAAGAGTCGGTTGAGGTTTTAAAAGCAGCCCTTGATTTTCACCTGTCCTTGAGACAAAAGCTGGAAAGAATTTACACTTATGCTCATCTGAAAAGCGATGAAGACAAATCAAATCAATATTACTTGGGGCTTCATCAGCGCGCTGTTAACCTACATGTTCGGGCTTCGGAATCCGCGAGTTTTCTGACCCCCGAGATCCAGGCGATACCAGATGACCAAATTCAGGGATTTTTAGCTGATAAGTCGCTGGCGGATTATAAATTCCATCTTGAAAAGATTCTGCGCTATAAACCGCATACCCGCAGTGAAACAGTTGAACACGTTTTAGCCATGAGCCAGGAGTTGGCACAAACACCATCTCAAGTATTTGGGCAATTGGACAATGTGGATCTGAATTTTGGCTATCTGGAAGATGAGGGCGGGAAAAAGATCGAACTCAGCCACGGTAATTTTAGCACCTTTTTGATCAACCCCAACAGAGATCTTCGCAAAAAGGCTTTTTTTCAATATTATCGAGCCTATCAGGATCATCAGCACACACTAGCAGCAACCTTATTGCATACCATTAAAAAAGATCTTTTTTATTCCAGAGTCCGCGATTTTGACAACTGTAGGGCATCTGCTTTGTTTGCCGACCGTATCCCGGAGAGCGTTTATGACAACCTCATTGAAACGGTGAAAAGCAATCTGTCACCGCTTTTTAAATATTTAGATTTTCGGAAACAGGCCCTTAGTTTACCGGACCTTCACTTTTATGATACCTACGTTCCAATTGTTAGTGATGTCAAGTTCGACATCCCCTATGAAGAGGCGGTTGATATGGGCATCCAGGCCCTGCACCCGCTGGGAGATGAATATGGTAATGTCTTAAAGAACGGTTTGCTTGGCGGTTGGGTCGATCGCTATGAAAACCGGGGAAAAAGAAGTGGTGCTTATTCTGCAGGCAGCTACGATTCACCACCGTATATTTTAGTCAATTATGAAGCACTGAATATTAACAGTGTTTACACCTTGCTGCATGAAGGTGGTCACTCCATGCACTCCTTTTATTCCAACAAGCATCAGCCCTATGTGTATCATGATTACACAATTTTTGTGGCCGAAGTGGCCTCCACGTTTAATGAAAACTTGCTGAGTCGCTACCTTCTGGACCATTATAAAAATGATCCTGTTAAAAAAGCATTCATTCTGAACCGGGAAATCGACAATTTGCGCGCCACGCTTTTTAGGCAAACGATGTTCGCTGAATTTGAAAAAATCACCCACCTTCTTGTTGAAGATAATGCACCGCTGACCCTTGATGTCATAACCGACACTTATAAAGGGTTACTGGAAACCTACTTTGGCGATACACTGGTTTTGGACCCGGAGTTAAGTCTGGAGTGTTTAAGAATTCCCCATTTCTATTCGGCTTTTTACGTCTACAAATATGCCACCGGAATTTCAGCAGCCATTGCGCTGGCTGATAAAGTTGTGAATGAAGGCTCATCTGCCAAAACAGCCTATTTGAATTTTTTAAAATTGGGCGGCAGCAAATTCCCATTAGATGAACTTCTTGATGCGGGCGTCGATATGCAGTCGCCTGAACCGATTCAACAGGCCATCCAGTATTTTTCCGACCTGGTCGATAGGCTGATGGAAACCTTTCAAGAACTTTAGCCATCACTTCAATTTGTTCTTCACAGGTGGTTGAAATTATGATTTACCACAAAAGCACAAAATTTTAATGCCACGGAATTGAATTTTTTTGTTTTTTATGTTTTCCTTCTTTTGTGCCTTTGTGGTATTTTTAATTTTTCATTCAAAGCTAATTGGATTGTGAGGTATTCATGGATTACAAAGTTATTATTGTCGGGGCAGGCCCTGCCGGTATTTTTTCGGCCTTAACCCTGGCCGATCAGGGAATTGAACCGATTCTTTTGCTCGAGATGGGTAAAGATATCGGTGAGCGCAAACGCCGCGATGTAAACGATATGCTCTGCGGATGGGGTGGAGCCGGTGCTTACAGTGACGGTAAATTGACTTTATCGTCCGAGGTCGGAGGTTTGTTGGGGGAGTACCTGGAGCCTGAATCGCTCAATCAGATCCTGCAAACATCAGATAAAATCTGGGTCGAGCACGGTGCTCCTGATGAAATATTTGGCGAGGCGTCACCGAAGCTGGAAGAATTGTCTGACAAGGCACGTCTAGCCAATTTGATCCTCATCCCGTCACGCATCCGGCATATCGGAACAGAGAACTGTCACGTGGTTTTAGATCGATTGCGCCAGTCTATGGTGGGACGCGTCGATACCCGAACCAGCTGTCCGGTTGAAAGTCTTTTAGCTGAAAACGGCCGCATCCACGGCGTAAAATTGGAAAACGGCGAGATCTTTACCAGTCAATTTGTTGTTGCCGCACCGGGGCGCTCAGGCGCCAGCTGGATGAAAAAGCAAGCAGAGTCTTTGGGACTTAAAACCCAGGCCAGTCCGGTGGATATCGGCGTTCGGGTGGAGCTGCCGGCTGCAGTCTTAAAAGACATTACAGATATTATCTATGAATCCAAGCTGATTTATTATTCTAAAACGTTCGACGAAAAGGTGCGCACATTCTGCATGAATCCCTACGGTGAGGTGGTCATTGAGAAAACAAAGAAGGTCATTACGGTCAATGGTCACAGTCACACCTATAAAACCAGCGATAATACCAACTTTGCCATTTTGGTGAGCAGTGCGTTCACCGAGCCATTTGACGATCCCATCGGGTACGGGCTGTACATTGCCAGGTTGGCAAATCTTCTGGGTAATGGGCCCATTGTTCAGCGTCTGGGTGACCTGTTGACCGGAAGGCGCAGCACACCGGAACGCATCAATCGGTGCCTGACGCGGCCAACCCTTACGGAGGCCACTCCAGGTGATTTAAGTTTCGTTTTTCCCTACCGGCACCTAAAGAGCATAATTGAAATGCTGCGGGCACTCGAAAAAATAGCCCCGGGCGTCTATTCACGCCATACGCTGTTGTACGGGGTTGAAGTCAAATTTTATTCCAACCGCATCGAATTGTCACATGAGCTGGAAACCGGTGTGAAAAATTTATTTGCCATTGGTGACGGGGCCGGCATTACCCGAGGTTTGATCCAAGCCTCGGCCAGCGGCATTCTTTCCGCCCGCACCATTGCTGATCGCCTTAAAGACGGCAGCGTTTAGCTGTTATATGGCAAAGCTTTGGCTTTTTGGGGAAAAGTAACCCCTATATTCCATCGCACGCAAAGCCGCAAAGCCCGCAAAGAAAAAAAATATTATAAAATCTTTGCGCCTTAGCGTCTTTGCGTGAGATATATGGGCTATTAACTTGTCATAGGCAGG
>JAAUXY010157524.1_pt1 | contig 21321 bp, 18 predicted proteins | sample 7278121 | NCBI WGS metagenome assembly JAAUXY01 (sample SAMN14350117, study PRJNA611818) | marine sediment metagenome | isolation source: surface marine sediment (1.8m) | place: French Polynesia: Moorea | collected 2018-08 | reverse complement strand
CTGCCGGTTCTACCTGTTTGACAACCGAATCTATGGCAGATTTGGATTCGAGCTTGGAAACCATGTCTGATGTTAGTGGAACCAGACGTTTTCTCGGGCTTACTTCTCTGAGCGACATACCGGCACCCCGCGCAACACTGAGAGGGATCCCTGAGGCTTTGGTGATAATTTCCAACTCTCCATTTTCATTGGGACCACCCCCGAGAATATAAGGGCTTATCGCGTCAATCTGGGCCTGGTTTAAAGGAGCGGACAAATAGGTACGATTAAATTCAACAATACCCATCTTAGCCAGCATACGCGATGACACCCCTTTTTGGGAGTATACCCAATAGTCGAACTGAGGCTTTGCCCTGTCTGAGAGCATTAACTCTTTTCCATTGATATAGACTACCCCGTCTACAACAGAGAGCGAATCCCCTGGTGTTCCCACACAGCGTTTTACATAATTTGATTTTTTGTCTATTGGCTTTTTAACACCTTTCTCCTTCTTAAAGAATACTCTCACGGTATCTGCCGGCCAGCTGAATACGACGATGTCGTTCTTTTTTACTTCTTCCCATCCCGGTAACCTGAAATAGGGTAATTGCGGGAAATTCAAATAAGATTTTACCCCGAGTACTGGCAATGTATCATGGACCATTGGCGCAGCAATGGTTGTCATGGGTGCCCGGGCGCCGTAATGCATTTTGCTAACAAATAGCAGATCGCCTATGCGCAATGTCCTTTCCAGTGATCCGGTTGGAATCACATAAGGTTGCATGAAGTACGTATGTACCAGTGTGGCAGCAATGATCGCAAATACAATGGAGCTAACCCATTCGCCCAGTGCCGTCCTCGGTTGCAGGCTGCGTTCTTCTACATACTCAACATCCATTCCGTAGCTCACGTAAAAAATATAGAAGCCTAATGTCAGCACCACCAGCCAGCTATCCAATGTGGAGTTGCGTCCAAAACTCCTGATAGTTTCAATCCAGATTACCGGAAACATCAATAGGTTGACAATGGGTATAAACAGCAAGATCACCCACCACTTGGGCCTGTTTATAATTTCCATCAGGACCAGGCCATTGTAGACCGGTACCCATGCCTGCCACGACTTTTTACCTGCTTTCACATATAATTTCCAGGTTGCTGCGCCGTGGATAAGCTGAATAACCAATACAAAAATTATCCACTCCGTAATGTTCATAGGTGTCCGTTTTTTTTAATCACAATGTATTTACTCTATAACTATACGCCATCTTAGCCCGATTGTTACATCTCTTAACCCAGGTTTAACACATCGGCCATGCTATATACACCTTTTTTGCCGATTATCCATTCTGCAGCAACAACAGCACCTAATGCAAAGCCTGCCCGGGAATGCGCCGTGTGTTTAATCTCAATATCATCAACTTCACTGCTATATTGAATAAGGTGGGTTCCCGGCACTTCCCCTCTGCGCTCAGATTTTATAGGTATTGTATGATGCTCACTTTCTTCGCTGTCCCAATTCTCATAGGCTGTATGTTCTATAATACCCTCAGCAAGAGTGATAGCTGTTCCACTGGGCGCATCCAATTTGTGAATGTGATGTGTTTCTTCCATAGAGACTTTATATTGGTCCAGAGGCCCCATAAGTCTGGCAAGATAACTGTTCAGTGCAAAAAACACATTCACCCCGAGGCTAAAATTTGAAGCGTATAGAAAGGCAACGCCTGAATTTTCGCTAGTTTCGGCCACTTCTTTATACCGGTCTAACCAACCTGTAGTACCTGATATGACCGGTACACCATTCTGAAGCCCTTCCAAAATATTATCAGCAGCAATCTCAGGAGTACTGAAATCTATGGCAACATCAACCTGATCGTAGTCTTGAATAGGGCTTTCAATATCTTTGATGGCAACGATCTTATGCCCTCTTTCGAGGGCAGTTTTTTCAATGAGCTTGCCCATTTTTCCATAGCCGAGTAATGCGATATTCATATATCAGAATTTTACAGTTACAGCCAGTCCGTATTGAGGATCTGTGGTCACAGGGTTATAGTCGAGAAATGGTTTGATATCCAATGCCAGGTTGTCATCCACATTGAATTGTTTGAGATGGGCGTCTACATTGGCGTCCACAATATTCAAAATGTACAGACCAATGGTAATGGCCAGGGCCAGATCTCTGTCCCGCTGAGCTCTTTCCTGGGCATTTTGCAAGGCAGCATCAGAAACATCCGGACTGCCAGGAACTATCCCGTCACCATTGATATCGTAAAACTGATCGTCAATAAAACCAGCCCTCCTTCTCTTAAAAGCATCTCTGAATGTATTGTATTCATTATTCCTCAAAGTATAGAAATATATCCCTATACCCATTGATCCCCACACTATAGGAGCTTTCCAGTATCTTTTATTGTATATCTGTCCAAGGCCGGGAAGAACGGCCGAATAAAATGCCGCCTTACTTGGGGCGAGGGGGTTCACCTCAGTTCTTTTCAGAGATCCGTCAACAACAATACCCTCTTCTTTGAGTCCGTTCACTATGGAATCCTGCTCTGAAACAGGAGCTTCAGAATCCTGGGCCGAAGCGTAAATGATAGTAAATGTAAAGGCCCAAAAGAAAATAAGGGCTCTAATCACCGGTTATTCGTTTTTTCAAACGTTGAAACTCTTCTTTCGAATCAAAGGGGATGCGTATGCTACCTTGTCCTGAGGCACTTGTGCGCACATCCACATTGGTGTCAAGGTATTCGTTAAGTTCTTTAGAACCACTTTGCAGATAGTGAGGTGAAGTCACGGCCACTTTGGGTCGGCTTTTGCCTTCATCCTTGGAATGGTATTTTCTAACGGCCTCCTCTGTCTCTCTCACAGACCACTGCTTTTCCAGGATCTTCTCGTAGATATCCAGCTGGTCCTTTTGGTTTTCCACGTTTACCAGTGCTCTGCCATGACCCATACTGATAAATCCATCGCGCATACCTGTTTGTATTATTGGATCAAGGCGAAGCAATCTCAGGTAATTGGTAATAGTTGACCTCTTTTTACCCACCCGGCTGCTTAATTTTTCCTGGGTAAGTTCTATTTCATTGATAAGTCTCTGATAAGAAAGTGCGATCTCGATCGGATCCAGGTCCTGGCGCTGTATATTTTCTACCAGGGCCATCTCAAGCGACTCCTGGTCATTCGCAATACGGATGTAGGCCGGGATCGTATTCAGTCCTATAAGCCTGGAAGCCCTGTAACGTCGTTCACCGGATACCAGCTGATACGTATCAAAGCCGACCTTCCTAACAGTAATGGGCTGTACCAGACCTAATTCTTTAATGGAAGATGCGAGTTCCTGCAGTGCTTCGTCATTAAAATTCGATCTAGGCTGGAAAGGGTTTACATCAATGCTGTCCAGGTCAAGTTCAACAATGTTACCCACCACCTTTTCCGCATTTTTATCAGCTACTGAACGAATATCGTTTTCAGGGTCTTTTAAAAGCGCAGATAATCCTCTACCAAGGGCTTGTTTTTTTGTAGCTCTTGCCATTAAACCTTTTCTCTATTTTTTTTCAGGAGCTCGTTCGCCATATTCAGGTAATTCGCCGCTCCTTTACTACTGGCATCGTATTTTATGATACTCTCCCCATAACTAGGTGCCTCGCCCAGTCTTACGTTGCGTTGGATAATAGTATCGAAAACCATATCGCTAAAATGCTTCCGAACTTCCTCCACCACCTGGTTAGATAATCGTAATCTAGAATCGTACATCGTTAACAACATTCCCTCTATATCCAGATCCGGGTTGTGTATCCTTTGAACACTCTTGATGGTATTAAGCAATTTACCAAGGCCTTCCAGTGCAAAATATTCACATTGGATCGGAATGATCACCGAATCGGCCGCAGTAAGCGCATTCAGTGTTAAGAGGCCCAGGGAGGGAGCACAGTCTATCAGGATATAATCGTAAATATTCCTGAGATCGTAAATGGCTTTTTTCAGCATGTATTCACGATCGTCCTTGTCTACCAGTTCAATCTCAATCGCCACCAGATCGATATGAGCAGGTATAAGATCAACATTGGGTGAGGAAGTCTCAATGATTGTCTCACCTGCACTTAAAGTGTGCTCCAATAATTGATAGGTACCGTATTCAACCTTGTCTACGTCTATTCCCAGGCCAGAAGTGGCATTTGCCTGAGGATCTGCATCAATCAGGAGAACTTTCTTTTCCAATACACCCAGTGAGGCTGCCAGGTTTACGGTGGTAGTGGTTTTACCTACCCCTCCTTTTTGATTTGCAATAGCAATAATCTTGCCCATGTTTCAAGTAAGTTAGGGTTTAAAAATACGATTATTTACCTTGCTATAAAATGTAATTTGTTAACAGGAAGTGAATAAGTTTTTGCGATTTATTAAAGTCGTTCATTCAGAGGGCATAAGAAATCTGCGCTGCAAAAAAGATGTACAATACATCTTTATAGATGCACGGTACTCAAGCAGATTTAAGGGCCAAAATAGCATATTGACCTTTGAAAATACTAACCCATAAGAATCTCCAGGATCTCTATGGCCGCTTCACTGATTTTAGTCCCAGGACCAAAAACCGCCACGGCACCTGAATCAAACAGGAATTGATAGTCTTGTTTGGGAATGACACCGCCTACGATAACCATTATATCCTCCCGATCGTATTTTTTTAATTCCTCTATCACCTGAGGTACCAGTGTTTTGTGGCCTGCGGCCAGCGATGATATACCCAGGATATGAACGTCGTTTTCCACCGCCTGCTTAGCGGCCTCTTGAGGTGTCTGGAACAGAGGACCTATATCTACATCAAATCCCAGATCGGCATAGGCAGTTGCTACTACTTTGGCTCCACGGTCGTGACCATCCTGTCCCATTTTGGCAATCATTATTCTCGGGCGCCTGCCTTCACGGCTGGCGAACTGATCGGCTAGTGCTCTTGCCTTGTCAAAACTGTCGTCTTCCTTAATTGCTTTTGAATACACGCCTGTAAAGGATTGAATTTTTGCTTTGTATCGTCCGAAAACCGCCTCCAGGGCATCACTGATCTCGCCCAAACTGGCTCGTGCCCGGGCTGCGTCGACAGCCAAAGCTAATAAATTGTCTTCAGTTGAATTGTTACCTGAACTTGCTTTTCTTCTGGCTGCCTCGGTCAGATTCGCAAGTGCTTTTTCCACTTCTGAGGTATTTCTGTCCTTCTTCAGCTTTTCCAGTCGCTCTATCTGCTGTTTTCTAACCTGAACATTGTCTACTTCCAGGATCTGCAATTCTTCCTCTTCCTCAATTTCATAAAGGTTGACACCCACAATTACATCCTGTCCGCTATCTATCCTGGCTTGCTTTTTGGCGGCTGCCTGTTCAATCCGCATCTTGGGTATGCCCGCTTCTATGGCCTTGGTCATACCTCCCAATTCTTCTACTTCTTCGATGAGGTCCCATGCTTTCTTGGCCAACTGATCTGTTAAGCTTTCCACATAGTAACTTCCGGCCCATGGGTCGACCGTTTTAGTGATCTTAGTTTCTTCCTGCAGGAATATTTGTGTGTTACGTGCTATCCTGGCGGAAAAATCTGTGGGTAATGCGATGGCTTCATCCAAAGCGTTGGTATGCAGGCTCTGAGTACCTCCGAATGCTGCTGCTGCCGCTTCAATAGCAGTTCTGGCCACATTGTTAAAGGGATCCTGCTCAGTTAAACTCCATCCGCTCGTCTGGCAATGGGTTCGGAGAGCCAGTGATTTAGGATTCTTAGGATCGAATTGATTTACCAATTTGGCCCATAGCATCCTGCCAGCCCTGAGTTTGGCAATTTCCATAAAATGATTCATGCCAATAGCCCAGAAGAAGGATAATCGGGGGGCAAACCGATCGATGTCCAGTCCGGCTTTAAGTCCGGTTCGGATATATTCAAGTCCGTCTGCCAGTGTATAGGCCAATTCTATATCTGCTGTGGCACCAGCTTCCTGCATGTGATAACCGGATATACTGATACTATTGAACCTCGGCATATTTTTAGAGGTATACTCAAATATATCTGCAATGATCTGCATGGATGGTGTTGGAGGATAGATATAGGTGTTTCGGACCATAAATTCCTTCAGAATATCATTCTGTATGGTACCTGCCAGGTTTTCAGGAGCGACCCCCTGTTCCTCAGCAGCCACTATATAGAATGCCATAATAGGCAGGACGGCGCCGTTCATCGTCATAGATACAGACATCTTATCCAGGGGGATACCATCGAACAGGATCTTCATGTCCTCAACTGAGTCTATGGCAACGCCTGCTTTTCCAACATCGCCTACAACTCTTTCATGGTCACTATCATATCCGCGGTGTGTTGGCAGGTCAAAGGCGACGGAGAGACCCTTTTGTCCTGCGGCAAGATTCCTTCTGTAGAATGCATTGCTTTCCTCTGCCGTAGAGAATCCAGCGTATTGACGAACTGTCCAGGGCCTTCTTACATACATGGTAGAGTAGGGGCCACGTAAATAGGGCGGTATCCCAGCTGCAAAATTCACATGTGCAAGACCGCTAACATCTTCAGCACTGTATTCCGATTTAACAGCAATGTCCTCGGCGGTAATGAATTGTCCGTTAGATTGATTTTTACCACTCTTTTCAGTGGATGGTCTGTTTTGTATTGCTTCCTTACTCATCTTCTAACCTCTTTTTTTCCATTTTTTCTGCCAGTCGCTTCCCAAGAATTGGTTCTATTAGGGTTTTGCGTTCTTCCCTCCTTAAAAAAGGATCTCGGTCCAACTGATCGTTCATCCGGTCCTTATCGTTAGGATATTTATTACTACCTACAAGTACTTCTTCTCCCTGGTCAAAAGCCTCTTGTTCCTTTGCAGCACTCTCTTTGATTTTCTTCTGGATCTTGTGCTCCTTCAACTGAGACAGGAAACCACCTCCGGCAGTGATTTGTTCAAACAATTCCCATGCCTGATCTGCCAGTTGAGTTGTAAGATTTTCAATGTAATAAGAGCCGGCAGCAGGATTATTTACTTTGTCAAAATAGCTTTCATTTTTTAAGATCAGCAATTGATTACGGGCTATTCGTTCTGCAAATTCATTTTCATTGTGGTAAATATGATCGTAGGCTGCATTGTATATGGTATCAGCTCCACCGAGAATTCCAGACATGCATTCAGTTGTGGTTCGGAGCATGTTTACATTGTAATCGTAAATGGTTTTGTTTCTGTTTGTAGGACACACCAGTATTCTGCATGAGTTACTCAAACCGTACTCTTTAGAGAACTTCTCCCATAGTTCCCTTAGAGCTCTCAACTTGGCGATCTCAAAAAAGTAATTTGTATCTACACTGAGCCTGAAGGTAATTTCAGGAACATTAAAATCGACTAATAGTGATTTATACTCCAAGGCATGAGCCAGGGCGTATGCGAGCTGTTGTACCCTGTTGGCACCGGCATTCTGATATCTGCCAACATTGACCGAAACCGGGGAGTATTCAGATTTCTCACTAAGGAGTTGTTCTGACATTTTAAAGTCGCCTTCCCTGTTGGAAAACCAATTACCTGAGCCGGCCAACTGGCCAATAACATCACTTAGGATGTATATTCTGGCACCCTTAGGATCTAAGTTTTCAAGCATTCCCGGGATTTGATCCGGCGCAATGGATTCCAGATCCAGATACAGTGTACGGTCTTCCAAATCAATGCCCTGTAATATACTGTTGAGTGAAATGGCAGGATCTGTAATTTCCAAAATAAGGCTTTCCACCCCATGGGAGAGGGCATTCTTGCATTTTTGATTGGCTGTAACCGAATCGACTACAACAATTCTTTCCCCAATTTGGAAAGACTGCTTAGATGACCTGGATTCTGCAGTAGAAGATTCTACATCTTCCGAAGTATAGAAAGGTTTTACGCGTATCCCCTCAGGCGAGTCCCACAAAAGTGTTTCATTGTAATCAGCACCTTTCAGATCTACCTGAATTTTCTGTTTCCAGGCCTTGGAGCTGACCGGTTCAAAATTCTTAAACAATTGATTGTCACTCATCATCTTTGGTTTTTAGGCTGTCTTCATATTCAATAATGAAGATCTCTTCGTCTTTTTTCTTGAGATAATATTGTTCCCGTGCAAATTTTTCCAGTTCTACAGGATCCGATAATCGCTCCATAACCTCTTTGTCCTTTTGGATCTCTTCCTGGAGGAATTCTTTCTGTTTCTCCAGTTTTTTGATCTCCCGTTTCAATTCCAGATGGATCAATAAGGAGTTGGTGTCAAAAAAGATCATCCATACCACAAAGACCGTCAATACCAACACATAAATATTAGTCAGAATCGAAAACCATTTCTTTTTCCGCAGGCTCTTCCAACCCATGATATGTCTAAAGTTTGTCGTTAATAATGGTTCGTACGATGTCTATAGCCACAGTATTGTATTTATTGTTGGGAATAATAATATCCGCATATTCTTTAGTTGGTTCAATAAATTGATCGTGCATGGGTTTCAGGGTGTTCTGATACCTGTTAAGAACTTCATCCAGATCTCGTCCCCTTTCATTGATATCCCTTTTCAATCTTCTGATCAGACGTTCATCCGAATCTGCATGAACATAGATCTTAATGTCAAACATGCTGCGAACTTCAGGGTTGGTCATAATAAGGATCCCTTCAACAATGACTACTTTGGTCGGTACGATCTGTATAAATTGATCGGTCCTGTTGTGTTCCTTGAAAGAATAAACAGGCTGATCTATCGTTTTTCCTGCCTTAAGACTGGTGAGATGTTCTATTAAAAGTTCGAAATCGATTGCCCTTGGATGGTCAAAATTGATTTTACTCCTTTCTTCATAGTCTAAGTGCGACAGATCGTTGTAATAGGAATCCTGAGAAATCACTCCGACTTCCTCGTCCGGAATCTGATCTATAATCTGCTCAACCACAGTTGTTTTACCACAACCTGTACCCCCTGCAATACCGAGAATTAACATATAGTTTAGCTTTGCTTCAAAAATAGCGATTTGAAACGAAAGGCTTTTTTTGTATCACAGCAAATCGCAATGCATAATTACCTCCTTTCTTCCTTATAAAACATGATAAAATTCATACTTTTAAAGCAGAGGGACATTCTAAATTTGTGAATCTTTAAAGGCATATATTGGTCTACCGAATGAACCTTCTGATTCATACACATTTCGAACCAAAAATCCACACCGCGATATGAGTGATAATCAAAACAAACCTGTGCAAGACAGTTATAAGTTGCGCATTAACGGAAAATTTGAATACGAATTGAATGTAACAGATATTGAAGATCTGGACATTATTACTACCGGAGAGGACAGTTACCACTTGTTGCTCGATAATACACCTTACCACACCAAGATTCTCAATGGGAATTTTAACAACAGGAAGTATATTGTAAAAGTAAATTCCGGCACCTACGAAGTAGATATCCAGGATCAACTGGATTTACTCATAGATCGTATGGGATTTGCTCAAGGATCTTCCAAAGATGTCAGTGCTATTGAAGCACCTATGCCCGGACTTATCCTGGATATCAACGTCAGGGTAGGGCAGGCTGTGAATGAAGACGATCCGCTGGTAATTCTCGAGGCTATGAAAATGGAAAATGTAATAACCTCACCCAGGGATGGAATTATCAAGAACATTGCGGTGGAAAAAGGAGCGGCTGTAGATAAAAAACATGTACTAATTGAATTTGAATAGTCTTTCACAATGAAAAAAATATTAATAGCAAACCGAGGTGAAATTGCGATCCGGGTGATGCGTACAGCCCGGAAGATGGGTATTAAATCAGTTGCGGTATATTCCGAAGCAGATAGAAATGCACCCCATGTCAAATTCGCCGATGAGGCCGTCTGTATTGGTCCGGCACCGTCCAATCAATCTTATCTGAGGGGTGATAAAATAATCGAGGTGGCCAAGGAATTGGATGTAGATGCCATACACCCCGGCTATGGCTTTCTCAGTGAGAACGCTGAATTTGCCGAAATGGTAGAAGCAAATGATTTGATTTTTATCGGACCAAAGTCTAAGGCAATCCGGATGATGGGTAGTAAGCTCGCTGCGAAGGAAGCGGTGAAGAATTACAATATTCCCATGGTGCCGGGAATTGATGAGGCCGTTACGGATATTAAGAAAGCCCGTGTTATTGCCAGGGAAATTGGTTACCCGGTTCTGATAAAAGCATCTGCCGGTGGTGGAGGTAAGGGTATGCGTATTGTGGATAACGATAAAGATCTTGAATCTCAAATGGCCCGGGCCATCAGTGAAGCTACCTCGGCATTTGGTGACGGGTCGGTTTTTATTGAAAAGTATGTTACCTCACCAAGACACGTGGAGATTCAGGTTATGGCAGACAGTCATGGAAATATCCTGTATTTTTTCGAGAGGGAGTGTAGTGTCCAACGGAGACACCAGAAAGTAGTAGAAGAGGCCCCTTCTGCCATCCTAAGTCCCGAATTGAGGGAGGAAATGGGCATAGCGGCTACCAAAGTTGCCGAATCCTGTGAATATTTGGGAGCGGGTACAGTTGAATTTTTGATGGATGCTGATCTAAATTTCTACTTTCTTGAAATGAATACGAGACTGCAGGTTGAACACCCGGTTACCGAACTCATCACAGGAGTAGACCTGGTAGAATTGCAGATACGAGTAGCCAGAGGTGAAGAGCTCAGCATTAAACAGGAGGACCTTAAAATAAATGGACATGCCCTGGAATTGAGAGTCTATGCAGAAGATCCTTTAAATGATTTCCTGCCAAGTGTGGGTACACTTGAAGTATACCAATTGCCGGAGGGAGATGGTGTTCGTGTAGACAATGGTTTTGAGCAGGGTATGGACGTTCCTATCTATTACGACCCTATGCTGTCCAAACTTATCTCCTATGGCAAAGATCGCGATGAAGCCATTCAAATCATACTGCAGGCCATCGAGGATTACAAGGTAGAAGGAGTGCAGACTACCTTGCCTTTCGGTAAATTTGTTTTTGAACATGAAGCCTTCAGGTCGGGAAATTTCGACACCCACTTTGTTTCGAATTATTATTCGCCTGATGTGTTGAATGAAAGGGCCGAAAATGAGGCGAGTATAGCAGCATTGATAGCACTGAAGCGCTATCGCGATGATCAGAAAAAATTGAGAATCCCAACGTACTAGAAAATGGATACAAAACTGGAAAAACTACAGGAAAGGATCGCTCTGGCCAAGGAAGGCGGCGGACAAACCAGAATTGAAAAGCAGCATCAAAAAAAGAAACTTACGGCGAGAGAACGCATCGCGTATCTATTGGATGAGGGTTCATTTGAAGAGATGGGTATTCTCGTCACGCATCGTACCACCGACTTTGGAATGGACAAGGAAATCTATTTTGGCGATGGTGTGGTCACCGGGTACGGAACGATAGACGGCAGACTTGTTTACGTTTATGCCCAGGATTTTACGGTATTTGGAGGGGCACTTTCCGAAACCCATGCAGAGAAGATCTGCAAGGTGATGGATCTGGCGATGAAAGTTGGTGCGCCAGTCATTGGTTTGAACGATTCCGGTGGTGCCAGGATACAGGAAGGTGTAAAGTCGTTGGGGGGTTATGCGGATATTTTCTATAGAAATGTGATGGCTTCCGGTGTGGTACCGCAAATTTCCGCAATTATGGGTCCATGCGCAGGTGGTGCAGTTTATTCTCCTGCCATGACAGATTTTACACTGATGGTGGAACAGAGCAGTTATATGTTCGTTACTGGTCCTAACGTGGTCAAAACTGTGACCAATGAAGAAGTAACTGCGGAAGAATTAGGTGGTGCCAGCACCCATGCCACAAAATCCGGGGTAGCTCACAGAACTGCTGCCAATGATATCGCCTGTCTTGAAGATGTGAAGAGGCTGTTGAGTTACTTGCCGCAGAGCAACCGGGAAAAACCCAAAGATCTTCCCTATGATTTAAAAGATGAGGTACGGGAATCACTTAAGAATATTATCCCGGACAATCCCAACAAGCCGTACGACATTAAGGAAGTGATCTCAGGTATTATAGATGAGGATTCCTTTTATGAGATCCATGAGGACTATGCTGAAAATATTGTTGTTGGATTTGCAAGATTGGGAGGACGAAGTATAGGCATAATCGCGAATCAGCCCATGTTCCTGGCTGGTGTACTCGGAACACAAACCTCTGTTAAAGCAGCTCGATTCGTAAGATTCTGCGATAGTTTTAATATTCCTATGCTTGTTCTGGTTGACGTACCCGGATTTTTACCAGGGACAGACCAGGAATGGAATGGAATTATCGTCCACGGGGCCAAGCTTTTGTACGCCTTTAGCGAAGCTACGGTACCAAGAGTCACCCTGATCACCAGGAAAGCATATGGCGGGGCTTATGATGTGATGAATTCAAAACATATCGGTGCCGACTTCAACTACGCCTGGCCTACTGCTGAGATTGCCGTAATGGGGGCGAAGGGAGCCAGTGAAATTATTTTCCGCAAGGAGATCGCCACAGCTGATGATCCTGCTGCAAAGCTCGCGGAAAAGGAAGCTGAGTATGCCGATAAGTTTGCAAACCCATATCGAGCAGCTCGCCGGGGATTCATAGATGAGGTGATCTTGCCGGAAGATACGAGGAGAAAACTGATCAAGAGCTTTCAGATGCTTGAGAATAAGGAAGTGGTAAGTCCTGCTAAAAAACACGGGAATATCCCTCTTTGATAGTTGGATCGATTCTGAAATCTAAAGTAGATCTAGGGTTCAAAAATAATCCCTGAACTTGAATCTTGTGTCGCTCCGGTAACAGAAGCCAGGACATTTACTTCCCCGAGGGTCTTTAACAGGCCCATAAAGGCGAATACGAGAGCTTCTTTGAAGGCGATCAGTTCGGCATCGGGGATAATGAGCTGAAATTCCGGACCAAGTTTTACACCCAAAAGCTCTACAAGGTATGAGTTAAATGCACCTCCACCGGTGACCAAAAGACTATTATTTTGTTTTTGGCTGTACTTTTTAAGCTGAATGGCGATCTGTTGGGTAATGTGGTGAACGGATGTATTTAGAAGATCGGGGATGCTTAATTGACTGGATTCAATAATGGGAATTATTTCTTCTCTGAACCATTCATATCCCGTTGATTTCGGGAAAGGTTTTTGATAGTATTCCAGCTTATTGAGTTGTTCTAAAAGCTGCCTGTCCATTTGACCGGTCCTTGCCATTTTTCCACCTTCATCATACGTATGTCCTGCTCTGTTGCTCAGATAATTCAGCAACATATTCGCTACACCGATATCATAAGCTATTCTTTTCTCATTATCTTCAAATGATACGTTGCTGATCCCGCCCAGGTTAAGGCAAAACCGATATTCCTCAAAGAACATCTGATCGCCGACAGGAACCAGTGGAGCCCCCTGACCGCCGAGACTGATGTCTTTCGATCTGAAATCACAGACTACCTTGTGGCCGCTGCTGATAGCCAGATCCTGCCCAGAACCAATTTGCAGTGTAAAGCCAAGATCCGGCCTGTGATGAACGGTATGTCCATGACTGGCTATGCAGTGAACCTTCAGATCTTTTTCTTTGATAAAATTTGCTGCCTCCTGCCCCAGGAATTTACCAAAGCTGATATTGAGTTCCAAAAGGTCGGTGGTGTCATAATTAATTGAATTCTTAAGCTCTTTTCTCAGGGAATCGGTATAATCTATGGATTTAGTTTCCTGAATCTTAAAATGCCAGGAATCGTCCTCCATCCAAAAATGGCAATAGGCAAGGTCCAGGCCATCCAGGGAGGTGCCCGACATGAGTCCGAGAATTTTGTAGACTTTCATAGCTAATTATTTGCAATATGTACCGGAAGTTTGCCGTTAGCCGTCACCTTCCCTAAAAAATGCATGGCCGCATTATGTTGAAACTCAGGAAGATCCTGGTATGCGATCCAGACACCATCAAAAAGTTCAGTGTTCAAGATATTCAAGACATATGGATTCCCAAAGAGATAAAGGAGAAGCTTTTTTTCTTTAGCCAATTTTTCTATCCATTCCAGTTGTTCTTTATTGAGGCCAAAATTATTAGCCGGTTTTATACTAGGTGGGTATAAAGCAATCAGGATGTTTTCTTCATTTTCAATACTGGACTCAATTTCGGCTGTGTTATCTAATTCCAGTAGATTACAGACCTCACCAGTTCCACTTGCAACTACTGACAAAAAGCTGCCCGGAGATGCAGGTGGAATTGTGACACAGCCAAAGCCCTTTTCGCGGAAAACTGAGCACAGGAGATCCTGGCCCTTATATGTACTCAATGATTTTTCTGCCAGCCTGCTAAGCAGTTCTGAGTGATCTGTATCCTTTTTCGGAAGGGTTATAGTCGAGCTGTTATAGGCTTTCTCCTTAAGTTGCCAAACTCTTTTAAAATGCTGTTCTATTTCTTCGGGTTTGCAATATTCCAAAATAGATCTGATCCCTTCTTCAGTATTCTCAGCATAACAGAGAACATCTGTACCGGCTGTATAGGCCGTTCTTTCCAGTTCACCTTTATTTTGAAATGCCTTTGAAACCGCATGCATGTTTAAGGCATCCGAGACCACTGCGCCACCGAAGGACAGTTCATTTCTAAGGAATTGGCTGATGACATGATAGGACACGGAAGCAGCTTCATTATTACCACCATTGATGGAAGGCACAGTTAGATGCCCTATCATTACTGAATCAACATGCTGGTTCAGTAGTTTTAGAAAGGGTACGAGCTCATTGGCGTATAACTCAGTCTTTGTCTTATCTATTAAAGGTAAACCAAGGTGTGAATCGGTTGCAGTATCACCGTGCCCAGGGAAGTGCTTGGCACTATTGAGCACACCGGCGTTCTGAAGGCCCATGGCAAAGGCAGCAGCGCATAGTGCCACATGTTCTGGGTCTTCTCCAAATGACCTGTAGCCGATCACCGGATTTTCAGGATTGTTATTGACATCCGCAACTGGAGCAAAATTCCAATGGATCCCTGCATTTCTGCAGTCCACTCCAATATTTTGCCCTACCTGTTGAATAAGATCTACTGCATTTGTCATGGCCCCTAGCGTTATGGCATAGGGATATTGTTTGGTTTCCTCTACACGCATGGCAAGGCCCCACTCGGCATCGATGCTGATCAGCAGGGGATAAGCAGCAGCATCCTGATATCTTTTGATCAGTCTTTGCAGTACCTCCAGGCTTTTTTCGTTGTATATAATCTCTTTCTGACCTTCAAAATTGGTTGCAGCACTGGCTCGACTGTGAAAAAAACAGATACCACCTATAGCGTTGGATCTGATCAATTCTTCCAAATTACAGATTGCGTCTTCCGTATCATTGATGTAGGCCGCAGGCATAAAGCTCTGGCCTACCTTTTCAGCCAGTGTCAATGTTTTGGCAGCCTCATTATATGGTATCAATTCAGACATTTTCCGAAGCTCCTTTTTTTCCGTAGTCCGGAGGATAATCGAGGTATTTTAGCATAAAAATGGCAGGTAGTGCACCTATGACCACCCAGATAAAGAATCCGTCATAACCCAGCCATTCCTGTACATAGCCACTTATTAAGCCTGGCAACATCATTCCAAGAGCCATGAATCCGGTGGCCAGTGCGTAGTGTGAGGTTTTTGATGCCCCCTCCGCAACATAAATCAAAAAGACCATAAAACCGGCAATGGCAAATCCGTAGCCAAATTGTTCCAGCACAACCGTAGCCACAACAGGAACGATGTGGTTGGTATCTGTAATGGCGAGAAATGCGTAAAAAACATTGGGGATATTCAAAGACAAAACCATAGGGAACATCCATTTCTTCAACCCGTCGCGAGATATTAATATTCCTCCCAAAATGCCTCCTACGGTTAGCATGATCACCCCGACAGTGCCGTAAATGGTTCCCACCTCGGCGGTAGTGTATCCCAGACCATCATTCTCTACAGAATCCAGGAAAAATGGTGCTGCCATTTTTACTAATTGCGATTCACCCAATCTAAAGAATAATATAAATGCCAGGGAGATGCCCATGCCCTTTTTTTGAAAAAAGGTCCTGAAAACCTCAAAGAAACCTTTTGGTTTTTCCAGGGTAATATTTCCTGAGGTTTCATACTTCGGAGTGACAAAAAAATTAGCAGTAGTAAGACTCAGCATTAAAATAGCGGAAACTATCATGGTCAAAGACCAGGCCTTTGTATTGTCGCCGTAATAATTTTCAAGGAAGCCGGCAAATATGACCAGCAGTCCCTGTCCGGTAACATTAGCCAGTTTGTAGAAGGTACTACGGATACCCACAAAGAATGATTGTTTATCCTGCGTCAGGCCGATCATGTAATAGCCATCTGAGGCGACATCATTGGTTGCAGAAGCAAAGGCAGCCATCCAGAAACAAGCGAGGGTTGTTATAAAGAACATATTGGTTGGCAGGAAAAGTCCGATGCCCAGTAAGGCTATCGAAATAAGTAGCTGCATACTGAGGAACCAGTTTCTTTTTGTACCTATAAGATCTACATAGGGACTCCAGAGAGGCTTGATCACCCAGGGCAGGTAAAGCCAGCTGGTATATAAACCTATATCGGCATTACTGATCCCTAATTTCTTGTACATGATGACAGAAACTGTCACTACCAGTACAAAGGGCAGTCCTTGGGTAAAGTAGAGCACGGGTACCCAAATCCATGCCCACTTATTCTTTTTAATCATATGGGTTTATATGTATAATTAAGTCTGGTTGTCCTGAAAAGGATCGGTTATTTAAAATGATATCTCACAAAACCTTCTATGGCCTCGTATTCAGCCATTCCCAAAGCGTTGTATTTTATGGCAGTTTCCTGGTTCCTTTGCTCAGCCCGCTGCCAAAATTCACGCTGGTCATTACCAGGGAACATAGCGCTGTCTTTTTGAGACTGGTGCTTAAAGATCGCATTTTTCTTTCTTTCCATGTCTTTCGGGCCAATGGGGACGGCCATTTCCATGTCGGCGATATCCCATTCCTGCCAGGCGCCCCTGTATAGCCAGACATAACAGTCGTCCAGCCAGCTTGCTCCTTCAGCTACAAGTCTGTCCAATGCCTTGTAGATGATCTGAAGGCATACACGGTGGGTACCGTGAGGATCAGAAAGGTCACCGGCCGCAAATATCTGATGTGGCTTGACTTGCTGGAGCAGATCGTAAGTTATCTGGATATCCTCATCGGAAGAGGGTTTCTTCTTAACCGTTCCCGTTTCGTAGAAGGGTAGATTTTGGAAGTGCGCATTTTTTTCCTTCACACCGCAGTATCTGCAGGCCGCCAACGCTTCCCCTTTTCGAATCAGGCCTTTGAAATGCTGAATTTCCTTGCTGTCAACATCTCCCGGCCCCTTTTTGCTAAGAAATTCTTTAACTGAAAGAAACTGAGCCTCCAATTCTTTATCGTCTTCCTGCACGTCAGTCGCAAAATCCAGGAATCGAACCACTTCGTCGTCAAACACGGCAATATTCCCTGAAGTCTGGTAGGCGATGTGGACTTCATGCCCCTGATCTACAAGCCGGAGCAGCGTTCCTCCCATCGAGATCACATCGTCATCGGGATGCGGACTAAAAATCAAAGATCTTTTTGGATAAGGTTCCATGCGTTCGGGACGTTGACTGTCATCTGCATTGGGCTTTCCTCCGGGCCAGCCTGTAATAGTTCGCTGGAGCTGGTTAAAGACTTTGAGATTTATGTGTTCCGCAGAACCAACTTCTGCCAGCAGATTACCCATCCCGTATTCATTGTAGTCTTCGTTAGTAAGTTTAAGAATGGCCTTATTCAATTCTTCTGAAAGCCAGATGGTAGCTTTTTTGATAAGAAGGTCATCCCAGTCACATTCACTGACCAGCCAGGGCATTGCCAATCTTGTTAAGGCCGAGCCTGCTGCAAGATCTACTATAAACTCACAATTTTCGTGATGTTGCAGAAAAGTAGCCGGTACGGATTCCCTGATGCTGCCTTCCACGGCTTCACGGATTATGTGTGATTTTCCCTCGCCCCAGGCCATCAGGATGACTCTCCTGGCAGACATGATAGTACCCACCCCCATGGTGAGGGCCTTGATCGGTACATTTTCCAATCCGAAGAAATCACTGGCCGCATCGAGACGCGTGATACGGTCCAGGCGTACAATCCTCGTTTTACTTTTTAAAGAAGAACCGGGTTCGTTAAATCCAATATGTCCTGTACGGCCTATTCCGAGAATTTGTATGTCGATACCCCCAGCATCCTGTATCTTCTTTTCATAAGCGTTGCAATACTCCTTAACATCTTCCTTATCCAGTGTTCCGTCGGGAATATGGATATTACTCTTTTTAATGTCGATATGATCGAAGAGGTGTTCGTTCATAAAACGAACATAACTGTGGATTGAATCTGGTTCCATGGGATAGTATTCATCCAAATTAAAGGTGATCACATTCTTGAAGCTCAATCCTTCCTCCTGATGGAACTTGACCAGGAAGTCATACATTTTAGTTGGAGAGGAACCCGTAGCAAGACCGAGAACCACATTTTTACCAATCTTTTGTCGCTGCCTTATGAGATCGGCTATTTCATTTGCCACGAAAAAAGAAGCTTCTTCCGAGTTCATATGAACCTGGGTATTGATCTTTTCAAATTTTCTCGATTCGTCGTCAGTAGGAAAACTTTGCGGGCTTGGTTTCGTAAGTGTTAATGACATAATACTAATGGATTTGAATGGCAAATATAGGCAGAATATGCTGTTTTTTGCAAGATAAAATGCAATTAACTGCTTTTTTAACATTAAATTAATCTGAAAACAGCAAATAACAGCAATTAATATATTTTTTCTAACTTTGTGGGAAAATGTTAAAAGAGGTCTTATGCTAAAGGAAGAAAGGTGGCAGACAATTTTAAATGAAGTTGCTCTTCACAACAGGGTATTGCTGACGGATATAGCGGAAAAGCTCGATGTTTCCATCGATACAGTGCGAAGGGACGTCAAGGAACTGGATTCTGAAAACAAGCTTCGAAAAGTACATGGCGGAGCCATATCACTTGGCTATGCTAACATAAGTCCGCGTAATCCCAATGTATATGCCTTAGATGAAAAGATACTCATCGCAGAAAAGGCGGTAAGTCTGATCAAGGACAACAGTGTGATCTTTATTGATGGAGGGACCACCTGTCTTGAACTGGCCAGACAGATACCCTCGGACCTTCAGCTCACATGCTTTACTGTTAGCCTGGCGGTGGCTTTGGAGCTTCTATCCAAACCCAAGGTACGTGTCATTTTTGTCGGAGGTGAGATTGACCCCGAGGCCCAGATATGCATAGGTTCCAATGCAATTCACAACCTTTCTGATATCAGGGTGGATTACGGATTTATCGGAACCGGTTATGTTGATGCACTGCACGGACTTACAGAGTTCGACTGGGACATTGTTCAGCTTAAAAAGGCAATAGTAAATGCGTCTAAAAAAACGGTACTTTTGTGCATATCCGAAAAGCTAAATTCCCAGCATCGCTACAAAACATGTGATATCAATGCCATCAACACCATGATTACGGAATTGGATCCGGAGAACAACTTGCTAAATCTTTTCAGAAACCACGACATACACCTGTTATAGCCCATGGCCGATTTTAAAAAAATCACTGAGTCACCTTCCCATTACGATCATCTGGAGTCTATGAGCATTCCGGATATTCTCTCCAATATGAACCGTGAAGATCAAAAAGTTGCAGAAGCAGTAGGAAAGCTTATTCCCCAGATATCTCTGCTCGTAGAAGCTCTGGAGCAGCGTTTTTATGATGGAGGCCGACTCTTTTACATCGGGGCCGGAACAAGTGGCAGGCTGGGTATTCTGGACGCCTCCGAAATACCACCTACATATGGTATGCCACACGATAGGGTAATAGGACTTATCGCAGGTGGTGACTCCGCTATCCGCAAGGCTGTTGAGTTCGCAGAAGACAATACCGAACAGGCCTGGATAGATCTGATGGAATACGATATCAATGCAAAGGATACCCTGGTAGGCATCGCGGCATCGGGTACTACGCCCTATGTTCTGGGCGGTATCCGGGATGCTCGCAAGAATGGAATCCTCACAGCTGGTATTACCAACAATCCCGGTTCTCCTTTGGCCCTGGAGGCAGAGATCCCTATTGAGATTGTGGTGGGTCCTGAATTTGTTACGGGTAGTACCAGGATGAAGAGCGGGACTTCTCAGAAACTGGCCCTGAATATGATTACCACAGCCCTGATGATACGAATAGGACGCGTTAAAGGCAACAAGATGGTCAATATGCAGCTGAGCAACAATAAGCTGGTAGACCGAGGTACACGCTATCTCATGGAAGGCCTGCAGTTAAACTATGAACAGGCACAGGAAGTACTCAACAAGTACGGCTCCGTTAAAAAAGCCCTGGACGCATTAAAAAAATAGGCTACCGAGGACCTATGGAAGACACTTCTTCTACTGTTACCTGCTTTTCAAGCTTGTTTCCCCAGGAACTGTAAACGTAGTTCATCACGTCTGCGATTTCCTTATCAGTAAGGCCAAGCGGAATCATGGTGTTATCGTAAACAACACCATTAACAGTGATTTCCCCGCGCTGCCCGTACTTTACTCCTCTAATGCTGGCCTTTCGATTATTGGCCAGGTAGTCCGATTTAGCGAGTGGAGGGTAGGTGTCTTCAATCCCTTCTCCGTCTGGTAAATGGCAGGTAATACAGAAATCGGCATAGATCTCACGGCCCCGGGAGATACTTTTTTTTAAGGAATTATCCTGGAATAGTGCTATGCCAGTGCCCGATACCAGGCACAGGTAACATAGAAATAGGAATTTCATAGATTAAGCAAACGAAAAATTTGGGCGTTTGTTTTAATTAGCAGATGGGACCAACTTATAAATACCTTTTCCCTCCACAGCTACATAGATGTAACCATCTGGACCCTGGCGCACATTCCTTACGCGGCCAACATCTTCCATGAGTTTTTCGCGGTAGGTCACCTCATTGCCGTCCAATTTCAGTCGCTCAAGGTATTGGAAGGCCAATGAACCAACCAGCAGGTCGCCTTTCCAGTCCGGGTATATATCTGAAGTTACAAAAGCCATTCCGCTGGGCCCGATGGAAGGTACCCAATAGTATATAGGCTGTTCCATGCCTTCTTTTGAAGTGATATCAGTGATTGACGTACCGTCGTAATTGGTGCCGTAAGTGATCACCGGCCAGCCGTAATTCGCCCCTTTTTTAACGATATTGATCTCGTCGCCACCCATGGGCCCGTGTTCGTGGATCCAAATTTCACCTGTTGTCGGGTGTTTGGCCATCCCCTGCGGATTACGATTCCCCAGTGTATAGGCTCTTTCTACAGCATATTG
>JAAUXY010004241.1_pt1 | contig 21324 bp, 17 predicted proteins | sample 7278121 | NCBI WGS metagenome assembly JAAUXY01 (sample SAMN14350117, study PRJNA611818) | marine sediment metagenome | isolation source: surface marine sediment (1.8m) | place: French Polynesia: Moorea | collected 2018-08 | reverse complement strand
GTACGCGATCAATACCGATGTTCGCAATTTGCGAACGGCAATCGCCAACCAGTCGGGTACGCACCTGTCGCGCCAATTCGTCGCCGACCTCAAACAGACGCAGGTCGTTGACGTCGTTGCGCACGTCGATACAGCCGAGAGGCTCGAGACCCTGCTGCGACGGGCCGAAGTGTCGATCGGTGTGTTGATCCCGCCCGATTTCGATCGGCGTGTCGTCGACGAATCGCGCGCTGCCGTGCAGCTGCTCGTCGATGGCAGCGACCCCACGATCTTCAGCGTGGCCAACCAGCTGCAGTCGATGCCCGTCGCGTTCGATTCGGCGTTGAGGGAACCCGGGCGCAGTTCGAACATCGACGTTCGGCCTTACTACAATCCCGAGCGCCGGACTCCAATCAACATCGTGCCCGGCCTGATGGGCATCATACTGACGATGACGATGGTGCTTTTTACGGCGGTCGCGATCGTTCGGGAACGGGAGCGCGGCAATCTCGAGCTGCTCATCAACACGCCCGTTACGTCGGCCGAGCTCATGATTGGCAAGGTCATACCGTATATCGCAATCGGCATGATTCAGCTCGCACTGATACTGGGTGTCGGCAAGCTGCTGTTCGAGGTGCCGGTGCGCGGCAGTATCCTCGATCTCTACATCGCCGCGTCGTTTTTCATAGCCGCGAGCCTCGCACTCGGCCTGTTCATATCGACAGCCGTCAAGTCGCAGTTCCAGGCGATGCAGATGACTGTTTTTTACCTGCTGCCGTCGATCCTGTTGTCGGGGTTCATGTTTCCGTTCGACGGCATGCCCGTCGTCGCCCAGTATATCGGAGAGGCTCTGCCCAACACGCATTTCATCCGGCTGACACGGGGCATCATGCTGCGAGAAGCATCGCTCGGCGACCTGGCGTCCGAGCTCGTGTTCCTCGGCGTATTCGCAGTACTGGCGATGACGGCGGCAGCACTGCGCTTCACCAAGCGCCTCGACTGACGGAGACCGCGTGATGATGAACCGGCGACTGATCCTGATCGCAACAAGCGTTGCGTTACTCGCCGCGTGCTCGCAGCCGCCGTCATCGCCCGTCGTCGTCCTGGAGACCGACGTTGGAGATATCGTCATCGAAGTCGACGTTGAACGTGCGCCCTTGTCGGCCCGCAGTTTCCTGGAGTTTGTCGACAATGGATACTACGAAGGCGCGGTCTTCTATCGCACCGTGCACCCGGCGAACGACAACGGCAATCCGCCGATTTCGGTGATCCAGGGCGGCCTGCTCGAGGAACCGGCAGGCGTGACGGCAGTCGCTCACGAGTCGACGAGAGACACCGGGATACTGCACACCGACGGCGTCATCTCGCTCGCTCGGTCAGCGCCGGGCACGGCCAGCGGAGGCGCATTCTTCATCTGCATCGGAGACCAGCCGGCGCTCGACTTCGGCGCCCTTCGCAACCCGGACGGGCTGGGTTTTGCTGCGTTTGGCCGTGTCGTCGCCGGGATGGACGTCGTGCGCGCAATCCACGGGCGCGACGCGAACGGTCCTGCCGAATCGCCCTACATGCAGGGTCAGATACTGACCGAGTTCGTGGACATACGCGGCGCCCGCCGAGACTAGGGCCCCAAGCTAGCCGGGCTCGGACTCCGCACCGGGTCCCGCTCGCAACAGACCGCGAAACGCGTGCTCCGGAGGGATGCCGCCCGTTACGACCGCGTAGACCTCTTCGGCGATCGGCATTTCGACGTCGTTCTCGCGCGCGAGCTCAATGACGGCAGGGGCACTCTTGACACCCTCGGCGACCATGAACATGTCGTTCGTAATCTCCTCCACGGTGCGGCCTTTGCCGAGTTCGAAGCCGAACGTGCGGTTGCGGCTTTGCGGGCTCGTGCAGGTTGCGACCAGGTCGCCCATACCGGCCAGCCCGGCGAACGTCTGCTGCTCGCCGCCAAGCGCGACGCCGAGCCGAGTGACCTCCGACAGGCCGCGCGTAATGACGGCCGAGCGTGTATTGTCACCCGCGCCGAGCCCGTCGCCCATGCCCGCGGCAATAGCGATGATGTTCTTGAGCACACCACCGAGCTCGCAGCCGATCAGGTCGTGGTTCGTGTAGACGCGGAACAAACCGCTGTGAAACAGCTTCTGCAGGGCAACGACAACGACAGGGTCTTCCATCGCGATGACGGTTGCAGCGGCCTGGCCGGCCATGATTTCCCGCGCGAGGTTAGGACCCGACAGTACACCGACCGGGTGGCCCGGCAGCTCCGCGGCGATGATCTCGCTCATGCGTTGGCGCGTCGACAGTTCCAGGCCCTTGGTCAGGCTGACGACCGGCACCCAGGCGCGAATATGCGGCCGAATGTCCTGCAGGACGCGCCGGAAGTTCTGCGACGGAATCCCCATGACGATGACGTCTGCGTGTCCGACCGCCTCCTCGAGGTCGGCGCTGGCCGCCAGTTTCTCGGGCAGACGTGCCGCCGGCAGGTAGCGTTCGTTCGTGTGATCGCGATTGATTTCGTCCACGGTGTCGGGGTTTCGCGCCCAGAGCGTGGTTTCGGCGTTTCTCGATACCAGCGACGCGACGGTCGTCCCCCAGGATCCTCCGCCAAGGACAGCGACTTTGAGTTTCATGGCTTACCCCCTGGTTTGCTCGAGTGAACGGGATTCCGCCAGCGTCGCGAGCCGGCGGACCTTGTTCACGAGATCGGCAAGCTCGTCGCGATACGTGCGACGGCCTGCTTCTGTTACCTTATTGTGCCCCAACAGGCCGCGGTACTCCGCAAGTTTTACGGCATTGTCGAAATAATTTATGGACAGGGATTCCTCGCAGTGCATGCGCTGTTGGTGAAGACGCTGCTTACCCAGCCTTAGCGCGCCCTGCACGAGCGAAGATTTCTCGTCTTTCGCATCGATGCCGCTCTGCTCCAGCACCTCGGCAATCATCAGGTAGGCTTCGAAGAACGGCCTGAGCACACGGTGTCCCAGGATCGGCTCCGCCCGCCGCAACAAAGCCCGCACGTCGGCGTCACGACCGGTCAGGTCGCCGCGCCACCCCGGCGCCCGCAGGTCGAGATGCGCGTCGACATTGGCGATGAACGCATCGGACTCCTCGAAAAAGAACTCGAACTTGAGCAGGTCGCGAATTGCGAGCGCAGCCACGTGGAACTGCTCGATGACGGGCACGTCGCTGACTTCGCGGACGAACAGCATCGCCACGTCGGCGATTGCGCCATTGACGAAAAAGTGGATCATGCCGTTACGGTAATAGGCAGCGCTGCGCCCGGCGTCAGCGGCGATCGCGTACACGGGTTCCTCGCCGTCCTTGAATACGCTGATAACGTTGCGCGATTCAAGCAGCTCGAGCCCGCGCTCGAGCACCTCGGCTTCGGGTGATGCGAGGTCTGCCGTTCGCGGCAACTCCATTTTATGGATGAGTTTGAGCACCGACCAGAGCTCGTCGATGAGCTCGGAGCGCGTCAGCGCGCGATGCCCGTGGGCGAGCATGACGAACGTGATGACCGCCGTTGGCGTTACGGGCGTCACGTTATTGACGTCGACGGCGAGCCGGAACGCCAGTTTCTGCACGACCCGCTCTCGCGCGCCGTCGTCCTCTTCGCCGAGATCATCGGCCAGTTCGGACAGGCGCACGCCGTTGCCGAAGCGAACCCGGATCCTGCCATGAGGCGCCTTGAGCCCACTAATGTACTCCATGAACCACGAGGTGGTCTCGGGTCGTTTCTTGGCGCCGCCCTGGATGGCGTCGAAGTCGCCGATTTCGGGTACCTGGTCGTAAATCGCGGCGATGGGCAGGAACAGCACGTCGCTTGCATCGCCGTGAGAGTAGGCGCTGACGACGTAGTTGAGCAGCCCGTAGCGCGGCGGCATCAATTTGCCGATGCGCGAGCGCGTGCCTTCCAGCGCCCACATCAGCGGGAATCGATTCTGGCCCAGGTAGTCGATATAGCTCTTGAAAACCGCCTTGTAAATGGGATCGTCCTGGAAGCTTCGCCTCAGGAAGATGCTGCCGGCGGCGCGGAAGAATGCGCCGAGCCCGCGCATCTTCATGTTGATTCCCGCAAACACGTGCACGGGTGGCAGGTTGTAGTCGTAAAAGAGCGTCACGAGCATGAATCCGTCGATGTGCGACTTGTGCGTAAAGACGAACGCAACCGGCTGTTCGGTAACCAGTCGCTTCACGCGTTCGAGATCCTCGGGCAGCAGGTCGATTTCCGGGTCGAACGCGCGCGTGTAAAGGTAGCGGCCGAGCGACGCCATTCGATCGACGGCAATTCCGGTGTGATTGGCCCGCATCTCCTCGAGGCAGTCCGCGGCTTCCTCGCGGAGCGCCTGGATCGGTTTGCCCGTCGTCCGGCTCAACTCCTCGAGCACGGGCTGCACGCGGGTGTCCGGCCCGATGACCTCGGTCGGGAACAGCTTCGGTATCTTGTATCGCGAACCCTTGACCTGGCGCTCGGCGCGTTCGAGCGCGAGAAATGCCGCTTTGAGCACGAAGGCGGCAAACGACGCACGATTGTCGCTGGCAGGGCTGCTGGCCGCGAATCGAGTCTCGAGGTTGTCGATGTCCGCGCCCTCCGCGACGACGAGTCTGAACGGCGCGGGCTGCAGCCGACGGATCCACCACTGCCGAATACGGCCCGGGTTGTAGGTATTGCCGACGAGCAGGTCACGCACCAGCGTCTTTCGAGCTGCGTGCGGCCCCGTCGGGAACCACGTGATCCGCAGAGGCACGATCTGCGTATCCGGCGGTCCACTCGTTGCCGCAATGACCTCGCGGATCTCGCGCTCGGATGGCGATTCGCGCCGCAGCCTGACGCGCAGGATAGTCGGTTCGACGCCGTCGGGCGCCATCTCGCGAACTACGCGTTCGATCAACCGACGCTCGACCCGGGTGTCACGGTCGACGAGAAAAACGACGCGCCCTGAATCCGGCCAGGGATTGACGACGTTTTCCGCGGAAACCGGCATCGCCTAACGCGTTCTCGAACTCGTTCCGAACGTCACGGTACCCTCGATGCGTTCGTCGCCGCGTTCCGCCACGAAGCTGGCTTCGTCACCGGGTTTCGATTCCTGCAGTACGTACATCAGGTCGTAAATGTCGCGGATTTCGCGACCGGCAAGCTCGACGATCCGATCGCCCCGCTCCAGTCCGGCCGTCGCTGCCGGGCCTCCGGCGCGCACGCCCGCGATCAGCATGCCGGCGCTGTTGTCGGGTGCACCCGTGAAGTCGGGAATGGTGCCCAGGGACGCGCCGTAGCTGCGCACGTCGCCGGCAGGTACAGGCGCTTCGGATTCCTTGTAGGTAAGGCCTTCCGACGACGTCAGTTCGATCGCGAGGTCGGCAACGAGCGTTGCAACCCGCGCACCGCCCGCGGCATTGACAAACGCGACGTCGTCGCGGGGCGTGTGATAGTCGTCGTGCGCGCCCGTAAAGAAGTGCAGCACGGGTACGCCGGCCGCGTAGAATGGCGTCTGGTCTGACGGCCCATAGCCGCTGCCGCCAAGCGTGCAGCCTATCGCGAGCTCGTCGCAAAGCGGCTGCAGGATTTGTCCCCATTCCTCGGCCGACTCCGCGCCCAGGACCGACACCCGGTTGTTACGCAGCCTGCCCACCATGTCCATGTTGAGCATAGCGACGAGACCCGCGGGCGCCATCCCCGGCAAAGGGTTTTTCGTCATCTCTGTCGAACCCAGCAGTCCGTCTTCTTCGCCGGTAAACGCGACGAAGATGATGTCCCGCCGGAGCGCATCGCGCTGCCCGGTGAGAACCCTCGCGGATTCGAGCAATGCCGCTGTGCCCGACGCATTGTCGTCGGCGCCGTTGTGGGGTTCGCTCGAATCCGGCGCCAGGGAACCCGGACCGCCGTGCCCGAGGTGGTCATAGTGCGCACCGATCACAACGGCGCCTGCGAGTCGCTCGATCGCGCTCAACCGACCGACGACATTATCGACCTCGGCGGTTTGCTCGATCAGCTCGGACGTCAGCTCGATGGTGCCGCCGTTACTGGCGAGAACGGCCGCGACGTCACGCTTGACGACGGCAACCGGAATACCGGCATCGCCCTTGGCGTCAACGCGCAGCTTCGGCAGCGGTGCCTCGTCTTCAGCGCCTTCGCCCCCGGGCAGGTCGGCAATCAACAGGCCAATCGCGCCGTGCTCCCGCGCCTTGAACGCCTTGTAGCGCATATCGCCGAGGCGCTTCTGGATCTTCTTGTCCTCGAACGCACCGTCTTCGGGCGAGAAGCGCCTGACGAGCACGACCTTGCCTTCGACGTCCAGCCCCTCGTAGCTGGTCACGCCGTGATCGGCCGAATCGATGCCCCAACCGGCGAAAACGACGTCGCCGCTGATCGAGCTGTCGGCCGAGAAGCCTGGCACCATGAAATCGTCACCCCCGACGGCATTGCCATCGACCGAGAGCGCTGTCCGATTGCCGCGTTCGACGGACACAACGGCATCGAACCGCTGCCGGTAGCCGCCATTCTCGCCGGCGGGTTCCAGCCCGATGGCCTTGAACTGCGCCTCGAGCCAGTCCGCCGATTCGGCAAGGCCTTCGCTGCCGAGTCCGCGGCCGCCGCGTGAGTCGTCAGCGAGCCACGCAACGTCGGCCAGGTAGCGGTCGGCCGCCGCCGGCCGCGTCGCTTGCGGCGCGTCGACCCAGCGCGTCACGAAGACGTTCGTTTCGCCACGCTTTGCCTGATTGCGATTCGAGCCGAACGCCAGATGCGTGCCGTCGGGAGAGAACATCGGGAAGCCATCGAAACCTTCGGTATAGGTAATCTGCTCGAGTCCGGTGCCATCGACATTAACGGCCCACAGGTCGAACTCGCGTCCGGACGGATCGTGATGATTCGACGAGAAGATGATGCGATTGCCGTCCGGAAAGAAGTACGGCGCGAAGTTGGCGCCGCCGAGGTAGGTCACCTGGCGCGGCTCGCTGCCGTCGGCGTTCGCAACCCAGATTTCTAGTTCGCCCGGGCGGATCATTCCCTGCTTGAGCAACGCCTGGTAGTCGGCGAGCACATCGCCGGTCGGGCGCGAAGCACGCCAGACGATCTTCGAGCAGTCCTGGGAAAAGAACGCGCCGCCGTCGTAACCCGGTACGTCGGTCAGCCGCTTCACGTTTCCACCGTCTGCATCCATGCGATACAGCTCGAGATCGTCGTCGCGCATCGACGTGAATACGATCGAGCCGTCCTGGGAACAGACGGTGGCTTCGGCGTCGTAAATGTCGGTATCGGTTAGCGGCTTGAGATCCGAACCATAGGGATTCGCGCTGTAGATCTGGTAGCCTTCGTAGATAGGCCACACGTAGCCGCGCGAGAAGTCGGGTACGGGCGGACACTGCTCGCTGCTCGCGTGCGTCGATGAATAGATGACCCTCTCGCCGTCGGCGGTGAAGTACGCGCAGGTCGTCCTACCGGTACCCGTCGACACGAGCGTGGCAGCGGCCGGGTCGCTGACCGGCATCCGGAATATCTGATCGCAATCGTACGGCGGTCGCGTCGACTGGAAAACGAGCTCCTTGCCGTCGGGTGACCAATACGCCTCGGCGTTCTCACCACCGAAGGTCAACTGCCGGACATCGGCGAAATGCGTTTCGCGCGCGTCGTGCACGGTGTCCGCGACAGCGGCGCCCGCAAAGACAAAGACCGAGGTGACTGCGGCGGTTTGTGCAAAACTGGAACAGGCTCGTCTCATTGTTGTTGGCACCCGGATTGACCTGAGCCGATTAGTATCCCTGATAAGCCCTGCGTAGAGAAGTCCCGCGAGCGGTCGCGAAGTGTGTAGACTGCAGCGACTCCGCTTTGTGGGATACCCGTGTCCGCGAAAACCAAAGCTATCTTCGCCATTGCCTGGGGACTGCACATCGCCTGGGTAATGCTGCTGGCGAGTGTGCCACCCGTCAGCCGCGACGCGATGACGCATCATCTGGCCGTGCCCCGACTGTGGATCGAGCGCGGCATACTGGCCGAGCTGCCCGAGATAAATTTCTCGTATTACCCACAGCTGCTCGACCTCTTGTACATGGTACCGATCCACGCCGGCGTCGACTTCGCCGCCAAGTACCTGCACTTCGTGTTTGCGCTCTTGACGGCGGCAATCATCTATCTGTTCGTCAGGCGTCGCATCGGCGCCGCGTGGGGAGCGCTCGCAGGGCTCATGTTTCTTACGGTTCCGGTCATCCTGAAACTCTCGGTTACGGTTTACGTGGATCTTGGCCTGATCTTTTTCTCCGCCGGTGCCCTGTTCGCAATCGTGCTGTGGCTCGAAAACCCGGCACGGTACAAGTGGTTGCTCATAGCGGCCGTATGCAGCGGACTTGCGTTGTCCACGAAATACAGCGCACTCGTTTCGTTCTTCGTCATGAGCGTAGCGCTGCCACTGTTCTTCCTGAGGGAGTCGGGAACCGACGCCAGGGCCCAGGCAAACGCCGTAAAGTTCGGTGCATTGTTCGTCGTTGTGTCGTTGCTCGTGTTTTCGCCCTGGATGATCAGGAATGCGACCCTGACCGGCAACCCGATGTACCCGCTGATGCAGGGAATTTTCGGGTACCGGGTCACGGACGCGACGAACGCAGACACCGATGCCATCGTACACGCGAGCGTCGTCATCGACGAGCAGCTCCGCGACAGGCCGAAAGCGATGAGCCCTTTGCTCGTTCGCAAACTCGTTTACGAGGAAAGCTTGCCGTACACGCTGTTGATACCGTTGCGCATCTTCTATGAGGGCCAGGACGACGACCCGAAGTACTTCGACGGCCGCCTGAACCTGCTATTGCTGCTGTTGCCGCTCGCCCTCATTTATGCAGCGCGCCGGCAGCGCTTCGAGCAGAAGGAACTACCGGTGTTCGCCGCGTACGTCGCGCTCGTGTTACTCCTGACATTCCTGACAAAAGACATCCGTGCGCGATGGATCTCGGTCATCATCCCGCCGCTCGTAGTGCTCTCGGCGTACAGCCTGTACCTCCTGAATGAGCTCATGGCCAATCGATACCCGGGCAAGAGCGTCGTGCACCCGGCCACGATTGTCGTTGTTGCCCTGTACTTTTTGCCCAACCTTTTCTACAGCCTCGATCTGTACCGCAAGATAGACCCACTGCCCGTCATCTCGGGACAGCTTGGCCGGGACGCTTATATCACCGAGCACCGGCCCGAGTACTCGGCGATCTCGGCTGCAAACGCGACGGTTCCCGACGATGGCAAGGTGCTGGGTCTGTTCATTGGCAAGCGCCTTTACTACTTCGACGTGGATGCGATTGTCCTGAACGAAGTGTTCACGAGCATTGCAGAGGGCGCCGCCTCGGCCGCCGATATCGCTGGCAGCTTGAGGGCGCTCGGCTACACGCATATCGTGACCAACAACCACCTGTTCGGTGAATGGATGAGCCGCACCGACGATGCAACACGCCTTCGTGTCGGCAACTTCGCCGCGCAACACGTGAACGAGCTTCACGCGGTCGGAGCGTACGGTTTTTACGAGATCGTCCGGTAATGGAACACGAGAACGGGTCGTGGCCGCCAGGAAAAGGAAAAAGAAGGACGCCCAGCTGGTACTGCGGCTCAACTCCGAACTCCGGGATCGCTTCGTCGGAGCCTGCCAGGACACCGACACCACGGCCGCCCGCGAAGTCCGGAAGTTCATCAGACGCTTCCTCAAACGCTACGACAACGGAGAGTTTGACGCGTAACATTGCCGGATGGCTAATCTGCTCGTCTACTACGCCCACCCCGGGCACAAGCATTCCCACGTCAATCGCCACATGGCGAAAACGGCGGCGTCGCTCAGCGGTATCAGCTACGTGGATCTCTACAGCGACTACCCTCGACTCGATATCGATGTCGACGCCGAGCAACGGCGCCTGGTCGATCACGACGTCATCCTGTTCCAGTTCCCGCTGTTCTGGTACTCGACGCCATCGATCATCAAGGAATGGGAGGACCTCGTCCTCGAGCACGGTTTCGCCTACGGCAGCCAGGGCACCCGGTTGCAGGACAAACGCCTCATGCTGGCCATCACGGCCGCGGGCCCTGAAGACGCGTACACGCCACAGGGCTACCAGCACTACCCGTTGCGCACCTTCCTGACACCGCTCGAACAGACGGCGCGCCTCTGCAAGATGCAGTTCCCCGCGCCCTACGTCCTCTACTCGGCGCTCGGTGCGCCGGACGCGGGACTCGTCGATCCCCACGTCGACGGGTACCGAAGGCTGCTCGAAGCGATCCGCGACGACGATTACGACTTCGACGAAGCGATGTCACGTAACGTAATCACCTTCGATACCTTGCCCATCCGGAAAGGGGACTGATCGTGGACAGCTTCCTGTTGCTCGCTTTCCTGTTTCTCGTTGCCGGCGTCATTGCGGTTCCGATTGCGTCGCGCCTGGGCCTGGGCTCGGTGCTCGGCTATCTGCTTGCGGGAATCGCGATCAGCCCGCTCCTGAAACAGCTGCATGTCGACGTCGTCAGCATTCAGCACTTCGCAGAGTTCGGCGTGGTCATGATGCTGTTTCTCGTCGGCCTCGAGCTCGAGCCGCGCATGCTCTGGTCGATGCGCAATCGCCTGCTGGGCCTCGGCGGCCTGCAGGTGACGATTACGGCTGCGGCCGTGATGGGCATCGCCATGCTCTTGGGGCAACCCTGGTCGATCGCGCTCGCCATCGGCCTCATATTCTCGCTGTCATCGACGGCGATCGTGCTGCAGACGCTCAACGAGAAGGGACTGATGAAGTGCGACGGCGGACAGTCGAGCTTTTCGGTACTGCTTTTCCAGGACATTGCCGTCATTCCGATGCTCGCGTTCATCCCGCTGCTTGCGCTGCCCGAGCTTGCCGATGTCGCTGCGCATTCCGCTGGCGATGACGGGCATGGCAGCCTGAGTCTCGTCGAGCGCCTGAACGGCTGGCAGCGCGCGATCGTGACGGTCGCCGCCATCGCGTTCGTATTCGTTGGCGGCACCTACCTGACTCGACCTGTGTTCCGGTTCATCGCGGTTGCCAGGCTCAGGGAGTTGTTCACGGCGTTCGCCCTGCTGCTCGTGATCGGCATAGCCTTGCTCATGATCGTCGTCGGTCTGTCACCCGCACTCGGCACGTTTCTTGCGGGCGTCGTCCTTGCCAACAGCGAGTACCGCCACGAGCTCGAAAGCAACGTCGACCCCTTCAAAGGCCTGCTGCTGGGGCTGTTTTTCATCACGGTCGGCGCCGCGATCCAGTTCGACCTGTTGCTGGCCAATTTCGCGGACGTGATTGCGATGACGCTGGGCGTTATCGCTCTGAAGGCGCTCATCCTGTACGTGTTGAGCCGCGTCTTCGGCATTGGCGGCAGCGACCGGTGGCTGTTCACACTGAGCCTCGCACAAGCGGGCGAATTCGGTTTCGTACTGCTGTCCTTCTCGGTGGCCAGTTCGGTATTGCCGGCCGACGTTGCCAACGTCCTGTTGCTCGTCGTCACTCTGTCGATGCTACTGACACCCCTTCTGTTCATCGTCTTCGACAAGCTCATCGCGCCGCGTTTTGCGGAGACGCAATCCGTCGAGGCCGACACTATCGACGACCGAGGTCCGATCATCATCGCCGGTCACGGGCGATTCGGCGGCATCATCAACGGCATCCTGACGTCGGCCGGATTCAAGACCGTGGTGCTCGACTACCAGTCGGAGCAACTGGAGAGGTTGCGCGCGTTCGGCGTGAAGGTCTTTTTCGGTGATGCGACCAGGCCCGACCTGTTGCACGCCGCAGGCATCGATGAGGCCCAGATGCTCGTCATCGCGATCGACGACAAGCACAACGCCACCGAGCTGGTGCACTACGTCCGGCAGAATCACCCGCACGTATACATCGTCGTGAGGGCGTTCGACCGACTCCACGTTTACGAGCTCTGGGCGGCGGGCGCGCGCGATATCATCCGGGAGTCCTTTGACGGCGCCGTTCGTGCGGGTCGCTCGGCGCTGGAGGCACTGGGTATGCATTCGTACGAGGCCGAGCGACAGACGCGCGGGTACGTTCTCAACGACAAGCAGCAGATGCGCGATCTCGCGGAGGTATTCGATCCGGACGTACCGGCGCACGAAAACGCGGCGTTCGTGGAGCGTACCAAGGTCTACATCGACCGCTACCGCGACGCCATGCACGGTAGCGCCGCGGCATTCGGGAGCCGGCTCGACCGAGGCTGGGTGCCGCCGACGCTCGAAGACGTGCAGGCCGAAACGGACGCCGATTCGGCTACTCGAGAGAAATAATGATCTTGCCCCGCGCGCGTCCGCTCTCCGAGTAGCGGATCGCATCGGGCACTTCGTGGAGCCGATAGCGGCGATCGATCACGGGCGTCACGTCGCCCGACGCCATGAGATCGCCGATGATAGCGAGGTCTTCCTTCGTCAGCTCCGCAATGATCATCGGGAATTCCTGGCTCACGAAAGGCTGCACCAGCACCGCCGCGATCGGCCGCAGCAACGGTGCAACCCAGTTGCCTTTCGCACCGCCGACAATGACGAGTCGACCGTGCTCCGGCATGACCCTGCGATTGGACAGCAGCGAGTGATTGCCGACCATGTCGACGATCAGGTCGAATTGCTCACCGCTGTCCCGGTAGTCCTCGCTCTTGTAGTCGAAGACCCGGTCGGCCCCGATCGATGTCACCAATTCGACATTGCGCGTGCTGCAGACGCCGGACACATTGGCGCCCATCCACTTTGCGATCTGCACGGCGAACGTGCCAACGCCTCCCGATGCGCCGTTGATCAGCACGTTCTGGCCAGACTCGAGCCGGCCGTGGTCCCTGAGCGCCTGCAAGGCCGTAAGTGCGGCGATCGGAGTCGACGCCGCCTGCTCGAAGCTGACCTCGGCCGGTTTGTGCGCTATGGCGTATTCTTCGGGGATAACGATGAATTCCGCGAATGCGCCGGTCGCCCCGCCGAACACGTCGTCGCCCGGTTCGAATCGCGTCACGTCGGCGCCGACAGCCGTAACCGTGCCCGCGAAGTCCACGCCGAGTTGCACGGTGTCGGGCGAACCGAGACCCGTGCCGAGCCGCATAATGTACGGAGAGCCGCGCATGTAGTGCCAGTCGAGCGGATTGACGGCTGCGGCTTTGACCTTGACCAGGACTTCGTTGGGCGCCGGCACGGGCTTCTCGATATCGGCGTATTCGAGCACTTCAGCAGACCCGTAACATCGGCCCACGATCGCTTTCATCGTGACGGTATCGCCACCGACCGCCGGTGCCGGCTGACACTCGTCGGTACGGCTGATAACGAAAGCCAGGCTTGCAACGGCAAGCAGCACAGCGACCAGAACGCCATTCAGGATCTTGTAACGAAGTTTCATAGTGCGAGGCTAACCGTAGCGATTGATCAGGACCCAGATGAGTGCGAGAAACGCGGAGCTGTTGAGCAGCGGCTCACCGAGCAATGTTAGCATCAGGCGCTCGCTCCCGACGTAGAGCGGCCAGGCGCCGATACGGCTCGATCCGTAAGCGTCGACCGCAGCCCAGCCGTGCGTCGCCAGCCCGAGGTTACGGGTGAGGCGTTCGGCATGACGTTCCTGGACAGCGATCAGGTCGGCGCTCAGCGCGGCCAGCATGTCCGCGGTGGCGTCGTCGAGGCCACAGCTCGCCAATGACAGGCCATTCCAGTCGACGATGAGGCCTTTCTCGACCGACGACAGCAGTGGCAGCAGTTGATGCAGTTCCTCGCCGACACCGAGTCCCGGCACGTCGTGCGCCTTCTCGTAACCCTCGACCCAGGAGAGCGTCTGGGCTCGATGCAGAACTTCGAGCGCGGTCTGCTCGTCATCGGTTTCGAGCCAGCGACACAGACTCTCGATGTCGACCCCCGGACTCGAGCGGTGGCGCAACAGGGCCAGGATCAGCGACCGCACCGGGCTTTCCTCCGGCGTCGAGACGGCATAGAATGCCCCGCCCGTCGTCGGCAGAAGGAAGTAATTGCCGGTCAGTTCATACTTGCTCATGGGCAACCTGCTGATCTCTGCTGAAACGCGCCGCCAACGCCTGCCAGAGATCCGGCCGGGACAGTTTCCGACCGATCATCGACGTGTAAGTGCGCAGGAAATCCTCACGCAACTCCCTGCGCTTGTAGAGGGACAGCAGCTCGACGCAGATCTCCTCCGATCCCGGGTCCGCGTCCAACGCGCCTTCGAGAATGGCTTTCGCAACCTCTTCCTCGTTGTTGTCCAGGGCGCCTCGCGCCACTGCGACCGGGTCGCGGTGGGGCTGATCCCGGGCGCCGATTTCGGCGACGATTTGTACAGTGCCCTTGATCTGCCGTGACAGGCAGGAGCGCGGCACGCTGCTACCGGTGTCGTCAGCGTACAGTCCGTCTTCGAGATGGCCCTCGAAGAAACGCTGCTGCTCATCGCTGAGCGTGTCGCGGACCGCAAAGAGCAAACGCTTCCGCAACGGGTGTCCGCGGTATCCCAGTACGAGAAACAGATCGACGAGTGCGCCGTTGGTACCGGCGCGATCCTTGAGCGCGTGATTGAGCAGCAGTCGACGCACGTGCGTGGTGAGGTCACGGGGGTTTCGGTGTATGCGCTGCTCGAGGAAACGCAGGTAGCCGCCCTCCATACCGATGACGGGCAATTCCCGGACGAACCGGCGCGATGCCGGTAGCAAGCTCGCTTCGATGCGACGCGCCTCCGCAATCGCAGTCGTGAGCGTCGATGCGGCATCGGGTTCCTCGCCAATCATTCTCACTACTTTGAAAGGAGCTTGCATCGCTCTGGACTCAGGTCGGGTCGAACAGGTGTCGAACCCGTTTCATGAGGTGCGAATCGTCGTCGATTTCGGCCGGCATCGCCTCGCCGCTGCCCGTCGACGCGTGCCCGACGCGTTGAATCAGGCGGATCGCTTCGCAGGCATTGCAAAAATCGATGACGGTGCCGGCGGCGATGCCGGTTGCCGTGACGATTTCGGAGAGCGTTGCCGGTTTCTCCATGAGATAGCTCGATATCTCGCGATGCTCGGCCGTATACGGCACCGAACCGAACTCCGGTTCACCGATCAGCGCCAGCGTGTCGCCGGCATCGAAGTTTGGCAGCAGCCGGCCCTCCGAGCCGAAAAGCGCTGCGCAGTAGACGAGCTGCCAGAGCGGTTGCCGACGGTCGACGGACAACATCACGACGGCGATGACATCGCTGATCTCGCGTTTGAAGAACTCCAGCGACGAGGTGCGGAACATGTCCGGGACCATCAAGGGCTCGCCGAGCGAGGTATACGCATTCTCGCTCGGGAATATCGTGACGGCAGGGTGCGCGGGGTGCGTGATTTCCACGGTGCGGCCGCCCTGGATCGCCTGTTGCAGGAGACCGAGGTAGCGCGTGGCCGGATGCACGCGGCGCGCAGGCCGCACGCGATCGCCGAGCACGTTGCAGTCCACATCCTCGACCGCCTGAAATTCTCCTGTGACCTCGTCGACGTCAGCCGTCGGCGGCTCTGCCGCGTCGGCGAGCATCGGGGTCCGCAGCACGTCCTCGAGTTCGCGCAGCGTCGTGATGATATCCGAGTGCGTGACCGGTCGGGGCACGCCGCGGGTGACAGGTCCCGGGTGGCTGCCCGGTCCGGCATCGGGTGCGCCGACTGCACTCTCTTCGTTCGAAACGAGCAGTACGTCGGCATCGCCGGGATCGGCAACGCAGGTCCACGCGCCAATCTCGATACCGGCAGCAAGACTGACGGTCGTTTCGACGAATACGGACTCCCATTCGCTGAGACCGATGCACGCTATACGTAGTTTCTCCATTGTGTCAGCGTCGCTTCGTCAGCAGAATGGTCCGTGGGCCTGAAAAACCAATATTGGTAGCGCGGCCTGATGCCTGCAATAAGAGGAAGCCGAAATGAGCAGACAGAGCGAATACATGTCCCTGGTCAGGCAGCTCCGCGAAAACGTGCCGGATATCAGCGGTGCGATGATCGCAACGGTCGACGGGCTGGCAATTTGCACCGACTTTCCCGAGAGCGAAGCCGCACGAATCGCTGCCATGGGGGCATCGTCGATCGGACTGGGTAACCGTATCTCGGAAACCACGGACCTGGGTAATCTCACGCAGATGATGATCGAGGGCAAGAACGAACTGTTGATCATCTACATGGCCGGGCCTGGCGCAATCCTGGCGCTGCGCGCGCCGATCCGCGCGAACCTGGGGCTGATACGTCTCGAAGGACCGAAAGCCGCGTTCAAGGTTGCCGAGCTGGTGATCGCGTAAGACTAGCGGCGATGACGGAGAAACGCTGATGGGCGCTCGAACACTGTACGACCGGGACGACCACCTGTTCGTCCTGCTGGAAGGCTTTGGTCATGGCGAAATGGTGCCGACCAACCAGGCCGTGATCTATAACGACTCGGAAGCCGTGTTGCTCGATCCCGGCGGCCACAAAGTGCACTACGACCTCATGAACGAGGTCTCTGCACTGATCCCGATGAACGATCTCAAGTACCTGTTCTTCTCGCACCAGGACCCCGACATCGTCGCCGCGGCCAACGCGTGGCTGATGCTGACCGACGCGGTCGGTTACATCTCCGAGCTGTGGTTGCGCTTCATCCCGCATTTTGGCGTCGACGAGCTTCTGATACCGCGCCTGAAGGGCATACCGGACCAGGGCATGCGGCTGCCGCTCGGCAAGACCGAGATCGTTTTCATCCCGGCGCACTTCCTGCACTCAGCCGGTAATTTCCAGGTTTACGACCCGGTTTCGAGGACGCTGTTCTCCGGCGACCTGGGCGCCTCGATCGCTCCCGGTTACGTCGAAGTCACCGATTTCGCCGCACACGTGCCGTTCATGGAAGGCTTCCACAAGCGCTACATGCCGAGCGAAGAGGCCAATCGCCTGTGGGCAGCAATGGTGCGACAACTCGATATCGAGCGGATCGTGCCCCAGCATGGCGCCATTTTCCCGGATCGAGCAACGTCGCAGCAGTTTATCGACTGGGTCGAGCAGATGCCCGGAGCGGCCACCTTCATGGGGGATCTCTTCAAGGTACCTGCCTGATCCGAACCTCGACCCGCCGGCCGGAATTGCCTATGCTTCGCTGTATGAGCGACGCAAGACCGGTACTACTGGGGGAACGGTTCGTCAGCCTCGACGTACTGCGCGGTGTAGCCGTGCTCGGCATCCTCGTGATGAACGTATACGCATTCGCGATGCCGTTTGCCGCCTACCCCAATCCGCTGCTTTACGGCGGCCAGGATCCATTGAACATGGGGACCTGGTACGTCACACATATTCTCTTCGACCAGAAGTTCCTGAGCATCTTTGCGATGCTGTTCGGCGCCGGGCTCGTGCTCATGACCGGCCGCGCCGAGGCCCGTGGCGCCAGGCCTGCGAAGATCTACTACCGGCGCCAGTTCTGGCTCGTCGTTATCGGCGCGATACACGCCTACCTGATCTGGTTCGGCGACATCCTGTTCATGTACGCCATCATCGGCATGGTTGCGTACCTGTTCAGGAGGCGCGCGCCGCGCACGCTAATCATCATCGCCTGCGTCTTGTTACCGCTGGCTTTGTTCATGAACCACGGCTTCTTCCAGTACATGGTGCAGATGCAGGCCGAGGCTGGCGAACTTCAGGCGTTGCAGGAGTCCGGTGAGGAGCTGACCGAGGAACAGGAAACCCAGCTCGAAGAGTGGGAGATCACGCGCGCCATGATGGCGCCGACCCCCGAGGACGTTCAGAAAGACATCGAGACACACCGTGGCGACTACGCGGGAATTGCGGCGCAGCGTGTGCCGTTCGTCGTACAGATGCAACTATTCGGCGTCCTGTTTTTCGGACTGACCCGCGTACTGTCGCTCATGCTGATCGGCATGGCGCTCATGAAACTCGGCATCGTCTCTGCCGAGCGATCCGGCGCCTTTTACCGCAACATGATGATTGCCGGCTACGTCATTGGCCTGCCGATGACGATCTACAGCGCGGTCGATCTCAGCGCGCATGATTTCAGTCAGCTCTACGTCATGAAATGGGGCGGCACGGCCAACTACTTCGGCAGCCTGATTGTCGGTCTGGGTCATATCGGGCTGGTCATGTGGATCGTCAAGAACGGTTTCCTGCAGAAGCTGATGCGGCGTTTCGCCGATGTCGGCCGCATGGCGCTGACCAACTACCTGATGCACTCGATCATTCTGACCACGGTCTTTTACGGCTACGGCTTCGGCCTTTATGGCACGATTCCGCGCTTCTGGCAGATGGGCTTCGTTGTTGCCGTTATCGCGTTCCAGCTCGTGTTCAGCAGCTGGTGGCTCAGCCGCTACGGCTTCGGCCCCGTCGAATGGGCCTGGCGTTCGCTCACGTACTGGAAGCGCCAGCCGATGCGCAGCGAATAGTCAGCGTACCGAGCTGACCAGGGAGTCCAGCTTCTCCTGGTAGGCCTCGGAGAGCAGTGGCAACTGGTCGTCCGACAGCGCGAGGCGCCGCGCTTCCGGCATTGACGTCACGTCGACCTGTTGCTCGTCGAGCAGCATCTTTGCGGTAATCACGACGTCGGCGAGATTGGCCTTTGTGCCACGGCGCAGCTGCTCGTCCTGATCCGGATTGACCGATTCCCGGATGTCCTCGGAAAACTCCCAGTTCGTGACGATGGATTCGCCGATCGGGGCGGTCCACTCATCGATCAGGCTCTGACGCGCTTCGAGGTCCTGCAGCAGGTTCGGGTAGTCGTCGTGTTTGGAGTAAATGTAGAGCACGCCGACCTGGTTGAGAAGCCCCGCGATAAACGCGCTATCCCGGTCGAGCTTGGTGCACTGCGCCGCAATCACGTACGACATCGCCGCAAGCCGCAATGCAACAGACCAGGCCTTGCGCAGCTCGTCCTTGAGCGCGTCGAGGTTCTGCGATGCGTGTAGCTGTTCTACGGCGTAGGAGATCGCAATCGCACGAACCTCGTTCAGGCCGATGCGTCCCACGGCAGCGTTCAGGCTCTCGATCTTGATACCGCGCGGATTGTGGAACGACGAATTCGACAGGACGAGCACGCGTGACGCCAGCGCGGGATCGACGCCGAGGATTTCGGCGATCTGCTCGGCCGACGTGTCGGGTTCCCTGAGCGCTTCGCGCACGCGCAGAACGACGTCGGGAAACGACGTCAGCGTGATTTCCTTGCGGTTCAGCTCTCGCGCGAGCGACTGCACGAATTGGAAGTGTTCACCCTGGGACATGAACACTTTGTCGGCGAGATCGTCGTTTTCTTTAGCCGATCGCTAGGCCTCTACGACCGGAATCCTGCCAATTCGTGCGCGCCACTCCTTCGGCCCGGTCTGGTGCACCGACTCACCGGTCGAATCGACGGCGACGGTAACGGGCATGTCGGTAACCTCGAATTCGCGGATCGCTTCCATGCCGAGATCCTCGAACGCGACCATGCGCGCGTCGCGAATTGCCTTCGAAACGAGAAATGCCGCACCGCCGACAGCCATCAGGTACACGGCTTTGTGCTTTTTGATAGCGTCGATCGCGACCGGGCCGCGCTCAGCCTTACCGATCATCCCGAGGAGCCCCGTCTTGTCGAGCATCATTTCCGTGAAGCCGTCCATGCGGGTCGCCGTGGTAGGGCCCGCCGGGCCGACGATCTCGTCGCGGACGGGATCGACCGGGCCGACGTAGTAGATAAACCTTCCCTCGAGGTCGACGCCCTCGGGCAGTCCTTCGCCGGCTTCGAACAGATCACGGATCCGCTTGTGCGCGGCATCGCGCCCGGTAAGCATCTTTCCCGAGATGAGCAGGGTCTCTCCGGGCTTCCATGTCGCGACCTCGTCCGCGGTGACGGTGTCGAGATTGACGCGCCGGGCTCCCTCCCCGGCTTCATAGCTAATATCGGGCCAGTCTTCGATGCTCGGGACCGGCAATTCGGCAACGCCGGAGCCGTCGAGGACGAAGTGTGCGTGGCGCGTGGCCGCGCAGTTCGGGATCATCGCAATCGGCAGGTTGGCCGCGTGCGTCGGGTAGTCCAGTACCTTGACGTCGAGCACGGTGGTCAAGCCGCCGAGTCCCTGTGCGCCGATGCCGAGCGCGTTGATCTTGTCGTAGAGGTCGAGACGCAGCTCCTCTGCCCGGCTGGAAGCCCCGCGCTCCTGCAATTCGTGGATATCGATCGGGTCCATCAGTGAGCGCTTGGCAAGCAACATGGCTTTCTCGGCCGTGCCGCCGATGCCGATACCGATCATCCCGGGCGGGCACCATCCCGCGCCCATCGTCGGCACCATCTTGAGCACCCAGTCGACGATGCTGTCGGCCGGATTGAGCATCGCAAACTTCGTCTTCGCCTCCGATCCGCCGCCTTTGGCGGCGATCTGCACGTCGATGGTGTCGCCCGGTACGATTTCGACGTGCATGACGACCGGCGTGTTGTCGCCCGTGTTCTTGCGGGCGCCGGCCGGGTCGGCAAGTACGGAGGCCCGCAATACGTTGTCGGGATGGCTGTAAGCGCGTCGCGCGCCCTCGTTCACCATGTCCTGCAACGACAGTTCGCCCTCGATCCTCACGTTCTGCCCCACGCGCATGAACACGTTGACGATGCCTGTGTCCTGGCAGACGGGCCGCCGGCCTTCAGCGCACATGCGCGAGTTCACGAGTATCTGGGTAATCGCGTCCTTGGCCGCGGGCGACTCCTCCTTCAGCCAGGCTTCGGAGAGCGCCTGGATGAAGTCGCGCGGATGGTAATAAGAGATGTACTGGAGGGCGTCCTCCACGCTTTGAATGAGGTCAGCCTGCTGAATCGTGGTCATCGTCGTCACCTGCTGGATGTGAGCGTCGTTATTGTCGCTCCGCCACGCTGATTCCCAGAATAGCGGATTGCCGCAGCCGCGATTTCAGGTCTGCCCCGGTTGAGATCGTCGTAGCTGATGCACGAGAACGCTTGCCGGGCTTCATTGAGGAGTCGTTCGGCGTCGGTCACGACGGCTTCAGCCGAATTTGCGCTCGTGCGCGTCGAGCTTTCCCGACACCTCGTCCAGTGCCGCGAGGATGCGATCGCTCAATGACTCGCCGCGAAGCTCGGACGACAGCAACACGGCATTGTGAGCGGCGCACAGGTTCTCAGCGTCATGCCAGTTTGCAGCGAGCTCTTTCGCCCAGCGGCGAAACTCGGCCGCTGCTCCTGCTCGTTTCTCGAGTACGGGCGCGAGCGTGGGGTGAAAGCTGACCGCGCCGCCAACGCCGAACAGGCGCATCAGCGCAGGCAGGCGCAGGTACATCAGCGTATCGTCGGAATGAATCGTGCGCGACGACGGGTGGTAAACGAGTACCGATGCGAAATGCAATTTCTCGTTGCTCGAGATGAAGTCGACACCTCGCGGGACCGAAAACTGCAGGTC
>JAAUXY010132523.1_pt1 | contig 21331 bp, 18 predicted proteins | sample 7278121 | NCBI WGS metagenome assembly JAAUXY01 (sample SAMN14350117, study PRJNA611818) | marine sediment metagenome | isolation source: surface marine sediment (1.8m) | place: French Polynesia: Moorea | collected 2018-08 | reverse complement strand
GATCTGATGTCTTTTCGCGTGCTCTCGCGGATCTCGAGGTCAGCGGACATCGTTCTCATCGATCGGCATGTACCCGGGCGGCAAGCCCCGTTTACGTTTCTCGGCTGCAACCATGGCCTTTATTTCCTCGCGCAATGCGCGTGCGTCGTAGACGATGCCGTCTTTGATCGTGAAATCCACACCGCCGACGCGCTCGACATCGCCGGACTCGACGTTCAGGCGCAACGCGCCGGTGCCGTACAGCGTTTTGAAGTTCTGTAGCGGGTTTTCCGGAACGATGACGAGATCGGCTTTCTTGCCGATCTCAATGCTGCCGATTTCCTGGTCCACGCCGAGAATTCGGGCATTGATGATCGTGGCTGACCGAATGACTTCCAGCGGATGGAAACCGGCTTCGCGCAGAAGTTCGAGTTCCCTGATGTAGCCGAACCCGTAGGTCGAATAAATGTAGCCTGCATCCTCCCCGACGCCGACGAGTCCGCCACGATTCTTGTAGTCGTTGATGAAGGTCATCCAGATGCGAAAGTTCTCGGCCCAATCGAGCTCCCGATCCTGAGTCCAGTCGAACCAGTACGAGCCGTGGGCGACGGTGCTCGGCCGGAAAAAGTCCCAGAGCTGCGGCAGCGTATAGTCGTCGTGCCATTCCGCCCGACGTGCGGCCGACCAGTCCCGATTCGCGATGTAGATCGAGAACGTGGGCACGATATGGAAGTCGCGCTCGAGCAGGCGCTCCATGACCTCATTCCATTTGTCGGAACCCGGGGCGGCTGCCTGCTTCCAGAGTTGTCCGGCCTCGCCGAATCGATCCTGCTCGTTGTCGTAGACGTAGTCGCTCGAATAGTCCTGTACCACGCGGTCTTCAAACAGAGCCTCCGGCAGCCCGTACCAGTGCTCCATCGAATCGAGGCCGAGACCCGACGTTACGTCGACGTTCGCTTCGACGACCGAGATCTGTGCGTGGTGCATCGTCGTTTTGAGCCCGCGCTTCTGCGCCTCGTCGAACGCCGCTTCGAGAATACGCCTCGGGCCCGACATGAACTTGACGCCGTGTGCACCCGCTTTCGCGACCGCTCGCATGAAGTCGCGCGCATCGTCCGGCGTGACGATATCCCGCCCGATGAGGGGTGACCCGAAGAAAATGTAGGGGTACACCCGCGGTGCAACGATATCGTTGCTCGCGGAGCGACGTGTGACGTCCATAACCCAGTCGACGGATCTGCCGTTGCCGACTTCGCGGACCGCTGTGATGCCGTGCGCAAGCCACAGCCTGGTGACGTATTCCGATGGAATCTTGCCGCCGGCGCCGAATTCGCCGGCCGGCTCCGAGTGAATGTGAGCGTGGGCGTTGATGAAGCCGGGCAGAACGAAACGGTTCCGGGCATCGATGACACGAATCCGCTCGTCTGACTGCGCTGCGTCCGCCGCGCCTCCGGACAGATCGCCCGCGTGCGCGCGAATGGCGGCGATACGATCGTCTTCCACGACGAGATCGATCGGTCCACGGGTCGGCCCGCCGAGACCATCAATCATGTAAGCGCCCTGGATGACCAGGCGTTCGTAGGGGCCATCGCCGGTGTTGCGGGGCGGGAAGTCGGTATCGGATTCCGCTGCCGCCAGGGGTATGCAAACGGAAGTTATCGCCAGAGCGGAAAGCAGTTGTGTCGTCGTTCGGATCATCTACGGTTCCTGGCAAACATCACAAGAATGTCAGTGCGTCTTCCCTGCCGGGCCCGTCGAGGTGCGGTACCGCGTTGAAGCTGTGCAGCCGGAAAGGACCGCGACCACGCAGAATGTGCGAGAAACCCGTGTTTCGCATCTGCAGGTTGAGCTCGACCATCGCCGCCTCGTCACACTTCAGCACATGTTTGAGAATCATGGACATCGCGCCGCTGGAGCTGACAACGAGAATGCGCGCATCGGCGGGTTCTTTTCCGAGGTCGTCGAGCACCGCTGCGCCGCGGGCTTCGAAATCCCGCCAGTCTTCCGCAACCCGGCCATCCAGTCGACCCCGGCTCCATTCGGTCAGGGCGGGGCGGAGTATTCGCGGGAACTCCTCGGGAGGCGGATTCTCAGGCATCGGGAAATCCGGATTGTCTGCGAGGAAGGTTCCGATCACGCCCTGGAAATCGAACTCGTCGAGCCCCCGGTGCACGCGCGAATCATCGGGCCGGCGACCCATGCCATCGCAGATGCCGCTGGCCGTATCGCGGTGTCGTTGCATCGCGCCGTAAAGCACCGAGTCGAACTCGACGCCACGCGCAGCGAAGTACTCGCCGAGCCACCGGGACTGCTGGCGTCCAAGCGCCGAGAGCTGGTCGTAATCGTCGCTTCCGTAGGAGGCCTGCCCGTGGCGGACCAGGTACACGTCAGTCAAAAAGTAGTCCCTGAGACCCGGAGCTCCGCATTCTCGCACGTCCGCACCGCCAGAACACAATTATACATATTTATACACATATATTGACATTCATATGTATATATGTGTATTATTGCCTCCATTACGCGCATTCATACACATAGGGGCAGGGCACATGGCCGTCGATCACACGGAGAACTTCAAGCGGGTGAATGTCCTGGTCCGGCCCGAACAACACCAGCGGGTGGTCTCGGCGGGCCTGAATATGTCGGGTTTGATACGCGGTCTGCTCGACGATCATTTCAGTGAGGAAAAGATCGTCCTGTCGGTAAGTCCGCGGGTCAAAGAGGTTTACCAGCTGTTGATCAGCAATCTCGGAGCAGAGGACAGGGAGCTGGAGATTTACTTCCTCGAGGCGTTGGACAAGTTCCTGGCGGCCAAGACCCGCCAGATCGACGACTTGAGGAAGTCAATCAAGCGCGAGTAGCGCGATACAAGGAGGAAGTATCATGTTCTGGGAAATACTGACAATCATCATGTTCCTGGTGGCCGCCGGCGCCACTGTCTGGCTGTGGCGGCGAGGGCACGCGCGACGCGGAGAAGACGGTCAACGCGAGAGCGTGGCGTTTCCGCATACGCTGCGGAAAGGCGTCATTGCCGTTGCCATGCTCGGCGTCGCAGCCATCACGTTCAACCACGTGTTCTTCTACGCGGAACCCGGGTACGTCTATCACGTACGCACCATCACGGGTAACGAGCGAGTCGTCGACGGCGTCGGGGACAGCATGCACCTGTTCGGTCGCGTCAATGCCTGGAAGAAGGCGATGACGGTCCTGGCGGACGATACGACGGCGGACGGTGTCAACGCGGAAGGCGAAACGTCGACGGCTGCCGCAAGCCTGCCGCCACTGAACATCATGTTCCTCGACCAGGTCGATGCGGATGCCATGGCGGCGGTACGATTCCGGCTGCCCACCGACGAAGCGACGTTTCTGCGTATGGCGCATGAATACCGTACGCCCGAAAACCTGCTTCGAGTGGCGTTGATTCCATCGTTCCAGGAAACGCTGCAGGCAACGGCATCATTGATGTCGGCCGAGGACTATTACTCGGGTGGCCGTACCGAATTCATTAATGAATTCGAGAACCAGATGCAGAACGGTGTTTACATCGTGAAGCGCAAGGAAATCCTGCGCACATCGGTCAAAAAGCAGACGTCTGAAGCCGACGCGTCAGATCCGGCAATCCAGGACGAGTTCGGCGATCAGCAGAAGACGGTTTTTATCGTCGAGAAGCTGCTCAATGAAGACACCGGACTGCCGCTGCGCAAGGAACAGAAGTTCAACCTGTACGGCATCACGGTGCACGAGGCGCGTGTGACCAACATGAAGCCGAACGAGAAGTTCGTGCGCAGGATGGAGCAGAAGCAGGAGGCGTCGGCCATGCGCGCGATCGCACGCGAACAGAAGGTGCAGGAAGAGGAACAGCGACTGCTCGCTATCGCACGCGGTGACCGCGAGGTTGCGGAACGCCAGGCGGCAATGAAGGTGGAACAGGTCGAAGCCACTACGAAGGCCGAGACGCGGAAAAAGGAAACGCTGATCGAAGCCGAGCGCCGCAAGCAGGAAGCGAAGATCCAGGAAGAGACGTCCAAGATCCTGCTTTCAAAGGCGCGAATCGACGCGGAAGCCGTGAAAGTTGCTGCTGACGCCGAGTCTTACCGAAAAGCGAAGATACTGTCGGCCGACAACGCGCTCGCGCAGAAGCTCGAGGCCGAAATCGAGATCCAGCGGATCTGGGCCGAGGCCTTCGCGAAACGTTCGGTACCGCAGTACGTGTTCGGTGGCGGTGGCAAAGGTGACGCAGTGCCCGTGGGTTCCGACATGGAAGTCAAGAACTTCATGCAGCTGATGACCCTGGATGCCGCGAAGCGCCTCAACTACGAACGCTCGCTGCAGGCAAGCAGCCAGTGATATGCAAGTCCCCGGCCGCTGCGGGCAACCGCAGCGGCTTTATTTGACCAGGGACGGTCTTATGCCGCGGAGCACAGGGATGTGCGGGAGCGGCGATTGACCAGGGACGGTCTTATGCCGCGGAGCACAGGGATGTGCGGGAGCGGCGAACGTCCGTCACTGGCGAAAAGATGGTAGATTGGCACGCATCGAAACAAGACCAACAAGAACGAAACGATGAATCCAATCTCCACAAAATGGTTCTTTGTGCTGCTGTGCTGTTCCTGCGCGGCAAATGCACTCGAGCCGCTAACTGAAAACACCTTCAAGCTGTCGGAGGGCGAGGAGCCGCCTGCCGCAACGATTGAGGATGCCGGCTGGCTGGTCGGCTCGTGGACAGGTACCGCATTCGGCCTGAGATTCGAGGAAGTCTGGAATCCGCCGTCAGCGGGCACGATGGTCGGAATGTTCAAGCTGTACGGCGACGACGGCATCGCTTTCTACGAGATTTTCCTGATGACCGTCGAAGACGGCGTAATGAAGCTCAAGGTCAAGCACTTCAATCCGGATTTCACGGCGTGGGAGGAGAAGGCCGACTACATCGAGTTTCGGCTTATTGCCAGGGAAGAGGACGCGCTGCATTTCTCGGGCATCAGTTTTTATCGCCGCGACGATGATCACATCGACGGCTATATCGTTATGCGCAACGACGAGGGCATACGCGAGCACGAGCTGAAGTACTACCGACGTGTCGAATAGCTCGTACAGGAGCTACGTCCTGCTGCTGTTGATGGTGGTCTACATCTTCAACTTCATCGACCGGCAAATACTCGTCATCCTGCAGGAATCGATCAAGGCTGAGCTCGGACTCAGCGACAAGCAGCTGGGACTGTTATCCGGCTTCAGTTTCGCGCTGTTCTACGTCGTTTGCGGCATTCCCATCGCACGCTGGGCAGATCGCTATAACCGCGTCAACATCGTTTCCGCGTCGCTAGCGATCTGGAGCGGTATGACGGCACTTTGCGGTCTGGCGGGCAGTTTTCTGCAGTTGCTTGCGGCTCGTATCGGGGTCGGCGTTGGCGAAGCCGGGGCGAGTCCGCCTTCGCATTCCATTATCTCGGACTACTTTTCACACGAACAACGCGGCAGGGCGCTGTCCGTCTATTCCGTCGGCATTTACATCGGAATCCTGTTCGGCTTTCTCGCCGGAGGCTGGATCAACCAGTTCTTCGGCTGGCGTATGGCGTTTCTGGTGGTGGGACTACCCGGTATCCTGCTCGCGGTCATTGTGAAGCTGACGTTGCGTGAGCCTCGCCGCGGGCAGTCCGACGCTACAGAAAACGTACCCGGCCAACGTGGCCATTTCGTGCACGACATGAAGCGGCTGTGGCGGTTGAAGAGTTTTCGCTACGCGTCGCTCGGTGCCGGTTTCAACGCGTTCCTGGGCTACGGTTCGCTGAATTTCATGCCGAGTTTCGCGATCCGTCTGTACGAGGTGCCGGTTGGGCTCGTCGGAACCTGGCTCGCCCTGATCGTTGGCATTGGCGGCGCGGCCGGTGCGCTGCTTGGCGGATTCCTGAGTGATCATCTCAGCCCCCGCGATGCGCGCTGGGTCTACTGGGTGCCTGCGGTTTCGACGCTCGCAACGGCCGTGTTTCTCGTGCCGACGCTGCTGAGCGGCAACCAGTACGTAATGTGGAGCATTTATGCAATCGTCGTCGTCAACCAGGCAATGTTCCTTGCACCTACGATTGCCGCCGCCCATGCGCTGGTCGGGCCGCATTATCGGGCGCTCTCATCCGCTGTCGTCTACTTTGTGCTGAATATTATCGGGCTGGGTCTGGGGCCCCTGGCGGTCGGTACCGTGAGCGATGCCCTCGCACCGTCGATCGGCGTCGAGTCGATTCGCTGGGCAATGATGACCACGGCCGTCGCAGCGGCGGTAGGTGCATGGCTCTACTTTCTTGCGGCGCGTAACGTACGTGCGGACCTGGAGGCGGGATTCTAGTCAGTCGTCCAGGTGGATGTTGACACGGCGATTCTGTCGGCCTTTTTTCTCCACCTTGCCGATTCGAACGTTGCCCACCTCGGCAGTCGACCTGAGGTGTGTACCGCCGCAGGGCTGCAGGTCGACACCTTTAATCTCGAGCAGCCGGACCTTTCCCTTACCGCGCGGCGGCTGCACCGACATCGTTCGCACGAGCTCGGGTTGAGCATCGAGTTCCTCATCCGTGATCCAGCGAAAACTGACGGCATGGTCTTCCTCGACGAGCTTTCTGAGAGCGGCGCCGACGGCTTCCTTGTCCACCGTGTCTTCCATGTCGAAGTCGAGGCGGCTTTTCTGTTCGCTGATGTTGCCACCCGTAACGCCGTATTGGAGCACGGAGCCGAGCAGGTGCATGGCCGTATGCATGCGCATGTGACGATAGCGCCGCTCCCAGTCCAGTTCGGCATGAACCGTCTCGCCGACGGCAGGGGTCGCGGCGCCGTCCTCGAGCAGGTGGCAAATCGTGCCGCCGTCGCCGTAGCGGGTATCGACGATTCTGGCGCTGCCGCCCGGCCAGCTGATTACGCCGGTATCGCCCGGCTGGCCGCCACCGAGTGGGTAGAACACGGTCTGATCGAGTACGACCGATCCATCGTCGCTGGCAACGACGCATGCGTCGCAGTCTTTCCGGTACGAATCCGCGCGAAAGAGTTCAATGGTCATGTCTAGAAAGTCCCCGGGTAAACGCCGCCGTCCATCAGGATGTTCTGGGCAGTGAAGTAGCCAGCGTGCTCGCTGCAAAAGAACGCACACGCGGCGCCAAACTCGTCGGGTTTGCCGGGACGACCCGGTGACGTTTGCGAAAAGAATGCTTCGGAGAATTCCTCCGGGTCGCGGCCGGCGGCGTCCGCCCGTTTAGCGAACAGCGACTTCAGTCGATCCGTCGCGATGAATCCGGGCAACAGATTGTTGATTGTGACGTTGTGCTTTGCGGGTTCGTGCGCAATACCGGCCACGAATCCCGTCAAGCCGGCGCGCGCGCCGTTCGAGAGTCCGAGCTCCCCCTGTGGCAGTTTTACCGCGATACTCGTGATGTTGATGATGCGACCGAAGCGACGTTCGATCATCCCGTCGAGGCAGCGACGGATCATGTCGATCGCGCTGTACATGTTCGAGTTGACCGCATCGAACCAGTCCGCCTGACGCCAGTCGCGAAAGTCGCCGGGAGGCGGGCCACCTGCGTTGTTGACGAGGATGTCGGGTTTGGGGCAAGCAGCCAGCAGGGCATCCCGTCCTGTTTCCGTCGTGACATCTGCGACGACGGCGTGCACCTCGCCCGTGGCGTTTTGGCGGATCTCGTCAGCCGCTTCGAGCAGCGTCAATTCGGTGCGAGCCGTTATCCAGACGTTCACGCCCTCTCTCGCCAGGGCGAGCGCGCAGGCATGGCCCAGCCCCTTGCTCGAGCCGCAAACAATCGCGTTTCTTCCTGCAATGCCAAGGTCCATCGCGGAATACTATCATCGGCCGGCGCGGCTCATGGTCCTTTGATAGGATTCGGATTCCCGGACCGGATCGGCGGCGCCCCGATGGCAGAGACTTCAGAGCAGATACATCAACTCAAGATTGACCGCAGCGCGGTCGCTGCAAACCGTTCCGGTCGCATCTGGCTGCTCATACCCGCAACCATCATCGTGCTCATCGCCGCATGGTGGTTCATGCTGCGGCCCGCGAGCGGGGCGGTTGCCGTGGAGACCGACACCGCCCGCCGGCCGCCGAGCCTCGCTGCTGCGAGCAGCGTGCTGGACGCTTCCGGCTACGTGGTGGCGCGCCGCGAAGCAACCGTTTCGTCGAAACTGACGGGCAAGGTGCTCGAGATACTCGTCGAGGAGGGCATGCGGGTAGAACGCGACCAGGTTGTCGCTCGCCTCGACGCGGCGACACAGCAGGCGCAACTCGATCTCGCGGTCGCCCAGGTCGACGCGTCGAGGGCTGCACTGGCCGAAATCGAAGCGCAGCTGCGTGCCGCAAGGCTCGAAAGGGATCGCCTCAGGGATCTTGCGGCCAAGGCGCTCGCCAGCGAATCGAGTCTGGATGCGGCCGAGGCAAACTACGACGCGCTGGCGGCGCGTCTCGGCACCGGCAGGGAAAACGTGCGGGTTGCCGAGAGCAACGTGGCGCTGGCGCGCGAAGCCGTGGACAACATGACGATCCGAGCGCCATTCGCCGGGATGGTCGTATCGAAAAACGCGCAGCCCGGCGAGATGATATCGCCGGTGTCGGCAGGTGGCGGCTTCACCCGTACCGGAATCTGCACGATCGTCGACATGGATTCGCTGGAGATCGAAGTCGATGTGAACGAAGCCTACATACAGCGGGTCAAACCGGGACAGCGGGTCAGTGCGACGCTCGACGCGTACCCGAACTGGCAGATTCCGGCGGAGGTCATCGCGATCGTGCCAACCGCGGACCGGCAGAAGGCGACGGTCCGGGTGCGCATAGGATTCCTGGAGCGTGACGAGCGCGTGCTGCGCGACATGGGCGTCAAAGTCGCGTTTCTGGGCGCCGAGGCGCCGGCAGTCGAGGGGCCCGCCGCGGAGGGTGTGATGATCGCCGGGGAAGCGCTGCATCAGGATGCCGACGGCGAGTACGTCTGGCGGATCAGGAACGGCCTCGTGGAGCAGCGGCGCGTGACGATCAGCGGTTCCGCGGACCGGGATCGCGTGCTCGTAACCAGCGGCCTCGCGATCGGTGATAAAGTCGTGCGTTCCGCGGTCCGCGAACTCAGCCCGGGACAAAAAGTCACAACAAAATAAGGGGTACGTAACGTGAGCGAGGTTCTTGCCGATCTCCACGATGTCAGTCGTGTCTACCAGAAGGGAAAAGAAAAGGTAGAAGTGCTGCACCAGCTGGACATGCAGATTCCAGCCGGCGACTTCATTGCCATCATGGGCCCGTCGGGTTCCGGGAAGACGACGCTGCTCAATATTATCGGTGGTCTCGATCGCCCGACGTCGGGCCTGGTCAACGTTGGCGGTGCGGAATTGACGAACATGAGTAACAGCCAGTTGTCGAGCTGGCGCTCAACGCATGTCGGGTTCATTTTCCAGTTCTACAACCTGCTGCCCGTGCTCACGGCCCAGAAGAACGTAGAGCTGCCTTTGCTGCTGACGGACTTCAGCGGCAAAGAGCGTTCGAAGCGCGCGTCGATCGCACTCGATATCGTCGGGCTCGCCGACCGCGCGAAACACTATCCCAAGGAACTGTCCGGTGGACAGGAGCAGCGTGTCGCCATCGCCAGGGCGATCGTGTCGGACCCGTCACTGTTGCTGTGCGACGAGCCGACCGGTGATCTCGACCGGGAAACGGCCGACGAGATCCTTCGTTTGCTGCAGCTCCTCAATGAGGAGCACGGCAAGACGATCGTGATGGTCACACACGATCCCCAGGCTGCCGAGTTCGCGAAACGCACCCTGCACGTCGACAAGGGCCAGCTCGAGTCGAGGGCTGCAGCGTGAAGTACTTCGGCCTGGTCTGGCGCAGTCTCTGGCGCAAACGCATTCGCACGTCGCTGACGATCTTGTCCGTCGTTGTGGCGTTCCTGTTGTTCACGCTGCTCAGTGCCATCGGGCAGGCCTTCAACACCGGCGGCGCGATGACAGGCGCGCAGAGGCTTGTCGTCATCGACAAGATCACGATCATCAACCCGCTACCCATCAGCTACCTGCAGAGGATCGCAGCGGTTCCAGGCGTCGAGGCGGTCGTGCAGCTAAGCTGGTTTGGCGGCTTCTATCAGGATCCGAACCAGCAGTTCTTCCAGGGACCGACGGATCCGGATGCGTACCTCGACGTCTATCCCGAGATCGAAATACCCGACGAGCAGCTGGATGCGTGGCGGAATAACCGGGTTGGTGCAGTCATCGGTCGTCAAATCTCAAACCAGTATGGCTGGGAGATCGGTGACCGCGTCCCGATAAACTCGACGATCTATGCGCAGCGTGACGGCAACCGCACCTGGGAATTCGACATCGAGGGCATCTTTGATACGACAGATCCGAAGGGTGTGACGAACTTCATGCTGTTCCACCACGATTATTTCGCCGAGGCGAATGCGTTCGGCGATGGCTTTGCGGGATGGTATACCTTGAGGCTGGCCGAGGGCGCCGACGCGGTGGAAGTAGCGAACGTGATCGATACGCAGTTTGCCAATTCCCCGAACGAGACCGAGACCAGTACCGAAGCCGCGTTCGCGGCATCCTTTGCCAAGCAGCTCGGCAACATCGGCCTGATGGTGCAGCTGATTCTCGGCGCCGTATTCTTCACCCTGCTGCTTGTTACGGGCAACACGATGTCGCAGTCCGTGCGCGAGCGGATATCTGAACTGGCCGTGCTCAAGACACTGGGCTTCAAGGACGGCACGGTACTTGGAGTCGTGCTCGCGGAGTCCATACTCGTCATGCTGATGGGCGGATTGCTGGGGGTGCTGCTCGGCTGGCTCCTGACGGTAGTCATCGGAGCGGCTATCGGCGTGTTCCTTCCCGGGGTCGTCGTCACGGTGAACATCCTCATTCTCGCGGTCCTGTTCATGGTCGGCGCAGGAATCCTCGCCGGCCTTTTCCCGGCGCTGAGCGCACGCCGGCTGACGATCGTCGAAGCGCTGGCGCGAGGCTAGTCCGATGCGTGCCATACAGCAGATACTCGCCGTCACCTGGCTCAACATCCTCAACCTGCCACGTCGCGTTGCCTCGTCTACGGTCGCCGTGATTGGCGTCGCTGCCGTCGTGCTCGTATTCGCAGCGGTCTTGTCGATGGCCAAGGGCTTCGAGCGGACGATGCTGCTGGCAGGTTCCGATGACACCGCCATTGTCGTGCGCGCGGGTGCGACCTCGGAACTCACGAGCGGTCTCGCCAACGACGACGTCCTGATTGTCAACACGGCACCCGGCATCCTGAAAGACGGCGACGCCCCCGTGATGTCCGCGGAGCTCTTCGTCATCGTCGACGTCAAGAAGAAATCCACGAATACCGAGGCCAACCTGCCGTTCCGGGGAGTCCAGTTGCGCGCGTTCGACGTGCGTGACTCGACGCAGCTCGTCGAGGGCCGCATGTTCGAGGAGGGCAGGAACGAGCTCGTCGTCGGGCGCGGTGCGCAGTACGAATTCCAGGGGCTCGACCTCGGTGCGACGATTCAGTTCGGTCGCACCGAGTGGAGCATCGTCGGCGTGTTCGACGCCGGCGGCGGCGTTGCCGAGTCCGAAATCTGGACCGACGCGCGCGTGCTGCAGGGTGCTTACCGGCGCGGTAACAGCTTCCAGTCCGTGCGTGCGCGCCTGGAGGGCCCGAACAGCCTGGCTGTCCTCGACGAGTACCTCGAAAACGACCCGCGCATCGACGTCGACGTATTCACCGAGCGCGAGTGGTACTCGTCGCAAGCCGAGGGTACGGCCGGGTTCATACGCCTGCTCGGCTACCCGATTACGTTCCTGATGGCGATCGGCGCGGTCTTCGGCGCACTGAATTCCATGTACTCGTCGGTGTCAACGCGCGGGACGGAGATTGCGACGCTGCGGGCGCTTGGTTTCGGGCCGATCTCCGTGCTCATATCGACGATTATCGAGTCCACGCTGCTTGCCCTGGTCGGCGGTCTCATCGGCGGCGCCATCGCGTACATCGCGTTCAACGGATACACGGTTTCCACACTCACGCAGGCGAGCTTCAGCCAGGTGGTGTTCGATTTCGCGGTTACGTTCGACCTGTTGCTGGACGGCATTGTCACGGCACTGATCATCGGACTGATCGGCGGCCTGCTGCCCGCGATCCGGGCGGCGCGCATGCCGGTGGCACAGGCGTTGCGCGAACTCTGATGACGCTTAGCCGGTGCAAGAACATCGGCGACCTGCGAAAGGTCGCCAAATCGCGCTTGCCGGCACCGATGTTCCACTATATCGACGGTGGCGCCGACGACGAGTGGTCCATGCGTCGCAACGTCGACGCGTTCGACAACTATGAGCTGCTGCCGAATTATCTCAAGAACATCGAGACGATTGACCTGACGACCACGCTGCTCGGCGAGAAGCTCGATATGCCGCTGCTGCTTGCGCCAACGGGCATGTCACGGCTGTTCCACCACGACAAGGAAACGGGCGTTGCCAACGCCGCATCGCGGTTCGGCGTAATGTATGCGTTGTCGACCGTCGGGACGGCATCCATCGAGGATATAGCGGCAATCGACGGTTGCCCCAAGATGTTCCAGATCTACATTCTCAAGGACCGCGGTTTGACCACCGAGTTCGTCGAACGCTGCAAGGAGGCGTGCTATGCGGCCATGTGCCTGACCGTGGACACACCTCTTGCCGGCAATCGCGAACGGGATCTGGTCACGGGAATGACCTTGCCGCCGCGATTCGGAGTCAAGAGCCTGCTGAGTTTCGCTGTGCACGTCCGCTGGGCGCTGAACCTGCTGCGGCATCGGGATTTCCAGCTTGCGAACGTCAAACACCGGATCGGCGAGATCAGCGCGGAGGGGACGAGCCTCGTGCAGTGGGTCAACAACCAGTTCGACCGTACCGTCACCTGGGACGATGCAGCCTGGCTCGTCGAACAATGGCCGGGACCGTTCGTGATCAAAGGCCTGCAAACGGCGGAGGATGCAAAACGGGCAGCCGACATCGGCGCGCAAGGCATCATGATCTCGAATCACGGTGGACGCCAGCTCGACAGCACGCCGGCACCGATCGACTGCCTGGCCGAGATGCGGGATGCGATCGGTGACTCGCTGGAGCTGATCGTTGACGGCGGCATACGGCGTGGGACGCACATTCTCAAAGCGATGGCGATGGGAGCCGATGCCTGCTCGATCGGTCGACCGTACCTGTACGGACTGGCGGCGGGCGGCCAGGCGGGTGTCGAGCGCAGCCTGCATTTGCTGCGCGAGGAACTGTTGCGGGACATGGCGCTGCTGGGCTGCACATCGCTGGCCGAATTGACGCAGGCCAAGATCAGGCGCGTGCAATAGGGGCACGCCGGCTCAGAAGATCAGCGAGAACTTCGCGCCGCCCTGTGCGCTTCGTCCAAGCCGAACGAAGCCGCCTTGCGCAATCATGACCTGGCGCGTGAGCGCAAGACCGACACCCGAGCCGCCTTCCTTGGTCGTGAAGAAGGGCACGAACACCTTGCTCGCAATCTCGTCCGGAACGCCAGGTCCGTTGTCGCTGACCTCGATCACGACATTGCCTCGCGGGTTCAGCCGGCCGGCGAGTCTCATCGACGGCTGCTCCTTGTCTGCCGTTGCCTGCCAGGCGTTGCGAAGCAGGTTGATGAGGACGGGCTCTAGCAGGTCTCGGTCCGCATGCACATCGAGCCCTGCCGGTGTCACGTCGATCTCGAGGTTATCAGCACATGCCGGATGCTCGGCTTCGGCCAACCTGGCGACGGACTCGAACAGCTCACCGAGATGAATGCGTTTCTTCTCGGACGGCGCGAGCCTCGTCAGCTGCCGGTAGCTGTCGACGAACTTGACGAGGCTGTCAGAGCGCTGCGCGACGGTATCGATTGCATCGTGCAGATCGACGAGGTCGCTACCGATCGGTGAGTCGGCATCGGTCTTTTTGATGATGTCGTCGACGACGGCTTCCGCCGTGACCGCGAGAGACGTAATCGGGGTTATCGAGTTCATGATCTCGTGCGTCAGGACCCGAACCAGGTCGTGCCAGGCCTCGGCTTGTGTCGTGTCGAGTTCCGACTGTATGTCCTGCAAGGAAATGAGCTTCTCGCTGTCACTGGCCGTGACGATCTCCGATGTGGCAAGCGTCAGCTTGTAGTCGATGTCCTCGACGGAAAAGCTGACCAGCTCTCGTCTTCCGGGTACGGCTTCCAGGACGGCATCGTGAAAGCCCTTGCCAAACTGCAGCAAGTCCTGGCGCCGCGTCACGTCCGCGGTGCCAAACAACCGTCGCGCCGCGTTGTTCAACAGCGTGATCGAATCATCGGCATGCAGGGTGAACAGCGGTATCGGGATGTGTTCGATGATCGCCCGCTGGTGACGAACGCTGGATTCACTCTCGTCACGCACGGTCTGCAGTCGGTCGAGGATGTCGGCAAATGTCCGTCCCAGTTCATCGAAACCGGCGCCGGTCCCTTCGAGCCTGAATCGCTGCGAAAAGTCTGCGTAGCGTGCCGCGTCGTGAAAGCGCGCCAGTTCGCGGTTCGTGCGCGTAATGAAACGCCACGTTTCGGCGACGACGGCTGCGAACAAGGCCGTGAGTATCAGCGTCGTGCCCGCATACCCCGGCCGCAGGATGAACCAGGTGGTGGATGCCATGGCGACCGCCAGCGCCGCCAGGCGCACCGCCATGCCGACGGCAAAGCGGCTGGCGCGCGGGCTAGAGGCCATGTTTTTCCATCCTGCGGTACAGGGACGCGCGCGTCAGGCCGAGTTCCCTGGCCGCGTGCGAGATGTTGTAGCCGTGCTTTTTCAGCGCAGCATCGATCGTCTGCTTCTCGAGCTGCTCGAGGTTCAGCGTGGATCCCGCGTCTGCGGACACCGTCGCGCCATCGAGCTGGAAATCACTTGCCTGCAGGACGTCACCCGCGGCGAGGATGACGGCACGCTCGACGGCGTGCCGCAGCGCACGGACGTTGCCCGGCCATGAGTACTCCTTCAATGCTGCCTCCGCCGAGGCGGACAGCGATTTCGGCGCGCTGTTGTAGCGCCGCGCGTACAGGGCCAGGTAGTGACGCGCGATCGGGAGTATGTCGTCGGGGCGATCCCTTAGCGGCGGAACCGTGATCTCCACGGTGTTCAGTCGGAACAGCAGGTCGGTGCGAAAACGGCCCGCGTCCCTGAGCTCCGATGTCGGCACGTTGGTCGCCGAAATCAGCCTGACGTCAACGGCTTCGCTACGGTCCGCACCGACGGGCGTGACGGACCGCCGCTCGAGCGCCCGCAGCAGCTTTGCCTGCAGATGCAGCGGGATGTTACCGATTTCGTCCAGAAACAGGGAACCGCCGCTGGCCGCCTGGAAGCGTCCGGGCCGGTCGTCGACGGCATCGGTAAACGCGCCTTTGCGATGGCCAAACAGCTCGGATTCGAACAGCGATTCGCTGATTGAGCCTAGATCGACGCTCAGGAACACGTTGTCGGCTCGCAACGAGCGCCGGTGCAGCTCGCGGGCGACCAGTTCCTTGCCGGTTCCGTTCTCGCCGAGAATCAGGACATTCGCATCGCTTGGCGCAGCTCGTTCGACCAGCGACAGCACGTCCCTGATTTGAGGCGACTCGAAAATGATCGGATTGTCGCCGCCCGTTGCGGCATCGCGCAGTACGGCGTTGGTTCGGCGCAGTGCAGCCGACTCGACCCGGCTTTCGTGCAGGGCCACGGCCGAGGAGAGCGTTGCCACTACCTTCTCGTTTTGCCACGGCTTGGCGACGAAGTCCGTTGCGCCCAGCTTCATGGCGTCAACGACGGTATCGACGCCGCCGTGCGCCGTGATCATGACCACACTGAGCTGCGGGTCGATCGCCAGAATCCGCTGCAACCATTCGAGGCCCTGGCGACCGGATGACTCGCCCGGTCCAAAGTTCATGTCGAGCAGGACCGCGTCGAAGTCGTGCTCGTCCAGATGGCCGGGGATGTTCTCCGGGCGCCGGCAGGTGACGACGTGCGCGAAATGTCGCGATAGCAGCAATCTGCCCGCCGTCAGAATGTCGCTATCGTCGTCAACGACCAGAATACTGCCGGTTTTGTCGTCCACGTCACGTCCCGGGAAACTGTTCGAAATCGTACACCAAGTGTTCGAATACGTACAGTACAGACGGCAGTCCCGGACCTGAAGTGTCCACAATTCAGTTACTTGGAAGTTGGCATGCCGATTGCTACACAGGGGGTGAAGTACAGAGAAAACGGGCGAGACCATTTTGAGCAAGATCAGCAAAATCGCAGAACCCAGACCCCACACCGGCGTCAGCGTCTCCGGGCAGGGTATGGATCGGCAGGTGAAAAAGAAGGCGTCGATGAAGACACGCATCGGCATCGGCCTGGCGGTCCTGTTTGCGGCTCTGTTCGCCTGGTGGCTGATCAGCATGCTGCTCGGCGGTCGCACGCTGACGGTCAACTCCCAGCGCATCGTCGTTTCCGAAGTGACGACCGGTGTGTTCGAAGACTACATCCCGTTGCGGGGCAGGCTCGTGCCGAGAAGCACGGTGTACCTGGATGCGATAGAGGGCGGTCGCGTGGAGCAGATCCTCGTGGAGGACGGCGCAATCGTCGAGGCCGGTGACCCGATCGCCGTGCTGTCGAACACCAACCTGCAACTCGAAGTCCTGAGTCGCGAAGCGGCCGTGACGGAACAACTCAACTTCCTGCGTACGATCGAACTGCAGCTCGAGCAGAACCGGCTCGCGCACAAGCGCAACCTCGTCGAGATCAACTACCAAATCGTACGTCTGAACCGCAGCATCGAGCGCCAGAAGGAACTCGCCGACAAGGACCTCGTGTCGCAGTCGACGATCGACGAACTCTCGGACGAGCTCGAGTACTACGAGAACCGGAGGGCGGTAACGCTGGAGAGCCAGGCGACGGACGCCCGCCTTCAGGAAGCGCAGCTCAAACAGCTTCGCGCGGCGAGCGTTCAGCTGGAAGCCGGGCTTGCGTTCGCGCGCAAGAACCTGGACGACCTGAGAGTCAGGGCGCCCGTGTCCGGCAAGCTGTCCGGCTTCAACATCGAAATCGGCCAGTCCATAGCGCGCGGCGGGCGACTCGGACAGATAGACGACCCTGACGGCTACAAACTCAATGTCGCCATCGACGAGTATTACCTAGGTCGTGTGGACCTGCAGCAGGTCGCTTCCGCCGAGTACGGCCGCCGCGACTTGCCGCTCGTCGTCTCGAAGATTTACCCGCAGGTCAAGAACGGCCAGTTTGAAGTCGACATGACCTTTAGCGAGGAGCCAGACGGTTTGCGGCGTGGCCAGACACTGCAGACCCGCCTGACCCTTGGTGACAACGTGGATGCCTTGCTGATTCCGAACGGTTCGTTCTTCCAGGAAACGGGCGGCAACTGGATATTCGTCGTCTCAACCGATGGCGGCGAAGCCGTGCGACGTCCGATCCGCCTGGGTCGCCGCAATGTCGATTTCATCGAAGTGCTCGACGGTCTCGAGGCCGGCGAGCGCGTCATCACATCACCGTACACGAGTTTCGTCGGCATGGATCGTCTCATGCTCGACCAGGATTGAAGAGCCAAGGGGACCAGCGCATGCTCAAACTACACGATCTGTTTAAAGTCTACAGCACCGATGAGGTGGAGACCGTCGCGTTGAACGGCGTTAACTTCGAGGTTGACCAGGGCGACTTCGTGGCGGTCATGGGCCCGTCGGGATGCGGCAAATCGACTCTGCTCAACGTCATCGGCATGCTCGATTCCCCAACGAGCGGAGACTACTACTTCTTTGACGAAAACGTAGCCGGTTATCGGGAAACGCGTCTGGGAGACATACGTAAACAGAATATTGGCTTTATCTTCCAGAACTTCAATCTGATCGACGAGCTCAACGTCGCCGAGAACATCGAGCTCGCCCTCTTGTATCACAAGATGCCTTCGGGTCAGCGCAGGAAACGGGTGTCTGCAGTCATGGAGCGCATGGGCATCGCGCATCGCGCCAAGCACATGCCGAGCCAGCTGTCCGGCGGTCAGCAGCAACGCGTCGCCGTCGCCCGCGCCGTTGTCGGCGATCAACCGCTGATACTGGCCGACGAGCCGACCGGCAACCTGGATTCGGTACATGGCCAGGAGGTCATCGAGCTGCTCCGCAACCTCAACAAGGACGGCACGACGATCATCATGGTCACGCACTCGGCGTCGCATGCGGACTACGCACGAAGGACCGTGAACCTGTTCGATGGCCACGTTGTAACCGACAACACCCGCGCCGCCTAGGCGCAGCGGGGAGTAACGATGTTTCTCAACAATCTGAAAATCGCGCTCAGGAACCTCAAGAAGAACAAGTTGTTCGCGTTCATCAACATCGCCGGCCTTTCGATCGGTCTGACGATTTACCTCTTCGGGGGGATTCTGGTCAGCTACGAACAAACGCACGACATGTTCTTCAAAAATGCGAAGAACACCTACACGATCGGATCCATCGCAGCCGAGGGCGCGGAAATCGGCGTCGATTTCCTCGATGCCACGTATTCCGCCGTGGGGCCGATTGTCGTGTCCGAGTTGTCAGATGTTCGCTACATGGCGCGGACGGTCAACATCGAGTACCTCCTGACATCGGGCGATGACAGCTATTACGACGGTGTCCGGTTCACGGATCCCGATTTGTTGAGAATATTCGATTTCCAGTACATACATGGCGACAACACGGCCCTCGATGACGCATCCGGCATCGTCCTCACGGAGAGTGCGGCAATCAAGTATTTCGGCGAGACCGACGTCGTGGGAGAGGTTCTGACGTTCGACCATGAGTTCGATTTTCGCGTGGCTGCGGTCATTCAGGACGTGCCGCTGAATTCACATTTCAATTCCCAGTTCGTGATAGACAACCGGCTGGAGGTGCTTGCGCCGTTCAAAGCGATGACGCGGATGCGCAACGCCGACGAAACCGGCAACTGGAACAATCTTTCCCTGGGCGACCTTACTTACGTGACGTTACCGGCACATCTCGACGCGGACTGGCTGCAGTCGCAGATGGACGGTATTTTCGAGCGTCACGTACCTGAAGGCGCGGCCGAGTTTTTGTCGGCATTCCGGGTGCTCCCGTTGCAGCGGGCAAATCTGGCGATCTGGGACACGATGGGCCTGCCCGTAGTATCGGTCGTCGGTCTGCTCAGCCTTCTCGTGCTGATTGTCGCCTGCGTCAATTACACGAATCTCGCAATTGCGCAGTCGATGGGCAGGACGCGCGAAGTCGGTATGCGAAAGACCATGGGCGCCCGCAAGGGCCAGTTACTCGTGCAGTTCCTTATCGAGAGCCTCGTGATTGTGTCAATCGCGATGATCGTCTCGATCGCCGCACTCGAAGTCCTGATTCCACTCTTCAATAACCTGGCCGGCAAGGCGGTCACGCTCGACTACCTGGCCACGATGCCATGGCTGCTGCTAACGACTGTCGTCGTCGGCCTTGCGGCGGGAGCCTATCCAGCCTGGCTCATCACGAAAACGAGCCCGATCGACGCGCTCCGGGACGTGGCACGAAAGGGCAGGCGCGGCACGAAGATGCGATCGCTAATGATCGGCGTCCAGTTCGCGATCTCGGCATTCATGCTCGCGCTCGTTGCGATCGTCTACGCGCAGAACGAGTATGCCAAGGAGGGCGGCAACATCTATCCCAAGACGCAGATCTACACGCTGGACAGGATTGGCGTCGAAGCAATGGAAAACCGCCTGGATACGCTTCGCAACGAACTCGAGGTGCAGCCGGATATTCGCGGAGTCGCCTACTCCTCGCAGGTCCCCTTCGAAATCCGCAATTCAAACTTCGATGTTACTGCGACGCCTGGCGATGTAGCCGGCAAGATCGTGCCGAACGAGTTGCGACTGACCCCGGAGTTCTTCGACATCTACAACATTCCGTTTCTTGCGGGCCGCAACTTCTCGCGATCGATAGGCAACGATGAGCTGCGTGAGGAAAGCGAGACTGTCAACGTCGTTGTCAACGAACTATTGCTCGAAAAACTGGGGCTTGGTTCGCCCGACGAAGCGCTGAACAAGCGTCTTTACACCGTCGACGAAGACAGTACGCTCAGAGAGGTGGTTATCGTCGGCGTCGTTCCGACTCAAAATATCCTCGGCCTCTTCAACCCCATCAAACCCTGGATATTCATCTACGATCCGCGGAACGTACGTATTGGATCTGTGCTGATCGATGGAGATATCGTTGCCGGCGTCGATCAGGTCGAGAAGACGTTCAAGAAGGTGTACCCGGACTTCCCGGTCCAGGGCAGATTCCTTGATGAGGTATTCGACGACGTATTCGACATCCTCAAGTACATGAACTCGGCGCTCGCCGGATTTGCGGCCGTTGCGCTGTCGCTTGCGCTCATCGGATTGTTCGGTCTTGCTGCCTTCATGGCAGCGCAGCGGACGCGGGAGATCGGCATCCGGAAGGTGCTCGGTGCGAATACCGTTCAAATCGCGCGCCTGCTGGTCTGGCAGTTTTCGAAACCCGTGCTCCTGGCGCTCATGATTGCCCTGCCGCTGGCGTACTTTGCCTCTGAGAACTACCTGAACTTCTTCGCGGATCGCATCGGCCCGCCGATCGCGATCATGCTGCTGTCAGGTGCAATCGCGGTACTCATGGCCTGGCTGACGGTTGGCAGCCACGCCGTCCGGATTTCGCGAGCCAGCCCGATTCTGGCGCTGCGCTACGAGTAGCAGGCGATCGTCCAACCCGCTACACTCCCGGCCTTTTTGGGGAGACGCCCATGAGACTGCTTTACCTGGCGCTTGTTGCGACAGCAGCTTTGCCGGCACCGGTCCTGGCGGCCGAGGAAACCGAGGAAGATAGTCCCTGGTCCGGCAAGGTATCGCTCGGGTACCTGGCGACCTCGGGCAATACCGAGAACTCGAGTCTGAACACGAGCGCAGAAGTCGCTTACAAGACCGGCCTGTGGGTGCACGAGGCGAACGCTGCGGCCATTTTTTCCGAAGAAAGCGGATCGACGACGGCCGAAGCGTACGACGCAGGGTGGAAGAGTGCTCGCAACGTGACCGATCAGGATTTCCTGTTCGGCCGCCTCGATTGGCGCAAGGATCGTTTCAGCGCGTTTGATACGCAGTTCTCACAGACGATCGGCTACGGGCGCCGCCTGATCGACAACGAGCGCCACAGCCTGAACGGCGAGCTCGGTGCCGGTGCCCGGCAATCGGAGCGCAACGACGGCACGAAGATCGACGAAACCGTGTTTCGTGGGGCGTTGCGGTATCGCTGGACGTTGAGCGAGACCTCGGAATTCCGCCAGGACCTGCTGGTCGAGGCGGGCGACGACAACACGTTCAGCGAATCGGTGACGGCTATTTCGGCACGACTGATCGGTGG
>JAAUXY010006688.1_pt1 | contig 21333 bp, 20 predicted proteins | sample 7278121 | NCBI WGS metagenome assembly JAAUXY01 (sample SAMN14350117, study PRJNA611818) | marine sediment metagenome | isolation source: surface marine sediment (1.8m) | place: French Polynesia: Moorea | collected 2018-08 | reverse complement strand
GCTTGCTGCCATTTGGTCGAGGTTCGGTGTCGGGGTGCCCCGGGCCGCGCCGCCCAAGAAACTGCCTAGTTCGCCCCAGCCGATGTCGTCGGCCAGGATGTAGATGATATTCGGCCGCTTGCCGAATTTCTTGCGCAGTTTGTCAAGGCGCGCCGTCAAATCCCGGTTTTCGTCCGCCCACGCATCGGCATTGCGCTCCCGAGCAGTGGCAAACGGCGCATCCGGCTGATAGGCAGCCGCCTGGCCGGCCGGCAGCGTCGACAGCAAGATCAACGAACTCGCTGCAATTGTTCTGGCTATCATGGCAATTCCAACCTGCTTACTGGACCCGGTAAGTACCCTGGATCATCACGCTTAGCGGTGACTCGGTAATACCGAAGTAGCTGCCGCGGAAAAAGTTGATGTCATTGCCGAAACCGATAGTTGTCTTGTCGGTCAGGTTGCGGCCAATCAACGCGACGTCCCAGCGGCCGTCCCGATCGGCCAGTGCCAGGCGCGCGTCCAGCTTCGTGTAGGCGCTCTGGCGCACATTCGGATCAAGATCCAGCGCCAGTTCCTTGTCGTCCTCGCCGTAGACACGCAGGAAACCGATCAGCTCCAGACTGTCCGTCACCGGCCAAATATATTCGGCGGTCAGGTTGTAAGAATACTCCGGCGCATACTGCAATGGCTTGCCGCTCAGATCCTGGACCCCGGTCGGACACAGGCCGTTGTCAATCTGAAACTGGCTGCAGGGGGCATCGGGGAACTTGTCGTACTCCGCATCGAGGTAGGCGACGATAGCCGAAAGTGTCAATTCCTCGGTCGGCCGCCATAGAAAATCGACCTCGGCACCTTGAGTTATGGCCGATGCGGCGTTACCCACGGCGAAGGTAGCCGGGCCAATCAGAGTACTGACCTGCAAATCGTCGTACTCGTTCCGGAAGATGGAAAAACTCAACCGGGCAGCACCGTCGAGAAGGTCGAGCTTACCGCCGAGTTCCCCGGAGATAACGTCTTCCTCGTCGAAATCGAATCGGCCGTCGCTGGCGTCGACCTGGTTGGCCGACAGCTGATGATCGAAGCCGCCGCCCTTGAAGCCTTTCTGTACCTTCACGTAGTACATGCTTGCGTCGGTCGGACGCCATTCCAGCGTGGCGCCTGGCGAGAAGTTCTCTTCGGACCGCGTACCGGCAACATCATGGACGTTAAATACACCGGTCGGCCCGCCAGAGCCGGGACCCGGTTGCGGCGGGCCCTTCATGTACAGGGGAGCGGGATACTGGATCGAGCGGCCGGTCTTCTCTTCCTCCGTGTAGCGCCCTTCCAGGGAAATATCCCATTGATCACTGATGTGCCAAGTCAGCTGGCCGAAAACGCCAATGGTGTCGCCGTCCTGCTGCGTTTGGATAAAGCGATTCAAATTAAAAGTATTCGGCCCGAGGCTCCGAATATTGAGCCCGAAGTCAGAGTCCAGATTGTGCTCCTGGTAGAAAATTCCGGCAATGTAATCGAAGCGTTCGCCGCCATTGGACACGATCCGCAGTTCCTGGCTGATCTGATCGTAGTCCTCTTCGATGTCGATCATGAAATTTTCGATCCCGGTATACGTTGCATTGCCGCCATCCAGGTAGTCATATTCGGCATAGCCAGTCAGCGAGGTAATGGTGAAGTTATCCGTGTACCAGTTGAGGGTTAGACCCACGGTTTGAGCCTCTGTGTCCTGGAATTCGAATCCCGGCACACCATTCTGTTCGTCCAGCGTGCTGCGCGTGTCGTTCCGGGTGCAGTCTTCGTCGATGCTGTTTGCAGCCAATACGGCCCGCATCTGCGCCGTACAAAAAGTCGGCTGAATATTGCGGCCGACCCTGTCTACTTCCGAGAATGCGTACTGCAGCAGTGCGCTGAAACTGTCACCGGGTTCAAGCAAGAGGCTGATGCGGCCGGCGATATCGTCGCGGCTTTGATCGTCACGGCCCGTGACGCGGTTATCCAGAAAACCGTCCTTGTTTTCGTAGCGCAACGCGACCCGGCCTTTCAATACGTCAGACCCGAGCGGTCCCGAAATCGCGCCCTCTATCGTCTGCCCTTCGGCCCCCTCGAATTCATGCGCAGCCGTGATATAAGCATCGAGGGATTCCGTCGGCTTGGCGGTCGTGATGTTGATTGCACCGGCGGTCGTATTCTTGCCGATGATGGCGCCCTGCGGACCCTTCAGCACCTCGATGCGCTCGACATCCAGAAACTGCAGGCGACTGAAACGGCTGCGGCCATAGAAGAAGCCGTCAACCACCTGGCCAACTGCCTGCTCGAAGCCAAAGTTCACACCCGGGCCAAGACCCCGCAGGAACACCTGGTCGCCCCCGAAGGCTTCCGATACATGGAATGACGGCACGGTCGGGGCCAGTGATTCGAGCTTCTCGATTCCCTCGGCACGCATCGTATCGCCCATGATGGCTTGAATCGCCACCGGAACATCCTGAATGCTTTCTGCGCGTTTCTGGGCGGTAACAACGACATCTTCGATCGTTGCCGCCGTGACCGGCATCGCACCGCCGATTGCAAACAAGATCAGCCCTGAACCGATCAGACTCGGCAGGTGTGCGCCGCACGCACGGTTGTGCCGACGAAAATGGATAGTCATCTGTTACCCCCCTGACCTGCGCCTTGTCGAATTGCGCTAATCGGCCTAATATATCCACGCGGATACAATATATATCCACGAGGATACGTTTGCAAAGTGCAATATGAGCAAGGAACAAGCCCAAACAGTCAGCGCTGTCGATTCGGCAAGGCCTGCCCCGCATATCGACCTGGGACATTTTGCTCCGTACCTGGTCGCGAACCTGAATCATCATTTCCAGGACCTGCTGGCACGCAGCCTGGATACATTCGGCCTGACGATCGCCGAATGGCGTACCCTCGTGTGCCTGACGCGGGCGGAAAAAGCCACCATCGACGACATCGTCCGCTTCACCCGGCTGCCGCAGTCTTCGATCAGTCGAACTGTCGGCAAGCTGCGAGAGCGACGTCTAATTAGGCGTCGCGATAGCCCGCGAGACCGGCGCGCGCGCGAGATCAGGCTTTCAGCCGCCGGTGCCCGCGCGGTCAACCAGGCGAATCGGACGGTAACAATCGCGGCAAAGGCTGAACTGGAACGCCTACTCGGCGGTGATTCCGAGCGCTGGATCGAAGCCATGCGCACCATGCTCAAGAGGATCGAAAATCGTGAGTTCATTGACTTGTAGAGAGAAGAAAAACCGTGGCGCCGCTGACTTTCTGACCGTTGGTGTGTGCGCGGCATTACTGGTTACGGCACCTTCGGTTGCGTGGAGCTACGAAGCGGATGCCGCACAGTTTCGGCTACAGAAAGACCACGCAGAGCGATGGGCGAAGGAGGATCGTGGTTTGAATCAGCGACTAGCGTCGCTGCGTCGCACGACCGGGCAACCGCCAAACGTTGTCTTCATCCTGTCTGACGACATCGGCTGGGGAGAGCTGGGGTCTTACGGCGGCGGCAAGTTGCGCGGTACGCCGACGCCGAACCTCGACCAGCTCGCCGCCGACGGCATGCGTTTTTTGCAGCACTACTCGGAACCGTCCTGCACCGTGACGCGGGCGGCACTTATGACCGGCCGCCTCGCGGTGCGTACCGGGCTGGACATCGTACTGTTTCCGGGCCAGAAGAAAGGTCTGGTGGCCGACGAAGTGACGCTTGCAGAGCTGCTGTCGGCAGCCGGGTACCGAACCGCGATGTTCGGCAAGTGGCATCTCGGAGAAAATGCCGAGAATCACCCGACCGAGCAGGGCTTCGACTATGCGTTTTACACGTTGGTCAATGGCGGCGTCTGGCCGTGGCGCGAGAATGCAGAGTTTTTCGATGCCGACAATGAGGTCGTCGGCGAAATCCCTTACAACTTGGACATGCCAAAGGATTACGAACAAGTATTCGGCGTCGAGATTCCTGGCATTTATGAATCCCGCAAAGGCGGGACGCCGCGAGAAGTCGCTGAGCTCTCTCTCAAACGTTACAACCGTCACGACAACGAACTGACTGACAAGCTAATCGGTTTTGTCGAGGAAAGCGTCAAAGCAGAGCAATCCTTCTTCGCCTATTTCGCCAGCAATGCGCAACAAGTTTTCGCCTGCCCGCCCGAAGAACGTGACGCGAAGTACGTGGACAGCAACAATTGCCAAGCGGCGCAGTTGTACCAGCATGACAAGAACATCGCCCGCATTCGGGAGAAGCTTAAGGAACTTGGCATTGCCGAAAATACGCTGCTCGTATGGGCCAGCGACAATGGGCCCATGTACGGTTTCTATCCATCGGCCGGTTTCAGCTATCTCCGCGGCCGCAAGCACGAAGTGCGCGAGGGTGGCGTCCGCACGCCGGCAATCGCCTGGTGGCCCGGCACCATCACTGCCGGATCCGAGCCCATCGATCTGGTGCATGTCACAGACTGGTACACCACCATCGCCCGACTGACCGGCGCCAGTAAGTACGTGCCGACGGACCGCATCATCGATGGCGTTGACCAGAGCGCGCTGCTCTTCAATGGCGATGGACATTCGCGGCGTGACTACCTGTTTCTGTACAAGTACGGGGTGTTCGGCTCACAGTCCCGCAGCCGGCTCGAAGCCGTGCGCTGGCGCAACATTAAGTTTTATCCGGCGACTTACGATATCTATAACGTGATGCGAGACCCGAATGAACGCTTCTCGAATCGCCGCCAGTACCTGTGGGCCATGGAGCCAATGCTGAAGATGGTGGACGACCACCAGGCACGCATGGACGAGTTCCCGAATCGCAAGCTCGGACCATAGCGAATGACAGGATCCCTGTTCAACGCGGTCGCACGAACAACGGCATCTTCAGAAGGCTGACGTGGGGCCGGATTAGCGACCGAAGTAATCCGGGGGACGCTCCAGGCACGGCCGGCCGTCCGGATAGACACCGGCCTTGTGCTCATCTGGAATGACCAGCGCCCCGCTCCGATCCGGCTCGTCGAGGTCTTTTGGAATGCTTAGATCGTCGACGCTCCGGCTGGCCTGATACTCCTGCGGTTTGTCGCAGATATCGGCGGCGGTCTTCTTGTCACCTCCGCAGGCCGACAGCGCTGCGACAAGAGTCAATGCGCCGCCCATGACGACAGCAACGCGCAGTCCGTTCATCAAAGGACGCCGGCCTGCTGCAGCGCTTCTTCGACTGCGGGACGCGCCGCTGCCGATAACCGCGTCAACGGCAGTCGAATACCGGGCGGAATCAGGCCCATGCGCTCCAGCGCCCATTTCACCGGGATGGGATTGGCCTCGATAAACAGATCACGATGCAAACCTGCCAGTGGGGCGTCAAGCTCCTCGGCTCTGCTGCGATCGCCGGCAACGGCCGCCTCGCACATGGCCGCGAAGGCCGCCGGGGCGACATTGGCGGTCACCGATACCACGCCCTGCCCGCCGGCCAGCATGAATTGCCGCGCTGACGGATCGTCGCCGCTGAACAGGTCGAAATCCTCGCCACACAGTTCGCGCAGCACGTTGACCCGATCAACCTCGCCGGTGGCTTCCTTGATCGCAAAGATGCGCGGATGCTCGGCGAGCCGCGCCACAGTCTCCGGCTGCAGGTCCACCGCGGTACGGCCCGGCACGTTGTAGAGCATGATCGGCTGGTCAACGGCATCTGCAATGGCCTGGAAATGCAGCACCAGGCCATCCTGCGTTGGCTTGTTGTAGTACGGGGTCACGACCAGGTAACCATCGATCGGCGCGCTGGCGACTTCCTGCGACAGGTCGATGGTCTGGCGCGTCGAGTTCGACCCGGTCCCGGCGAGCACCGGCAGCCGGCGGTCGCAGTATTCGGCCGCATGCCGCACGACCTGGCCATGTTCGGCGTGTTCGAGCGTGGGGGACTCGCCGGTGGTACCCACAATCACCAGGCCATTGGTGCCCTGCTCCACGTGCCAGTCGATCAGCTTCTCGAGGCAGGAAAAATCCACACTGCCGTCGGCCTGCATCGGTGTGACCAGCGCTACGAAACTGCCTGAATACATGTGTGTATCGACCCCCGCGAGGCGGGCGATGGTACTGCCGGGCCCCTGTGATCGCAAGCGATCGAGGCGACTGCGGGACCGCTGTGTTGTCGGGCTTCGCGACCGGCTAAACTTCGGCGTTCGCGAGCATTGCGCGGGTGGCTGAGCATGGAAAAACTACTGGCCGTGACGGCTATTGGTCCCGACCGGGCCGGCCTCATTCGCGATCTGAGCGAGGTCGTCACCGCATCCGGCTGCATGATCCATGAAAGCCGCATGATGGCGCTGGGCTCGGAGTTCGCTATGCTCATGCTGGTTGGCGGCAACTGGCATGCCGTGGGCAAGGTGCGCGAACGCCTGGGCAGCCTGCACGAAACCACCGAGCTGACCGTCACTCTCCGCGATGCCGAGGTGCGCGCCCATACCGATTCGGCACCGTATCTCGTGGATGTGGTGACGCTGGACCATGAGGGCATCATTCTCGGTTTATCCGGTTTTTTCGCCACCCGCGGCCTGGACATCGCCGAGCTGAACACCCGCCGCTACAATGCGCCGCACACCGGGGCGGTCATGTTTTCGGTCCAATTGACGGTCAACGTGCCGGCCAACGTCCATATGGCCGGTTTGCGCGAAGAGTTCTTTGCGTACTGCGACGCGGAAAATCTGGATGCCGTGCTAGAACCGGCACAGCGCTGAGCCCGTCGCGGGTTAAGCTATACACTCACGGAGGAGCTGATGAGCGCACCGAAAATTGGCCGCGTTGCACCACATTTCAAATTGCCGGCAACGGGCGATAAAACTATAGAACTCAAAGGCCTAAGAGGTAAAGCTGTAGTACTTTACTTCTATCCGAAGGACAGCACGCCCGGCTGTACGACGGAAGGGCTGGATTTCAAGGCGAAGCATGCCGCCTTCAAACGGGCCGGCGCGGTTATTCTGGGCGTGTCCCGGGATAGCGTCGCCTCGCATGACAAATTCCGCGACAAGCAGAATTTTCCGTTCGACCTGGTGTCGGATCCGGACGAGAAGGCCTGTCAGGCCTACGACGTGATCAAGGAAAAGAACATGTATGGCCGCAAAGTCATCGGCGTTGAGCGCAGCACATTCCTGATCGATGCTGCCGGCAAGCTGCGGCAGGAATGGCGCAAGGTCCGGGTCAAAGGTCACGTGGACGACGTGCTCGAGGCGGTCAAAGCCCTTTAGGGGCGGGACCCTCCCCGCATGACGACCCTGTCACGACAGACGACGAGCGCGATTGCCTGCCTCGCGCTGCTCGCCAACAGCACGGCCTGGCCGCAGAGCGTGAACGACGATTTGCCGGACATTGGCAGTCCGGCCGATTCGGTGTTGTCCAAACAGCAGGAGCTGATGATTGGGCGGCAGATTTACAGCAGCCTGCGCGACACGGGCCGCGTCGTGTCGGACCCGGAAATCCAGGAGTACATCCAGGATGTGGGGCAGAAGCTCGTCGTCAATGCGCAGGATGGCGGGTTCAAGTTCAACTTTTTCGTCGTCGACGATCCAGCGATCAACGCCTTCGCGCTGCCGGGCGGGTATATCGGCATCCACTCCGGCCTGTTAATGGCCACGGCGAACGAAAGCGAGCTAGCGGGCGTGATGGCGCACGAAATCGCGCACGTGACCCAGCGCCACATCTCGCGCGCCATCTACGCGAACCAGCGGATGAGCATCCTGACGATGGCCGCAATGCTGGGCGCGATCCTTCTGGGCGCGGCCAGTGGCAGCAGCGATGCAACCCAGGGCGCGATCATGGCGGCCCAGGGCATCTCCGCGCAGCAGCAGATTAATTTCACCCGGGAAAACGAGTACGAGGCCGACCGCGTCGGCGTTGGCATACTCGCCCGATCGGGTTTCGATCCGAACGGCATGCCGGCGTTTTTCGAGACGCTCGGTCGGCAGACTGGGCCGCTGGCGGCGCAGGCACCCGAATTCCTGCGAACGCACCCGGTGACCACCAATCGCATCGCGGAGACCCGCAACCGCGCGGCAGAGTACGGGCCGGTAGAGCGGCAGGACGCCGCCGGCTATTCCCTGACGCGGGCCCGACTCCAGCTCCTGTCAGCGCCGACACCGGAAAAGGCCATGGCAAAATTCGCGGGTGACGAGCGGGATCCCGACCGCGTCGGCGACCTGGGCGTGCCGTATGGCATGGCGCTGGCCAAGTTGCAGCTGGGCCGCAATGTGGAAGCGCTGGAGGATTTCCAGACCCTGCTGGCGTCGCACCCGCAGATCATTCACTTCCACACCGGTCTGGCAGCGGCGCAACTGGCCGTCGGCGACAGTCGCGGTGCTGAGCGCACCTACGAAGAAGCCATGAAGCTGTTCCCACGAAACCGACCGCTGACGATTCGCTACGCCGAGGCGCTGGTCCAGAACGACAATCCGGAACAGGCGCACAAGATTCTGCTCGACCTCTATAATCAGGTCCCGCCCACGCCCGAACAGGTGCGACAGCTCGCGCTGGCCGCAAGCGCGGCTGGTGATACCGCGGATGCGCATTACTATATGGCGGAATATCACTTGTTGAACGGTGACCTGACGATGGCGACGGACCAGCTCCGATTGGCCCTCAGCATTCCGGGGCTCGATGCTGTGCAGAAGGCACGTTTCCGCTCGCGTCTGGACCAGGTGAACGCCGTGCTGACGCCGAGACAGCAAGCGAACCGGGGCGGTCAGCGCAGCGGATCTCGTCAGTGAGTTCTGCGGCAGGGCCAACCGGCGGGCGTACCGCGCGGCTCGGAGTCCTGCTTGCCATCCTCCTGTTGCTGACCGCTGGCTGCGCCAGCCAGCCGCGCACCTCCCCGGTCGAAGCCGATCCGCTGGAGCCAATGAACCGGGTGATCTACCAGTTCAACGATGGCCTGGATACCTTCGTGATACGCCCCGTTGCCGCCGGCTACGCTTGGCTCCTGCCCCAGTTCATGCGCACCGGGATAAACAATTTCTTCAACAATCTCAATGAGCCACGGCACTTTGCTAATAACATGTTGCAAGGCAAACCCCGCGAAGGGTTGTCGGATGCAGCACGGCTGTTCTTCAACAGCACGGTCGGGCTGGCCGGGCTGCTGGACGTGGCCTCGGAGATGGGTATGGAGCGGCATGTCGAGGACCTTGGCCAGACTTTCGGTGTCTGGGGCATCCCCAAGGGCCCCTATCTCGTCATTCCACTACTGGGACCGCGGACCACGCGCCATGCCGTCGGCACGCTGGGTGACTGGGCGTATCACCCGCAGCGCTGGCTGTTTCCGACCAACGTGAAAGACAAGGTCAACATCCTGTGGATCATCCACACGCGCTCAACCCTGCTGAACGTTGACGAGCAGATAGCGCTGGCCTTTGATGAGTATGCCTTCGTCCGTGATGCCTACTTGCAGAACCGCGAATTCCTGCTCTTCGACGGCAATGTGCCGCAGGATGATTTCGAAGACGAGTTTGATGCGGAATTTGAGGAGGAATTCGCCGAGGACTTTGACGAATTCGACGAGCCCTGACGACCCTTATCCCTGGGTCGGATCAGTGGGGCTGATCGCTACCGTGTCGGTTTCGGTCTCGAGCCGGGTAATCAGGGCATCCAACCCGAGGGCATCGATTTCGGCGTTGAACTGGTTGCGATAGTTCTGCAGGTAGGACACGCCCTCGATCCGCACGTCGTAGACCTTCCACCCCGCGCTCGTCAGGCGCAGGCGGTAATCCACCGGCACGCGCCTCCCGGTGTCCAGTTCCATTTCCGTTTTGACCAGATAGCGCTTGCCGTCGGGCGGCGTCTCGGCGGGCAACACGATTAGGCTATCCGGATCGAAATCGAGCAGCCCGGTCGCGTAGCTGCGCACGAGGAAGTCAAAGAACACGTCGACGAAGCGATCGCGCTGCTCGGCGGTCGCGGCCTGCCAGTTCTTCCGCCCCAGCACGAGAAAACCGGCATAGCGCTTGTCGAAACTGGGCAGCAGAATCTCGTCGACCAGCGCATAGAGTTCGCGGGGATTGTCGGCGAGGAAGTCGCGGCGGCCCTCCAGCCGCTCCGCCACCCGGACCGCCGTGGACTCGATCACGCTGTGGGGCGAACCGGTGTCGGCCGCCGCCACCGGCATGGCGATCAGGCAGGCTATGTAAAAAGAAAGCAGCAAGCGCATTGTTGTTTTTCGCCGGTTCCAAACCCGGTTAGACGCGTGGTTAGACAACGATTGGCTTGATGGTTCGCCTCTGGCGGTCCATCGCCCCGATCGCGACACTCAGAATAACAGGTTTCGCCGCCAGCCCCGGGGCCGGGCCGGTGGACCGGATGGCTTTTGCGCCGCGGGAACATATTGGACTAAAATAGTCCGATATTGAGGAGCCCGCCATGCTACGCATCAGCCGACTGACAGATTACGGCACTGTAATCCTGGTCTACCTCGCCCAGCGGGGTGACCGGTTGTGCTCCGCCAGCGACGTGGCGGCCGAAACCCATGTGGCGCTGCCCACCGCTCAAAAGCTCCTGAAGGTTCTGGCCAAAGCAGGCTTGGTCGAATCCACACGCGGTTCGGAGGGTGGCTATTGCCTCGCGCGACCGCCATCGAGTATCACCGCCGCGGAAATCGTCGATGCGCTGGAAGGTCCGGTCGCAATTACGGAATGCAGCACCGAGGCCAGCCAGTGCGAGCTGGAATCGATGTGCCATACGGGCGGCGCCTGGCAGCGCATCAATCAGGCCATTCGGGATGCGCTGGCGGATGTCACGCTTGATGAACTCGATTGTCCGCCGCCGGCAGCTCGAACCCCCGCGCACAAAACGGCCGGCGTGACTGCCCGGCAACAACGATAGACAGCAGACATGGCAACTCGAAACAAAGAAGTCAAAGACATCGTCGACCGGAGATACCGGCACGGTTTCGTCACGGATATCGAGTCGGACACCGTACCACCGGGGCTCGATGAGGATGTGATCCGGCTCATCTCCCGCAAGAAAGAAGAGCCGGAGTTCATGCTGAACTGGCGACTCAAGGCGTTCCGCCACTGGGAGAAGATGCGCGAACCCCGCTGGGCGAAGCTGCATCATCCGCCGATCGACTACCAGGAAATTTCCTACTACTCGGCGCCGAAAGCACCGACAGACGGACCGAAGAGCCTCGATGAGGTTGATCCGAAACTGCTGGAAACCTACGAGAAGCTGGGCATCCCGTTACACGAACGGGCGGCGCTGGCCGGCGTTGCCGTTGATGCCGTGTTCGACAGCGTGTCGGTCACGACAACCTTTAAGGAGAAACTGGCCGATGCCGGCGTTATCTTCTGCCCGTTTTCGGAAGCCGTCCGGGATTATCCGGAGCTGGTCGAGCGCTACCTGGGGACGGTTGTGCCCTATCGGGACAATTTCTTCGCGGCCCTCAATTCCGCGGTATTCAGCGACGGTTCCTTCGTCTACATCCCGAAAGGCGTACGCTGCCCGATGGAGCTGTCGACCTACTTCCGCATCAACGAGGCCAAGACCGGCCAGTTCGAGCGCACGCTGATCGTCGCGGAAGAAGGCAGCTACGTGAGCTACCTGGAGGGCTGCACCGCGCCCATGCGCGACGAGAACCAGCTGCATGCGGCCGTGGTGGAGCTGGTCGCGATGGAGAATGCGGAGATCAAATATTCCACGGTGCAGAACTGGTACCCGGGGGACGAGGAAGGCCGCGGCGGCATCTATAACTTCGTCACCAAGCGCGGCGACTGCCGCGGCGACAATTCCAAGATTTCCTGGACCCAGGTTGAAGCCGGGTCGGCCATCACCTGGAAATACCCGAGCTGCGTATTGCGCGGTGCGAATTCGGTCGGCGAATTCTATTCGGTGGCCGTGACGAACAATCTGCAGCAGGCCGATACCGGCACGAAAATGATCCACATCGGCCCCAATACGCGCAGCACCATCGTGTCCAAGGGCATTTCTGCCGGACGCGCCGAGCAGTCCTATCGTGGCCTGGTCAAGGTATTCCCGACGGCCGAGGGCGCGCGCAACTACACGCAGTGCGACTCACTGCTGATGGGCAAGGATTGCGGTGCCCACACGTTTCCGTACATGGAAATCAAGAATCCGTCCGCCATTATCGAACACGAAGCAACGACGTCGAAGATTGCTGACGATCAGCTGTTCTACTGCCGGCAGCGCGGCCTGTCGGAGGAGGACGCGGTGAACATGATCGTGAATGGCTTCTGCAAGGAAGTCTTCCGCGAGCTGCCGATGGAGTTTGCCGTCGAAGCACAGGCCCTGCTGAACGTCAGCCTCGAAGGCGCCGTGGGCTGAACCGAGAGACCAGACGAATGACGACTATTCTGAAAATAGAGGATCTGCGTGCCAGCGTGGATGACAAGGAAATCCTGACCGGGGTCAACCTCGAGGTTCGTGCCGGCGAGGTGCACGCGATCATGGGGCCGAACGGCTCCGGCAAGAGCACCCTCGCTCATGTGCTGGCCGGTCGCGAGGGTTACGAGGTCACGTCCGGCCGCGTGCTGTACAAGGGCGAAGACCTGCTGGGGCTGGAACCGGAGGAGCGCGCCTGGGCCGGCGTATTCCTGGGCTTCCAGTACCCGGTCGAGATTCCCGGCGTCAACAACGTCTACCTGCTGAAGGCAGCGCTGAACGCGAAACGCCGCCAACACGGTGAGCCGGAAATCGACGCCATCGATTTTCTGAAGCTGGTGCGCGAAAAAGCCCGGCTGATGAAGATGGACGAGAGCTTCCTGAACCGGGGCGTCAATGAAGGCTTCTCCGGTGGCGAGAAGAAACGCAATGAAGTTTTTCAGATGGCCTTGCTCGAACCGGAGCTCGCCGTGCTCGATGAAACCGACTCCGGCCTCGACATCGATGCGCTGAAGGTCGTGGCCAACGGCGTCAACAGCATGCGACGCAACGACCGTGCGTTCGTCCTGGTCACGCATTACCAGCGTTTGCTCGACTACATCCAGCCGGACTACGTGCACGTGTTGTCCGATGGCCGGATCCTGCGCACCGGCGACAAGGCGCTTGCGGTCGAGCTCGAGGACCAGGGGTACGACTGGGTCCTGGCGGAGGCAGCCAACCAGTGAGTATTGACGCTCTTGGCGACGCGCATACCCGCCTGACTGCAGGCGACAAGGCGGGTGCGTGGCTGCATGCCACGCGGTCCCGTGCCTGGCAGCAGTTCGCCGCACATGGCTTCCCCAGTCAGCGGCATGAAGACTGGAAATACACCAATTTAAAGCCGTTCGCTGACCGGACGGTCGACTACCTGGCGAATCAATCACCAGTCACGGCAGACCGCAGAGCGCCGTTGCCGGCGTCAGCCTCACTGATCGAGGACGCCCTGCGGATCGTGATTCGAAACGGGCGCGTAATCGATCTGCCTGAGACGGTGGCTGGGCTGGCTGTCACCCGACTCGGTGACAGTAACGCAGAGCAGCGGCAACGCCTCGCGAACGGGCTGGAACAAATGGATATCCCCGCCGGAGCGAGTCTGGCGGCGCTCAATGCCGCGTTTCTTACTGACGCAGTGCAGATCGATATCGCCGCCAATAAAGTCCTGGATCGTCCCCTGCACCTGGTATTCGTGGCCGATGGCAGCCCCGTGAGCATTCAGACCCGGGTGTTGCTGACACTTGGCGAGCGCAGCGAAGCCACGGTAATCGAGCAATTCGTGAGCGACGGCGCGGCGACCACGAATACGATTTCGCACGTGGAATGCGCCCCTGGCGCGCGGCTGCACTATCTCAAATTACAGGATGAGTCCGGTGATGCGCATCACATCGCGGCGCAACGCCTGCTGGTGGCGCGCAATGCGCGCGTCGATGCCCTGCACATCGACCTCGGCGCCAGGCTTGCGCGAAACGATCTCACCGTCGAGCTGCTCGCAGCCGGTGCAGAGGCCAGCATGCATGGCCTGTTCGTGGGCGATAGCCAGCGTCACATCGACAATCACACGCGGGTGGACCATCGCGCCCCACACACACATAGCGTCGCCAGTTATCGCGGCGTTCTCAACGATCAATCGCGAGGCGTCTTCAACGGCAAGATCCTCGTGCATGACGATGCCGATGGCACCGATGCGAGCCTCGAGAATCGCAACCTGCTGTTGAGTCAGCAGGCGGAAATCGATACCAAGCCGGAACTGGAAATCTACGCTGACGACGTCAAGTGCAGTCACGGAGCCACCACCGGTCAGCTCGACCCGGCCGCGATCTTCTACCTGCGCTCACGCGGCGTGGCCGATGCCGATGCCCGACGCATGCTGACGCTCGCTTTCGCTGCCGAGATTACCCATCGCAGTCCGTTGCAGAGCCTGCGCGAGCACATCGAACATCAATGTGGCGCGCGCATCGATGCCGATCAGGCCGAGGAGCAGTTCGCATGAGCGCCAACAAAGCCAGCCTCCAGACCACAGTGAGTGATGCGGTCGAACTCGACGTCGCCCGCATCCGGCAGGATTTTCCGATCCTGCAGCAGGAACTCAATGGCCATCGCCTGGCCTACCTGGACAGCGCGGCGTCCGCGCAACGCCCGGCCGCAGTAATCGATGCGATCAGCCAGTACTACGAACACGATCATGCGAATGTGCATCGCGGCGTGCACACACTGAGTCACCGGGCTACGGACGCTTACGAGGGCGCCCGCGAAAAGGTCCGCGAGTTCATCAATGCGGAGTCGATTCGGGAAATCGTGTTTACCCGTGGCACGACCGAAGCAATCAACCTGGTCGCCAATGCGCTGGGCGAGCAATTGCAGGCTGGCGATGAAGTCATCCTGACTCAACTCGAGCATCACTCCAATATTGTGCCGTGGCAGATGCTGGCAGAGCGGCGCGGGATCGAGTTGAAGGTTATTCCCATCAATTCGGCCGGGGAGTTAGTGCTGGACGGGCTCGACGATCTGTTCAGTGACCGCACGCGGTTGCTCACGGTGTCCCACGTGTCCAACGCGCTGGGCACAATCAATCCTGTCGGCGAGCTGGTCGCTGCGGCCCGCAAGCGCGGCGTGCTGACACTGCTCGACGGTGCCCAGGCGATCCCGCACACGGCCATCGACGTGCGTCAGCTGGACTGCGATTTCTACGCGTTTTCCGGACACAAGATGTGCGGGCCGACAGGCATTGGCGTGCTCTACGCGCGTGAAGCAGTACTCGCCGAGTTGCCGCCCTGGCAGGGCGGCGGCGACATGATCCTGACGGTCAGTTTCAGCGGTACAACGTACAACGAGCTGCCTTACCGGTTCGAAGCGGGCACGCCGAATATCGCCGGCGCCGTTGGTCTGGGCGCCGCCGTCGACTACCTGTCCGCAATCGGTATGGCGCGGATCGCCGCGCACGAGCACCAATTGCTCGAGTACGCCACGGACCGAATTACCGGAATCTCGGGACTGCAACTGGTCGGCACCGCTACTCACAAGACCAGCGTGCTGTCTTTCAACGTCGATGACATTCACCCGCACGATCTGGGCACGATCCTCGACCACCAGGGGGTGGCAATACGGACCGGGCATCATTGCGCGATGCCGGTGATGGAGCACTTCGGCATCGCCGGGACTGCCCGCGCATCACTGGCGTTGTACAACGATCGCGATGATATCGACCAGCTGATCGACGCAATTCATCGGGCCGTCGAGATGTTCCGGTGAATGCACAACCCACGGAGCTGCAGGATCTGTACCGGAATACCGTGCTGGAGCACAGTCGCACGCCGCGTAACTTCGGCCGGATCGACGATGCGGATCGGCAGGCGGAAGGGCATAACCCGCTATGCGGTGACAAGTTGACCGTATACCTGAAAATACCGGGCGACCACATAGACACTGTTCATTTCGAGGGTGTCGGCTGTGCCATCTGCATGGCATCGGCATCACTGATGACGGAGGTTGTCGCTGGCCAGAGTATCGATGCGGCCAGGAACACGTCGGAGTCCGTTCTGGGCACATTCGCGGATCCCGATCGTGATGCGGAAAACCTGCCCGGGCAGGTGCCGGCACTGGCCGGCGTGCGCAGCTATCCGTCCCGGATCAAATGCGCCACGCTGCCATGGAAGACCCTCATCCAGGCGCTCAGCGGCGAGTCGCTCATAGCAACGACAGAATAGGACTGCGGCATCGTGTTTGGTCAGGACAGCGAACCGGTCACTCTCAAGCGGAACTGCGAAGTCAACGTCGTGCCGGATGGCTTTCTGGTCACGCTGGAAAAAGGTTCCCTGGTCTATATCACGATGGCCATGGGCGGCAGTTTTACGATCTATTCCGAGGGCAATCTCTATCGGGTCGCCGGCCGCGATGCCGATGCGCTGGGCAAAGAACCGATCGCGCCGCCGGAGCTCCCGGAACAGGCCTCCGACGATGAATACGAGCAGCTGGTCTGGGATCAGATGCGGACGATCTTCGATCCGGAGATCCCCATCAATATCGTCGAGCTCGGCCTGATCTACGACTGTCGCATTTCACGGCTGGACGACGACCGGCGCTACGTTTACATTGAAATGACCGTGACTGCACCCGGTTGCGGCATGGGCGAAATCCTGGTCGAAGATGTGAAAGAACGCGTCGAAATTATCCCGACCACTGGCAAGGTCGACGTCGAACTCGTGTTCGAACCGGCGTGGAACATGTCGATGATGTCCGAGGCTGCACGCCTCGAGGCCGGTCTGCTCTGACTGCAAATGGCTCGCCGTCTGACGCTGCTGCGCCACGCGAAGTCCAGCTGGAAAGATCCGGGTCTCGATGACTTCGACCGACCGCTGAACAAACGCGGCGAGCGCGATGCGCCGGTCATGGGGCGCCGCCTGCTGGCCCGCGGTGCGCGACCATCGCTGATCGTTACCAGCACGGCCAAACGGGCCCGACGCACTGCCCGCTTGATTGCCCGGGAGATTGGCTATCCGCTGGAATTCCTGCAGGGCGAGGAAGAGCTCTATCTCGCAACGCCCGATGAAATGCTGGCCGTGCTCGCCAAACAGGACGACAGTTTCAACGACATCATGCTGTGCGGCCACAATCCCGGCCTGACCGACCTCGCCGTGCGACTGACCGGTGTCGGGATCGACAATGTCCCCACCTGCGGGATCGTGGCAATGGAAGCGCGCCTGCCGGACTGGCAATCACTGGCCGGTGCGCGCTGCGACTTGTTGTATTTCGATTACCCGAAAGCGCCCGAGCCAACCTAACGCAGGTCGCCGTGAGTAGTGGGGACATTCTGCTTTTGCCGCTCTGCGGAGAACGCAGAATGTCCCCATTCAACGCCGCTCAACGGAGGTCGCAGGGACACAGGTAATAAATGCCGCGCGGATCCCGCAGCCCGGCCAGCAGGCGCAGATCCTGACCAATATCGGCCGCGAGTTGCCGCAACTCCACCGGCAGACCGCCGTCGGCACCAACGCCCAGAAACTGCAGTACGCCGCTCATCCTGACCGCCAGCGCCATCGCCAGGCGCTCGCGAAAACCCGGTTCCCGGCGGATGGTGACGGTGCCGTACTGGCCCTCCTCCAGGCCGGCCAGCGCCGCGGCCGATGCCACCGCATCATCGAGGCCGCCCAGCTGATCGACGAGGCCGAGGCTCGCTGCATCAGCACCGATCCAGACGCGACCGCGGGCCAGGTTGTCGGCACGGTCAAAGTCCATGTCGCGAGCCGTCGCCACCTTGTCGACGAAGACCCGGTATGCATCCTCCACGCTCGACTGCAAGACGCGCCGCGCGTCTTCGCCCAGTTCCTGCTCGAGCGACAACTGACCGCTCAGCGATGTCGTGCCAATTCCGTCGATCCTGATGCCGAGTCGCGCCAGGCTGCGCTGGAATGTTGGCAGCAACGCGCCGACGCCGATTGAGCCGGTAATGGTCGTCGGGGCGGCCCAGATTTCGTCGGCCGGCATGGCAATGTAATAGCCACCCGACGCCGCCACGCTCGACATTGAGACGACCAGCGGCTTGCCACTTTCGCGCAGGGCAACCAGTTCCTCCAGCACCACCTCCGAGGCAAACATGCTCCCGCCCGGGCTGTCGACCCGCAGCACCACCGCATCGATCCGGTCATCGAGTGCGGCACCCCGTACCAGGGCCGCGACGCTGTCGCCACCGATCGTGCCTGGCGGCGCTTCCCCGTCCACGATGTTGCCCGCGGCGACCAGCACGCCAACATTCGCCTCCGCCGGCGGCTGCTCCGCAGGCTGACCATTGATTGCCGAGAGGTAGGTGTCATGGGTGATTGCGCTGTAGGACCCATCCTCGAATTCACTCCATCCGACAAGCTCGACCATGTAGTCGCGAAACTGGCTACGGCTCAGCAGGCTGTCCACCAGGCCCGCCTCAGCCGCGACACGGGCGAGATCACCGTCCGCCGCCTCGACACGATCCGCAAATCGTTCCACGTAATCGTTCAAATCGTTTGCCGGCAGTGCGCGGGCGGCCCGCACGTCTTCCTGCCATGCAAGCCACAGCGCGTCGAGCCAGCGCTGGCTGGCCTCGCGATCCTCCGGCGACATGTCATCCCGCAGAAACGGCTCGACGAACGACTTGTACTCGCCGACGCGAAACACATTCACATCCACACGCAACTTGTCCAGCGCATCACGGAAGAACGCGCGGTAATACCCGTAGCCGTCGATGAACACCGAGCCAAAGCTGTGCATGTAGACCTCGTCAGCATGCGCCGCCAGGAAGTACTGATCCTGCGTATAGGCATCGCCCATGGCGACGACCAGTTTGCCGCGATCGCGCGCCCGCTGAATCGCAGCGGCGACTGCCTGCAGTTTCGACAGACCGCCACCATCCAGGTCTTGCAGCGCCAGTACGATGACCGGAATGCGATCGTCTTCGGCCGCTGCATCGAGCGCGGCGATCAGATCGCTCACCAGGGTTTCTCGTAATTCGACACCCTGTAACTGCGCCAGCGCCCGCATCACGGGATCGCCGCTAAGCTGCTCAACCAGGAGACCACGAGGCTCGATCAGCAAGGCGGCCTGATCCGGGACGGTCACCCGTTCCTGGGACAGCGACGCCACGATCAGCGCCACGATCAACAGCAGCACCAGGAGCTGCACCAGGCGTCGCGCCCAGTCGACCAGCCGCCAGAAAAATCCGAAAAACCGGCGGATCGGTCCCCGGCGAGTCTGCTCTTTCACCATGATCGCAGCCCCGCCAGGCCCGGTCCGGTGTATCTCACGCGATAGATCGCGCCACGCTTGTCGTCGCTGATCAGCATGGAGCCGTCGGGTGCGAGCAACAGATCAACGGGTCGTCCGATGGTCTCCTGGCCATCCAGAAACCCTTCCAGGAAAGGCTCATAAGATACTGCTTTTCCTTCGCTTATCGTCACCAGCGTCACCCTGTATCCGGTCTTGCCCGCCTCCTCGGTGCGGTTCCAGGAGCCATGCTCGGCGATGAAGGCCTGGTCCCGGTAGCGCGGTGGAAACATCGCACCGGTGTAGAACAACAGGCCCAGCGGCGCCGAGTGTGGTGCCAGATTCTGGGCCGGCGCTGTCGCGTCCGCACAGTTGCCCAGCGCTCCGAGCTTGGGGTCCACGATGTTGGCGCCGTGACAATACGGGAAGCCAAAATCCTGTCCGGGCTCGGTCACACGATTGAGTTCGCAGGGCGGGACTTCGTCTCCCATCAAATCGCGCCCGTTGTCGGTGAACCAGAGCTCGCCGGTATCCGGATGCCAGTCGAAGCCGACCGAATTACGCACGCCGCGCGCCTCGACGCGCCGGTCGCTGCCATCGGGCTGCATGCTGAGAATGAGTGAAAAGCCTTCGTCATCGCAGACGTTGCACGGGGCGCCCACCGGCACGTACAAACGACCGTCCGGACCGAACGCGATGTATTTCCAGGCGTGCCGCATGTTCTTGAAGGGCAGATCGGTGACCGCGACTTCTGGCTCACCCGGGTCCTCGAGCCGGTCCTCGACGTTCGGGAAGCGCAGTATTCGCTGCGGTTCCGCGACATAGAGAGCGCCGTCACGAAACGCGACGCCGTTGGGCATTTTCAGGTCATCGACCAGCAGGATGACGTCCGGCTCGCCCGCCAGTGCGTTGCGCACCGCGTACACATTCCCCGCTCGCCGGGTACCAACAAATAACGTGCCCTGGTCACCCCAGGTCATGGCCCGGGCATTTGGCACGTCAGCAACCAGCTCCTCGATTTCGAATCCGGCGGGCAACCGGAACGCGGGCGTAGCAGCGTCCGCCGACACCGAGACCACGCAAGCCAGGCTCAGCCCGGCGAGCAACTTCTGCATGTTCAACCTCCTGAGCCGCTTCTAGCGCAGCAGCATCAGTGACAAATCCGGCCAGAAGGTGATGACCAGGACCGAAAACGCCAGCATGACGAGGAACGGGAATGTCGCCAAGTATACCCGCACGATTGATTGATCAAATCGATAGCTGGCCACAAACAGATTCAGACCGACGGGCGGCGTCAGGTAACCCAGCTGCATGGTCGACAGGAAGACAATGCCGAGGTGGATCGGATCCACGCCGAATTCGGCCGCGACCGGGAGAATTAGCGGCACCACCAGCACCAGCGCCGAAAAGATATCCAGTATCGCGCCCAGAACCAGCAGGAACAGAAACAGCAGCAACAGGAAACTGGTCTGGCCCGTGACGTATTCCTGCACCAGGCCAATGAGCATCTCCGGTACCTGGGCGTCGATCATGTAGTTGGTCGAGGCGAGCGACACACCCAGAATCAGCAGAATGCCGCCAACCAGCAACATGGATTGCCGGACGATCTCCGGCAACTGACGCCAGGCGATTTCCCGGTGAATGACGATTTCGACCACGATCACGTAGATCGCGGTGACTACCGCTGCTTCGGACACCGCAAAATAGCCGCTGTAAATGCCACCCAGGACGACGAACGGCAGCGGAATCTCCCAGAGCGACTCGCGCAATGCGGCCCCGAGTTCGCGAAAAGAAAAGTCACCGAGCGGCTGACGACGAGCGCGATTAACCCACAGACACCACGCCGACATCACGACCATCATGAAAACACCCGGCAGAACACCGGCGATAAACAGGCTGTCGATGGAAACTTCGGCAACCACGCCGTAGAGGATGAGCGGTAGCGACGGCACGAACAATAAACCGAGGCTGCCGGCTGCCGTGACCAGTCCCAGATTGAAACGATCCTCGTAGCCGGCCTGTTGCAGGGCGGGATATAGCAGCGCGCCCAGCGCAATGATGGTCACGCCCGATGCTCCGGTAAACGCTGTGAACAACGCACAGGCAGCGATGGATACGATTGCCAGCCCGCCGGGTAACCACCCCAGCAGGGCTCCGGTCACCCGCACCAGTCGGGCCGGCGCCTGACTCTCACTGAGCACATAGCCGGCTAAGGTGAATAGTGGT
>JAAUXY010045872.1_pt1 | contig 21370 bp, 23 predicted proteins | sample 7278121 | NCBI WGS metagenome assembly JAAUXY01 (sample SAMN14350117, study PRJNA611818) | marine sediment metagenome | isolation source: surface marine sediment (1.8m) | place: French Polynesia: Moorea | collected 2018-08 | reverse complement strand
TCTCCGGCCGTCAGCTCGAAGTTGAGGTTCCTGAGCGTCGGCTCGGGCGCGCCCGGATGGATGTAGCTCAGTTTGCGGGCGGACAGCGCGCCCTTCGGCACCGGCAGCGCCATGCCGGCGCCGCGCGGCGGCGTGGCGGCGATCTGCTGCTTCATGCGGCGATAGGCCTGGCGCGCGGCGATCGCGGATTTCCAGGAATTGATCGCCTGGTCCACCGGCGCCAGCGCCCGGCCCACCAGGATCGCACCGGCGATCATGGCGCCTGGCGTCATCTCGCCCTGCAGCACCAGCCAGGCGCCCGCGCCAAGGATCGCCACCTGCAGACAGAGGCGCAGGAACTTGGCCATGGCGGTCAGGCGGCCGGAGCGCAGGCTGGCCCGGGCCTGAAGCGCCAGCATCTCGTCGTTCAGCCGGTCCCAGCGGCGGATCAGGTTGGGCATCATGCCCATGGCCTCGATCACGTCGGCATTGCGCACTGCGGCCTCGGCCTGTCCCAGCGCCCGGATCGACGCATTGCTCGAGAGCGCCAAAAGCTTGCGCGTGGCGATCTCGTTGATCAGCGCGATGGCGAACAGCAGACCGGCCCCGGCCAGCGCGATCCAGCCGACCAGGGGGTGCAGCAGGAAGATCACGGCGATGAAGATCGGCGTCCAGGGCGCGTCCAGGATCGGGAACATGGCGGGACCGGCGAGGAAGGTCCGGAAGGTGGACAGATCGCGCAGCCCCTGGACCGAGGGCGGCGCCCCCCGCTTCAAAGTGGCGGCGATGTTGCCGGTCAGAATGGCGCCGCCCAGCCGGCGGTCGAGCCACACCCCGATCCGCACCATCACGTGGTTGCGCACCGCCTCCAGCGCGCCGAGCGTGAGGAAGGCCGCGACCGCCAGGATGGTGAGAAACACCAACGTGTCGGTGCTGCGGCTGGTGATTACCCGGTCGAAGACCTGCAGCATGTAGAGCGGCGCGGTCAACATCAGCAGGTTGATCGCGAAGCTGAACACGACGACGAACAAGAAGCCTGTGCGGCAGGCCCGCATGGCGCTGGCCAGTCGCTGGATCGGGGGCTCGGGCGCCCGCGCGGCTGTCATGGCCCGGCCCGCTTTGCGGACGGCGTCTGGGCAATGTCCCCAAACTCGGACACGCGCAACGCCGGTCGGTCATACCCCCGCTGTTCTGTACCTAAGCGGGTAACGCGGTTCAGCGCAATCGTCCCTTCGCTGTTGTTCGCTTGACACGCAAAGATGTACACCAAGTTGCCCTGTCTGGAAAACCCGGCTTGCGGAAGTATCAACAGACGAGACCTCTGTATTGAGCGCTGCCTTTTCTCGGGGAATGAAGTCGACTGGCTCCAAGTCGTTCAAGTTGACACCCGACATCGCGCCTGTCCGGCCGTGTTCTGCCGGGCATGCAAGACGGATCCGCCCGTAGGGTGGACGCCGCGGTCGGAACGGCGCTAGAACACTGGCCGACTGAATTCCGGCGATGGATGGGTGGCCGAGCGGTTGAAGGCACCGGTCTTGAAAACCGGCAGGCCCGCAAGGGTCTCGTGGGTTCGAATCCCACCCCATCCGCCATCCCGTGGCCGACGGGCACGCCGCAGCATTGGCAATTGGTTCTAGCCGCTCCGTCGTCCCCGCCATGGCATCGGCCGCCATCGTGGACGCAATGGTGTAAGGCACGAGACTCCAAGAAGATCAGGATGTTATTCCGCGTTTCTACATGCGTTTGTGAGCTCCGCGATGACCATTGACTCCCCGCCGTCGCCGGCGACACATGGGCGCCCCACCGCCGTCGGATGAGCGTCGCACCGATGTCGAAAGACAGCTCTGCTGCGCAGGCCGCCAGCCGCCAAAACGCCAGGGGCCTCGCCTATCTGAACGAAGGCCGCTTCAAGCCCGCGGCGGAACGGTTCCGCCGCGCCCTGCAGCAGGATCCGGACGACGCCGATGTCCTGGCCAACCTGGCCAACGCCTATGTCGGGCTGGGCCAGCTGGACGCGGCCGTTGCGGTCCTGCGCCGGGCGCTCTCGCTCGCGCCCGAGGACCCGGTGCTGCACAACAATCTCGGCGGCGCGCTGCTCGAGATCGGCGATGCGGCCGGCGCGGTCGCGTGCCTCAAGCGGGCCACGGCGCTCGCCCCCGGCCACGCCGACTACCACACCGCGCTGGGCAACGCGCTGCATGCCGCGGGCGATCCGGCGGCCGCGCTCGCGGCCTATGAGGCCAGTCTGCGCTGCCGGCCGGGCAATGCCTTCGCCCTGGCCTTCAAGGGCATCGTGCTGACCGAGCAGGGCGCGCTGGCGCAGGCGCATGCGCTCTTGGACGAGCAGCGCCACATCCGCCGGATAACCATCGAAGCCCCCGAGGGCTATCCGGATCTGGACGCATTCAACGCGGCGCTTGCCGCGCACGTCCTTGCCCATCCGACCCTGGTGCGTGACCGGCCGCGCCGGGCCACCAAGGGCGGCAGCGTCGCTGGAAACCTTTTGACCGAACCCAAGGGACCGATCGCCGATCTGGAGCAGATCGTTCTCGCCGAGGCGACCCGCTATCTCGAGGCGCTGCCGCCGGATCCGGCCGATCCCATGGCCGCCGGCTGCCCGAGCGGCGTCGAGCTGGTCATGTGGGGCACCGTGCTGACCAGCGGCGGCTACCAGGCGTCGCACAATCATCCCAACGGCTGGCTCAGCGGCGTCTACTACCCCAAGGTACCGCCCGAGATCGACGGGCGCGACGAAGCCCGGGCCGGCTGGATCCGCTTCGGCCCGCCGCCGCCCGAGATCTCGACCGCCGGCGGGTTCCAGACCATCGATATTGCCGTGCACGAAGGCCTGCTGCTGCTGTTCCCGTCCTATGCCTGGCACGGCACCCTGCCCTTCGAGAGCGCCGAGCCGCGGATCAGCATCGCCTTCGATCTGTCGCCGCCTGCCGAGAGGTGACCCGGCCTCGCCGCTACTTCGCGATCTCCGCTTTATCTAGATGAGTTATTGGATTAAGGACCTGTATCTAACTGACTCATTCTTAGTATAGTTTTTTTCCGTACTTGGCGTTACACTATGCCGGGGATCAAAGCGTGGGGGATACCACAATGAGGCACCACCGTGTTGCGGCCGGTTGCGTTGTCGCAGTACTGGCGGGCTTTGGGCTGACTGCGGCGGCGGAGGACACGCTCGACTTGACCAATGTGCCGTCGGCAGAATCAGTGGCGCTTGAGAAGGTGCTGGCGCCCAGCGGGAACCTTGCTCCGCAGGCCACCGCAGCGGCGACGGAACAAGACGCCAAAGGCCCCGGGGACGCAAACCCCGGGTCGACATCGGAGCAGACCGCCGTCAATCCTGCTCGCACCGGCGATGAGCTCGCGACGACGCCGGACGAGGCGGCGCGGGTGCTGCGCGGCCCGGGTCCGGCATTCGCGACCGGCCTTGGCGGACCCCTTGGCGGGATCGACCCGGCTACGGCCACGCGGATCACACGGATCACGCCCGGCCGCACCTTTTAGAATCCCGTCAGGTTGGCTGGCGGGCCCCGACCGGGTGCCGGCGGACTCTTAAACGGGGCCGCGGTCAGACCGGTGCCTGGGTCGCGCCCGTTGTTTCGTGCAGATGGCAGAGCACATGGCTCACATCGGTCCCGTTGTCCGCCAGCGGTAGCACCACCAGCCCCAAAGGCGCATCCTCTGCGCCCTGGATGGTCATAACCTTGTGGATCGGCCGGCCGGTGGCGACCGCCTTGCGGGCGAGCTCGATCGTCCAGACCAGTACGCCCTCGTCGGGGCCCATGCCGCCGGACATGAGGCGCGGCAGGTCCACCTTGCCTTTCGCCTTCAGCTCGACCACCGGTTTGCGGCGGGATCCGATGAGCGAGAACAGGAACACGTTGCGCCACTGCTGCGAGACGGTCTCGAAATCGATCTCGCGGGGCAGACGGTCCTCGGCCGACAGGCGCGTCGCCCAGTACTCGATCAAGTCCTCGGCACCCTGAGCCAGCGCGATCGCCGGTGACGTGTCCGGCACCGTCTGTGCGTGGTCGTCGGCGGGCGGCTCGCCGGACGTGTCCGCTGCGCGGTCCTCTTCAGGCGCAGGCATCCAGGGGTCCACCGCGACCGGCTCGACCTGCGATGGCGCCGGCGCCAGATCCGACATCTCCTCGGCCGAAGACGGGTCAATCCGACCTTCCGCCAGGTGGTCCGCCTCGTCCGGCGTTGCCTGTTGGTCGTCCTGTGCGGACTGCGCGTCGTCGTCAGCGGGCGGCTCGAACCGTTGCTCCGGGGCGGGGCCCGCCTCGGGCACAGGCATCCACGGATCGCGCGTTCCGGCGTCGATTTCCGGCTCCGATATGACGTCGGGTGCGTCGAAGGCGCCGACGACACTCACCGGCTGGGCCGCCTCGACGGGGCGTCGGCGCAGCTTGACATCGACCAAGGACGCCGGCGGCGGGCAGGCATCCTCGGGACTCCCAAGGTCCGGTTTCTCGGCGATCGACAACATGGTGGTCATTCCTTTCGTTTCAATGCCGAACCGTGGTGGTCAAACCACCCGTCCGGGGCCGAGCCGCTGTTTCAGATAGAGATCCAAGAGCCGGATCAGCAGCGTCTGACCGCTGGCCCTTTCGATCTCCATGGCCAGGTGAAGCCGGCGATGCCGGTCCTTGTCGAGCCGCAAGGTGAACTTCTTGACGTCGCGCGCTTCGTTGCCGCGCGCGTCGTGGGCGACCCGCACGGGCGCCGCCACACCCGTCCCCTGCCCTGCGCCGGCAACGCCACCGGCCAGGGGAGTCAGTTTGAGCACGCGGCGCGGCTCAGGACGCTTGGGCCTCTCGCCCGCCCTGTCGGATGTCGACGGGGCGGCGTTGCCTTTCGCGGCCAGGATCGTCTCCCGTGCTTTCATCGCCATGTTCATTGCTCCGCGCCTAGGATGCGGTTCGCGCCTGCAGACCGGCGCCGGCGCCGGTCGACAGGGCGCTCAGCGGTGTGGGTAGGACCGTGCGATCCTCCGCGCCGAACAGTCGGCGCGACAGGTAGGTCCAGAGCGCGGCAATCTCCTCGTGCGATCTCTGGGTCTTGCCGAGTTCCATCACGGTGCGCCCGTCGATCATGCTGACGGCGAAATTCGTGCGTTGGTGAATCGTGACCGGCGCGACCGTGCCGTGCTGCGACAGGACCACCGCGGTCTCGCCGGTGATCCGCGCCTTGGGCGTCGCCCCGTTGACAACGAAGACCATGGGTTTGCCCAGCTGCTCCACCAGGTCGATGGTAAGCCCCGCGGCGCGCAGATCGTGCGGGCTCGGCCGGGTCGGGATCACCACCAGATCGGAGCGCGCCACCACCTTGCTGATCGTGTCGCTGATCGCCGGCGGCGTGTCGATCACCACCAGCCGAATGCCGTGACTGCGAAGCGTCTCCAGATCCCGCTCCAACTCCGCAATGACCGAGTGCGCGAAGACCGGCGTCTCCGACTGACGCTCGTTCCACCAGTCGGTCAGGTTGCCCTGCGGATCGGTGTCGATGATGGCGACCGGACCAGCCCCGGCCCGTTCGGCCTCGACCGCGATGTGGCCGGCCAGGGTCGTCTTGCCGGATCCACCCTTCTGCGAGGTAAAGGTCAGCACCTTCATCGGTCATCTCCACCAGCCGGCCCAAGGTCTGACGCCGCCAGATCCTACGGGCCCTCGATGCCCTAGTCATACGATGCCAATTGCAAACAAAAGGAAAATAGATGGTATTAATAGTTAGCAAATTCAAAGCATAAGAATAGAACAATATTTGTGTAATCGATAAAAAGTTCAAATATTAATTATAATATATAGACATCTTTGAAGTTGTTTTGGCATAGTCTTTCGGGTTGTCGAGAAGCGCCCATGCCAAGGGTTTCCGCGGCGCGCGGCCGCAGTTCACGGTGTGGCCGGAGCGACACCGCGCGTCTGACATGCGGCGGTCACGGCCGCACGGTCAGGGCGTGGACTGGCTCAGGAAGGTGCTGGGATCGATCTTGCGATAGTGGTCCACCGGGAAGTTGCAGATTTCGCATTTTCCCGTGGGCACCGTGTTCGTGGTCGAGCCGCAAATCTCGCAGACGTAGAAGATGCCGGATTCCTCGTCGATCCGGCGGGCGACTTCTTCGAAATAGTCGGGCGTATACTCCCTGATCTTGTCGAGGATTTCGATGTGCTGTCGGTGCGATTCCCACGAATAGCGCACATTCGTGATCGCGTCGGCGTTGCCCCCCGCCTCGATCTGCTTGTGGACCTGCGGGTAGTAGTTGTTGATGGAATTGAGCTCCGCCTCGGCGGCCGCAATCAGGTTCTGTTTGGTGTCCGCGACGGGCGCCACGGACGGTTCATGAGGCGTGATATCCGCGCCCAGCCGGGTCAGCAGCCGCTCATAGTTCTGCGCATGAATGATTTCGGACGTGGCCAAGGCGATGAATAGGTAAGAAATCCCAACATAGCCCTCCGCGTCCGCTCTGCGCGCGAACGCCATATAGCGGCTATAAGCCGCCCTCTCGGTCTGTGCGGCGGACCGGAGCGTCCTTACCGTGCCGGACTCGACGGGCTGTGCCGCCAGGCTTGGCAGCCCTTTGGCGACGACCGGCGCAGCGATGATCGTGGCCACCGAGCCGCGCAGAAAGCTCCGGCGGTTCCGAAATCGCGCTGTTTTCCGCTCTCGCATCGCCTTTGCCGCTGCCACTCATCCAGGGAGCCAGTCGCCATGATGATGCGCTTTGCCCGGGGGCTGTTTGATCTCCCTCAAGGCAGGGTGAACCCGCACCGCGACCGGCGGGCGGACGGTGAGCGCTCGATCGCGCCTGATTGCCCGGTTGGGCCCCAGAACGCGGCTCCGGAGTGTCTACTTGGGCGGACGCCGTCCGCCCTGCGGCCGGGATACGGTCTATCCGGTTGTCGTCTCAGACCCAGTCGAAGTTCTTCGAGTCCTTGGTTGCCTGGGCCATGCGCCGCTGGGAGACGTTCAGGATCCAGGACGCGATGTTGGCCTTGGTCACCGGCGGCGGCAGCCGGCGGATCATGGACGGCAGCGTGTAGAATCGCTCGTACATCCCGCGCACGTTGGCCTCCATCTCCTTGGCCGTGCAGTAGGGCGGCGTGATGTTGCAGCGAATCCCGGGGCCGCGGTACATGTCCTTCTCGTCGATGACCTTGCCTTCGGCCCGCATCCGGGCATAGAGCGGCGTGCCCTTGTCGGGATTGAGGATGTAGAAATACGCCACCGGAACGTCGTGCTCGTTGAGGAAACGCAGCGTGTTGTCGAACACGGTGGGCTTTTCGCCCTCGAAGCCGAAGACGAAGTTGAGGGAATAGCTGATACCGCGGCGCCGCAGACCGCCCAGAATGTCGTCGTAGTTCTCGACCTTGTTGAAGTTCTTGTTCATGTTGCCGAGCGTCTCCTGGTCGACGCTCTCCATGCCCATGTTGACATGCAGGAGGCCGCTGCGCGCGGCCAGGTCCATGAACTCGTCGTCCACGCACAGATAGGTCGTCCAGAGGGTCGACCAGCGGATCTTCAGCGGGATCAGCTGCTCCATGAGCTTCATGGCCATCTGCTTCTTGCCGGCGAACATGCTGTCGGCGAAGAAGATGTTCTTGGCGCCGGTCGCGCGGATCTCCTCGACGACCTCTTCCGCCGGGCGATAGCGATATTGCGTCCCGACATAGAAGCGCTCGGAACAGAACTCGCATTTGAAGGGACAGCCACGGGAATTCTGCACCGAATAGGTGCGGAACTTCTTGAATCCCGTAAGATTCGACAGGTCGTAGCGGGGCAGCGGAAGATCGACGAGATCGTGTGATTCGTTGGCGCGGTAGATCTTCTGCAGTCGGCCGGCGGCCGCGTCCTCCAGCATCCGGACCCAGATAAATTCGGCCTCGCCGATCCCAACCGCATCGCAATTCGCGGCGGCTTCTTCGGCATGGAAGAAGGTGTGCGGGCCACCCATGATCACGGGAACCCCGCGGTCCCGGAAGCGGGCCGAAATCTCGTAGGCGCGCGGCGAATTGATCGTCCAGGTGGTGATGGCGACGAGATCGACCTCGGCGTTGAAATCCAGGTCCTCGATTTGCTCGTCCAGCAGCGCGATGTCCCATTCGGGGGGCGTCAGCGCCGCGAGGTACGGCAGGGTCAACCCCATCAGGGACCGGCCCTTTGTCTTGTACAGCGGTCCGTCCGGCCGGACCCGGTAGGTCGGCTGGATGATCAACAGCCTGTTCCTGAACCCGTTGCCGCGCGTCCGGGCGGACGGGCTCTTGACTTCGCTGTCATGCGCTGTGTCGTTCGCTTCCGCCGAGCGGCCGGTCAAAGCTTCGAGCATGCGTGTCCCCTGCTGTCCGATGTCGCTACGAGCACCCTCGATAAGGTCCATCGGCCCCGCATCTCGCGCGCACCCTGCGCCACGACCGCGCGGTCGCCCATGAACTCATCAACACGGATACCGATTTCCCCTGAGGGATTGAGATACGAAACTGGCGCGGACAGTCAACCTAAAAACAAGAAAAAAGGACCGCGGACCGCCACGGCCAGGGGCCCGGCGGGCACCGGCCGAGGACGGCAGCAGGCTGGCGCGTGCCCCTCGTCAAGGCGAACCGGCGATGCGACTTCGCTGGACAGCCGCCTAATCCGGCAGTTCGCGCGGGTCGGAGACGATGATGGCAAACCGGTCGGCCAGGGCTGCCAGGCTCGTCTGGTGCAGGGTCCTGGCGTCGACCACGCCGCCGCCGGGCAAAGGCAGGTCCCGCGTTGCGACCGCGTCCGCGACCACGGTCGAGCGATAGCCGAGATCCAGCGCCGCCCGCACCGACGAGCTCACGCACATATGGGTCATGAACCCGGCGAAGATCAGCTCCTTGCGCCCGATCTCCGTAAGCCGCTCGTCCAGAGGGGTGCCGGCGAAGGCGTTCGGCAGGCCCTTGGGGATCACGGGCTCGTCCGCCTGGGCCTCCACTTCGGGCGCGATCTGCCCCCCCGGCCCTTCGGGATCGAAGGGGCCGCCCGGCCGCCCCTTGTGGACGATGTGGACGACCGGCATGGCCGCCGCCCGGGCCCGCTCCAGCAGCCGGCCCGCCGTGGCGAGGGCCGGAGACACGCCCGGCAGCGCCAAGGCGCCGTCGACATACTCCATCTGGCAATCGATCAGCACCAGGGCGGAGTCGGCCAGACGGCTCGGCGTCAAATCAGCGCCCGACAGCGCCAGCAGGGTCTTGGGCTCGGACATGTTTGTGTCTCCCCGGTTGCTTGGCCGCCAGAGATCTAGCACCCCGGGGCCGGGGGGAGAACTCACAATTCCGCGGGCTGTCCGGGCCCGGCCCGCCGCCAGACGGACCTTCGGGACGCCTCGCCACCCCGTGTCCAACTTGGACAGTGGGCTTGGGCGCCCTAGTAGCCGAGCCCGTGCGCCAAGAGAAGAAATCCGTAACCCATTGCGAAAAAACAAATAAAAGCGACGAACTCGGTGATGATGCCGGGCAGCGACATGGGCACTCCCCTCATGGACGCGGGTCAGAGAACATTACAGGAACGAACAAAATAGGAACATCTGGAATGGGCGTCAAGTGCCGATCGCCCCGCCCCGTGGTTAAGCAATTGGCAACCCGCCCGGCCGGATCATGTCTCCGGCGGGTCCCATCGCGTTGACCCGGCAGCAGAACCGTTCGCCACGCACCTGGAGGCCGCTGGGCATGAGACGCAAGGACCTGATCTCGGCATCGCTCGCGATGCTGCTGTGGGCAGTCCCGGCCGCCGCCGTCGACTTCGAGCACGGGGTGGCCGCCTTTCATGCCGGCGACTACGGGACGGCGCGCTCCGCCCTCGAACCCCTGGCCGAGAAAGGCGACGGCGTCGCGCAATACTACGTTGGCCGCATGCTGCTCGAAGGTCTCGGGGTTGAGCCCGATCGCGCGGCGGCCTTTCGCTGGCTCAGCTTCGCCGCCGTGTTCGGCGTGCCGGCGGCACAGCACCTCATGGCCGAGTTCTATCTGGACAAAGGTCTGGGGGTGGAGAAGAACGTGGCCGCTGCGGCAGGCTGGCTGGAAGAGGCTGCGGCCCAGCACTATCCGCCTTCGCAACACCGTCTCGCCATGATGTACAAGGACGGCGACGGCAAACCGCAGAGCTACGCCCACGCCGAGGAGCTTTTCCGCGGCGCCGCCGAGCAGGGCATGGCCGAGGCCCAGTTCGAGCTGGGCAGCCTGTTCTACAGGGGGCTCGGGGTGCCGCAGGACTTCTCCAAGGCGGTGCATTGGAGCCGCCGCGCGGCCGAGCAGGGCCACACCAAGGCGCAGGTGAACCTGGGCTATCTCTACGCCGCCGGCAAAGGCATCGACCGGGATTTCGTGCAAGCGCACAAGTGGTTCAACCTGGCCGCGGCGGTCGGCGATGAAGAGGCGCTGGCCGGGCGCGAGACCGTCGCGCTGCAGATGTCCGACCGCCAGATCATCGAGGCCCAGAAGATCGCCGGTAACTGGCGCGCAAAGCTCGAGCAGACCCAAAGCGCGGCCGCCCCAACCACTCCCTAGGGTCGAAACTCAATAAGAGCCTCCTCAGGCCACCGCGAACCGAACATTGTCGGCAGCCATCCGCGCTTCCAGGATCGGCGCGCCGCCGGCCCTCAGCAGCCAGTCGAGACGGTGATCGCGCATCTGGCGGCGGGCGCTGCCGGTCCGGACCGCGCCCATCAGCGCCTTAAAGTCGTCGAGGCTCTGTTTCACCTCGGCGACCGTTTCGGTAACGCTCGGACGGGCGTTCATCCGATCGAGCCACGCCAGGAGATTCTCCTGCTCGGGCGCCATACGCATCACCCGCGACGCGTTCATGTGCGGGATCACGCTCATGTCGGCGCGGCCGATTGCTTGGCCGTCAAAATAGTCGTCCTCGCCGAGCCAGTCCGAAAGCTCGGCCTGATGGCGCTTTAGTTCGGCTTTGCCGAATTCCGCGACCGCCTGCCTGACATCCGCCGGGCCGTCCTTGGAGAACATGAGCTCCCCGAGATGGTAGATGATGGCCTCGATCTCGGTGTCGCAAAGCTCCTCGAGAATGCGGCTTTCGGCGCGCCGGGTCGGATCGTCCGGAAGGAGCGGCGGATCAGGCCATTTCTCGTCGATATAGTCGAGGATGATGGTCGAATCCGTAACCACCGCCTCGCCATCCAAGAGCAGCGGGACCTCGCCGCGCCGGCTGAGACGCCGCACCGCCTCGGCGCCTTCTCCGGTCAAACCGTTGCGCCGGTCGAACGGAACACCCTTCTCGCGAAGGGCGATCTTGACCTTCTGGGCGAAGGGCGACAGACCGAATTCGTAGAGCACCAGCATCCGATGTCCCCCTTTTGTCTGACATCCCCCAGAAGGCTTCCAAACCAGGCCCTGCGCCCCATGTCGTCGTCAGCCGGCAGCCGGTGGGTGCACGGCGCTATGAACGCCGCATCGGCCTAGGCAAATTGCGCGAGGCCGTTGCCGACGGACCAATTTTCCTTGGCGGCGTCGATCAGGGTCACGAACACGTCCTCCGGCCGGATGCCGGGGCTTTCGCCGAGCAGCTCCGCGATCCGCCGGAACAGTGCCTTTCTTTGTTCCACGGTGCGCGTATTGAACACGGTGATCTGGATAAAAACGAGATCGTCGCTGCGGGCGATGCCGAAGGCAGCGCCGTAGCGGAAGTTCGCAGCGTCATGCTCCGTGATGGTCATGAACTGGTCGTCTTCGGGCACGTCGAGCGAATCGCGCAACGCGCGGTACAGGCTGTCCAAAATTGCCTGCCTGTAGGCTTCCGGCTTTCCGGCGCGCAGTGAGATGTGCGAGTACGGCATCGCGGAACCTTTCAATATTGTCCTGGCCTTCTACACCCAGCGCCGGCCTCGCTCCGCACTTGGCGGTTGGAGATCCTGCCGTTCAGGAAAAAGCGACCTCGCTGTCCGCCGGCGCTTCTTCGCGGTCGTGTTTGCCGTAGTCACGGACAACAAGAGCCACCCTCAGCCGATAGTCATCGAAAACGGTCTTGCGGCTCGCCTCCTGAATACGGCGGTGTTCGTTGGTTTTGCGCCAGGCCGATACCGCCTCCTCATCGCGCCAATACGATAGAGCCACCATCTTGCCGGGCTCGCTCACGCTTTCAAATCGTTCGACGGAGATAAACCCGTCAACCTCGGCAGCGAGTGGGTTCAAGTTGGCGGCCATATCAAGGTATGTTTCTTTTCGGCCCGCTCTGGGCCAAGATTCGAAGATTACAGCGATCATCCGTTTCTCACTTCCACATTGGGCTCGTGCCTTTTCGGAATACTCACGGAAAGGCCGTCGAAAATCGCCTGCCGGGAGGCTTCCGGCTTTCCGGCGCGCAGTGAGATGTGCCAGAGCGGCATCGCGGGTCCTTTCCATTTGGTCGGTCTTTACATTACATGCCGCCTCACTATTTTGGTATACAATGGATTTTGATATCAGAGATTGTGATCATAAATGACTGAACGCCCCCTTGACCTGAATGCCGTCGAGGCTTTCATCCGCATCGCCGAGCTTGGCAGCTTCACGCGCGCGGCTGAAGCCACACAGACCACGCAATCCGCGGTCAGCTTGAAGCTGAAGCGGCTCGAAGAGAGGCTCGGCTGCCGGCTCGTCGAGCGGACGCCTCGATACGTGGAGCTTTCGGCGCGGGGCGCAGCCTTCCTCGAACACGCCCGTGAACTCTTGGAGGTGCACGATCGCGCATTCGCCGTTTTTGCCGGAGCCCGGCAGCGCCTCACCATTGGCATCAGCGACCATGTTGCGGGGCCGGAGCTCCCTGCGCTGATCGCGCGCATGAACGCGCAAGACCCGCAGCTGTTGGTCGAAATCCGGATCGGATCCTCGGGCGACCTGCTGCAAAGCTTCGACCGGCGGGAACTCGACGCGGTGATCGTGCGCCTGCATGCCGGAAGGAGCGACGGGGAAATTCTTACCGAAGAAAAATTCGGCTGGTACGCAGCGCCAAGCTGGCAGCATCGCGTTGGCGAGCCCCTGCCTGTTGCTACGATGCCCGAGCCCTGCGGCGTGCGCGTCATAGCCGGACAGCTTCTCGATGAGGCAGGCGTGCCCTGGACGGAAGTCTTCGTCGGTGGCGGCGTCGCCGCGGTCTCCGCGGCCGTTATGGCCGGGCTCGGCGTTTCCGCACTGGCTCGGCGCATGCTGCCATTTGGCGCCGTTGACGTGGGCCCCAAGCTCGGGCTTCCCGACTTGCCGCGCTTACCAGTTATCCTTCACTCAAGGGTCGAGGACGGCCGGCCGCGCGATGCGCTTGCCGCGCTCTCGGCCGCCTTCAGGAGCGCGGTGCGAGGCTAGAGCATTATCCGACCATACGGACCCATTCTGCCCCGGCCCGAGAGGGTTGCGTTTGGGCGGGCAGCCGCGGCGTTGCCGCCCTGACCCGATGCCAAGGCATCGCGTTGCGGACGGCGCCTGGCGGACTGCCGCCCCCAAACCGCAACAGAATTGAGTCCATATGGTCGGACAATGCTCTCGCCCACGCTCCCAGCGAAGGTGACGTGGCCGATTGACGAAAACGGCCACGTCAGTTTCGGGATTTTGCCACAGTGCCATCGCCGCGCGATCGAGGCCCGGCGGATCACCGCCCGCCGGCGCGCCTCGCTCTCCCGCCACGGGGATGGGGCCGCTAAGGCGCCTGTGCCGGCGGAGCCCTGATCGCAAACCGTCGACGATTTCAAACACTTGTGACAATCGTCACTGCGCCCTCCCTGCGCGCCCTCCAAACTCGCCACATAACAAAAGTTAGGCAGGAGGGTGGTCATGGTGAGCCCGTATCTCCGTCTGCCGCTGCGCCCGCTGGAAGAGGTCCTGGCCGCGCGGACACGGAAGGAACCGAAGGTGGTGGTGCTGACGACCCGCAAAGGCCGCGCGCCCAAACGCGTGGTGCTGAAATCCGCCGCCAAGGGCGCGGCGCGGCCGGTCAAGCGCTCCGTGGGTTAGGCCGCAGTCTGACCCGCAGTTTGCGCCGCCGTCTGCGGCGCGCGACGGGCCGCGGCGGTTGGCCGCGCGCCTCGATCCGGCGCCGGATGGCCGCATGAGCCTCGGCGGTGAGGGGAAATCCCCAGATCACCCCTGCGGCCACCAATTTCAGCATCGCCGGGGCGACCCCGAACAAGACCGCCAATCCCAGCAGTCCGAGCGAACCGGTGGGCCCCGTCTGCGGGCTGAAGCCGAAGGCGGCCAGGGCTGGAAAGGCGACGCCAAGGGCCAAGGCCATGGCGAGTTTGCCGGCCGCGGCCCACAGCGCGAAATACCGACCGGCGCGATGGTCGCCGCTGCGCAGGGTATCCAGATCGACGATATCCGCCAGCATGGCCGGCGGCAGGGCCAGATCGGCGCCCAGCGCCGCGCCGCTGACCAGGCAGATCACGAGGAAAGGCCAGACCTCGCCGGCGCCCAGCAAGGGGACGCAGACGGTCGCCACGGCGCTCGCCGCCATGGCCACGGCCCAGACGCGGTGTTTGCCGAATCGGCCGCTGGCCTGGACCCAGACGGGGATCGCCAGAGCCGCAGCCAGGAAAAAGGCCACCAGCAGAGGGCCTGCCAGCGATCGGATCTCCAGGGCATGCTCCACGAACAGCAGAAACAGGCTCGCCTGCAGCGCGTTCGCGAGCATCGCCGCCAGGGCGACGCCGAGGAACCAGCGGAAGGCGCCGTTCCGCGCCAGCATCTTGAAGGCACGCCGCGGACCGGAGTGGCGCACCGGAACCAGGTGTCGCTCCGGCACGGCCCCGTAGAGCACGGCCAGGCCGATCGGCAAGAGCCCCGCCCCGAGCCAGAACAGCAGCGTCATGGCGGCGGCATCGGCCTGCGCGACCGACCGTTCGGGCAGTTGCCAGAGCAGGATCGGCAGGCTCGCGACGCTGACCGTGCCTAAGAGTCCAAAGATCTCCCGCCAGCCGGTGATCCGGGTGCGTTCCGCATAGTCCGGCGACAGTTCCGCTCCCCAGGCCAGATAGGGCAGCCGAACCAGCCACAGCCCGGTGTAGAACAGGATCGACCAGCCCAGCAGGTGACCCGCGCCCACGCCCGTCCTCGGCAGGAACAGGTGCCATCCCGCCACCAGGATCACCGCCAGGCCCAGCATCGGCCAGGGCCGGCGGCGGCCGAATCGGGTGTCGATCCGGTCGATCAGCACCCCGAGGGCGGGTCCGATGGCGATATCCCAGATGCGCGCGAGGGTCAGAACGAAACCGGTGGCCACCAGCCCCAGGCCCATCTCCTCGGCATAGAAGTGCGGCACGAACACCAGGAGCGCGCTGGCAAACAAGGCCAGCGGCAGGCCGGGCGCTCCGTAGGCGATCAGGGTGCCGAGGGCAAAGGGCTGGGTCTGGCTGGGTTTGGTTCGGGGCACAGGCGGACGTCTGTCCTGGGTTTCTGGCAAGGCGTCTATAGTAGCTTGGACGGGTTACCGGGCCGTCAAGGTGAACAGGCCGTGAATAAGGCCGCTCTGGAGCACATGAATCCCTTGCGCACGATCTCGTTGCTGGCCGTCTTGGCACTCGCATGCCTCCTGCTCGCGGGCTGTGCGGTGGGGCGAGTGCAGGAGGCGGTGTGGCTGTTGGAGGACATCATCGCCGGAGACGGGCCGAGCGCGCTCAAGAACGCGGGACTGGTCCCCGTCCGCCGGGCCCATTCCTATCTGGTGCGCGGCCGCGCCTATGGCGCCGATCTCTATTGGCTCGAGACGGACGCCGACTGGCCGCCCTCCGGCGCAGGGATCGTGCTCGTGCCGGGGCTGGCGCCCCGCGGCAAGGACGACCCCCGCCTCGCCGCCTTGGCCCGCTCCTTGGCGCGGGTCGGCTTTCTGGTCCTGGTGCCCGACATCGGCAGCTTTAAGGACGTGCGCGCGGGCGCGGAGGACCCGCAGGCGGTCGGCGACGCGGTCCTGGCGCTGCATCGGGAGATGGCGGCCGAGATGCCGGCGCACCGGATCGGGGTCGCGGCGATCTCATATGCCGTGGGCCCGGCGGTGCTGGCCACCCTGGACGCGGAGGTTCGCGACCATGTCGACTTCGTGTTCGGGGTCGGCGGATACTACGATCTGCCGGCAGTGATCGCCTTCTTCACCACCGGCAAGTACCGGGAATCGCCGGCCGACCCCTGGCTGGAGCTCACTCCCAACGCCTATGGCAAGTGGGTGTTCGTCCGCAACAACGCGGATCAGGTGGCCGATGCGGATGACCGCAGAATTCTCGGCGAGATGGCGTGGCGCAAGCTCCAGGATCTCGAGGCCGACATCTCCGATCTGGTGCCGCGACTCGGTCCGGAGGGCGGTGCGGTCTATGCCCTGCTCGCCAATTCGGATCCGGAGCGGGTACCGGCGCTGATCGACGCCCTGCCCGCCACGGTTCGCGAGGGCATCGGGGCTCTGGATCTGGCGCAGCGCGATCTGTCCAAATTGCGCGCCCGGCTGATCCTGATCCACGGCCGGGACGACGCGATCATTCCCTGGACCGAGACCCGCAAGCTGGCGGCGGCCGCGCCCGAGGGCTTGGCCGAGGCCTACATCGTGGACAATCTCGCCCATGTGGATCTTGGCGCGGGTGCCGTGTGGGATGCCCTGTCGCTGTTGGGGGCCGCCTATGATCTCTTGGCGGAGCGGGATCGGGCTGCGGTCACGGACTAACCTGGACACCGCGGTCGAACCAGGCGCCGTGCGGGCCGCGGCAGGCGTTGCTGTTGGCCCGCCGGTTGCACCTCTGCGCGGCCAGGCGGAAGGCGTCGCGGCGGCTGCGGGCGCCGCAGGCGGCGCCGATGGACTCGATGGTCCGGCCCGGCAGCAGGCGCAGGAAGACCGCGCCATAGCCGCCGCGGGCGCAGGACGCCACCAGGTGACAGCGCTGGCGGGAGCGCTGGCCGCAGGACTTGAGCGCGCAGGCGACGGCCGCGCGGGCGTCCTGCATCTGATAGCAGTAGCCGAAATTGTCCACCGAGGCCGCCACGGCCGATGCGGCGCGGGCGCCGCCGCCCGGAAGCGAACCGAGGGCCAGGGCGACCGCCGCGAGGGTGCAAACTGTGGCAACGCGCATGGCCCAGCCATGGCATAATATCGCTAACAAAGGATTGAGCCTTGGGCCCGATGAGAATTCACGATCTGCCGACGCCCGCCCTGATCCTCGACCGTGCGGTCGTGGCGCGGAACACCGAACGCATGGCCGCGCGGGTCGCCGGCACCGGGGTGCGCCTGCGGCCCCATATGAAGACGGCCAAATCGGCCCGCGTGGCCGAACTCGCCACCGCGGGGCAGTTCGGCGGCATCACCGTCTCGACCCTGGCCGAGGCCCGCTACTTCGCGGCTGCCGGTATCCGCGACCTGACCTATGCGGTCGGCATGGTGCCCGGCAAGCTCGCCGAGGCCGCGGCGATCCAGCGCGACGGCGCCCGCCTGACGCTCTTGACCGACGACCCCGGGGCGGCCACGGCGCTCGCGGACAAGGCCAGCGAGCTGGGCGAGCGGTTCGACGTGCTCGTCGAGATCGACAGCGGCGGCCATCGGGGCGGCGTCGCCCCCGAGGCACCCGAGCTCCTGGCCATCGCCCGCATCCTGGACGAGGCCGAGAATCTCAACCTCGCCGGCGTGTTGACCCATGCGGGCCACTCCTACCACTGCCAGGGCGTGGCCGAGGTCAAAGCGGTGGCCGAGCAGGAACGCCAGGCGGCGGTCCGGGCGGCGGCCCGCCTCGGCGAGGCGGGCCTGCCCTGCCTCACGGTGAGCGCCGGGTCGACGCCGACCGCGCTCCATGCCGAGAGCTTCGAGGGCCTCACCGAGATCCGCCCGGGCGTCTACATGCTGTTCGATCTGGACCAGGTGGGGCTGGGCTCCTGTGCCGTCGAGGACATCGGCATCTCGGTGCTCGCCTCCGTGATCGGGCACCAGCGGCCGCACAACCGGATCAACATCGACGCGGGCTCCCTGGCGCTCTCGCAGGATCGCAGCGCCGAGGAGTTCCTGCCGGACGTGGGCTATGGCTGGGTCATGGCGCCGGACGGCCGCACCCGGATCGGCGATCTGCACGTCGCCGCGGTCAATCAGGAGCACGGCATGGTCGCGGGCGCGAGCCCCCTGCCCTTCGACGCCCTGCCGGTGGGCGCCCGGGTCCGGGTGCTGCCCAATCACGCCTGCATCACGGCCGCCGCATACGACCGCTATCACGTGGTCGACGGCGGGGACGAGGTGATCGACGTCTGGGACCGGGTCAACGGCTGGTGACGCTGCCCCGACGGCGTTCTATAGCTGTCGGATGGCTCGCGACTACTTCTTTCGCGCGAGATCTGCCGCGACGCAGTTGCAGCACCGCAGCGGCCTGACGCATCCATAGGAGTCGCTCAAGAGCTCCGGGCATTCCAGACACCGGTCCGGATACAGCGGCCCGGGGAAAGTGGTGGTCTCTTCCGGAGACCCAGAACCGCCTGTAAGAGCGTCCATAGTCCACCTGTTTGTTGGCCGATATCTCGAACGGGTCCATTAAAATCAATGATAAGATTTAGGTATTAAAAGAAAATTAAATAATTCTTCTGGCTTATGTTTGAAGTTAATTTATTTGCAGTATTCGTAAATCAGGAATTCTCTCCGAACCGGCGGGCTCTTCTGCAGGCCGATTTCAAGCATGTCCGCGACGCGGCATCCCATCGGGACCGTCATTCGAGTAGAGGATCGCGCCGGCAGGCCGGTCGACTTTCAACCCATGGGTGTTCGGTCGATGCCGATCACCCCCACTGCCAGAACTGGCGGGACTCGTTGAGCTCGAAGAGCCTGCGGGCCAGCACCATCTTGTGCACCTCCGAGGCACCGTCCACCAGGCGTGCCTGGCGGGCATAGCGATACATCCAATCGAGCTTGGTGTCCTGGGAATAACCCTTGGCGCCCATGAGCTGGATGGCCGTGTCCGCCGCCTTGTGCAGCACGTCGGCCACCGCCACCTTGGCCATGGAGATCTCCTTGCGGGCGAAGTCCCCCTGGTCGAGCTTCCAGGCGGCGTGCATGGTGAGCAGCCGGCCCATCTGGATCTCCATGGCCGCCTCGCCCAGCATCCACTGCACGCCTTCGTGGTCGGCAAGCCGGCTGCCGAAGCTGACGCGCTCTTCCACATAGGGCCGGCAGATCTCGAGCGCCCGCTTGGCCATGCCCAGCCAGCGCATGCAGTGGGTGAGCCGCGCCGGACCCAGCCGGATCTGGGTGAGCTTGAGGCCGTCGCCCACCTCCATCAGCCGGTCCTCCTCGGCGATCTCGAGCCCGTCGAAGACCAGCTCGCAGTGGCCGCCATGTTCCTCCGGGCCCATGATCGGGATGCGACGGACGATCTCCCAGCCGGGCTGGTCGGCGTGGAACAGGAAGGCCGAAAGACCCCTTCGGGCGTCGTCCGAGGTGCGCGCGATCAGAATGAAATGCTTGGCGTGCCCGGCCCCGGTGATGAACCATTTGCGGCCCTTGATCACCCAGCTGTCGCCCTTCTTCTCGGCCTGGGTCAGCATCGCCGAAGGGTCCGAGCCCGAGCCCGGCATCGGCTCGGTCATGACGAAGGACGAGGCGACCTCGCCGTCGACGATCGGCTGCAGCCAGCGCTCCTTCTGGGCCTCGGTCGCGACCTTGTTGAGCACCATCATGTTGCCGTCGTCCGGCGGCGCCGAGTTGAAGCACACCGGGCCGAAGATCGAGCGCGCCATCTCCTCGTAGCAGGCCGCCATGCCGACGATGGGCAGGCCCTGCCCGCCGCGCGCCTTCGGCATCTGCAGCGCCCAGAGGCCCTCCGCCTTGGCGGCCGCGCGCACGGGCGCCAGGACCTCGGGCGCGATGTTCTCATGCGCGTCGTAGCTGGCCGGGTCGTCCTCGAGCGGCAGGATTCGCTCGGCCACGAAGGCCTCGATGCGCTGCCGGTAGTCCTCGATCTCGGGCGGAAGCGAAAAATCCATGGTCTCGTGCCCCTCGCGTGGTGTGTCTGTCGGTTATCGGAGCGGCGAGAACGGCGCCGGCACCAGAATGCGATTCTCCATCTTGTCGAGCATAGCCGCCGCTTCGGCCACAAAGGCCTGCCAGTCCGGGTCCGCGGTCATGGCCTTGCGGCGCGCTTCCCGATCGGCCATGTCCGCATACTTCCAGATATGGACGACCTGGTTCAGCGTGCCGACCTCGGTGTAGAACCAGCCCACCGGCTCTCCCAGATGCTTGGTCTGAACCGGCCAGCCCCGGCTCTCATAGAGCGTGAGGTATTTCGGCAGCATGCCGGGTTTCAGCGTGTAGCTGCGTTCGTCCAGGATCATCGACGTCACCCAGTTTGCGCGTTGTCAGATCGAGCAGACCGCGTGGCCGCCGTCCACGGTGATCAGGGCGCCGGTCATGTAGCGCGAGGCGTCCGACGCCAACAGCAGGAGCGCGCCGTTCAGATCGTCGAGCTCGCCGATGCGCCGCTGCGGGATGCGCTTGATCATGCGCTGGCCGGCTTCGGTCGCGAAGAAATCCTGGTTCATCTCGGTCGCGAAATAGCCCGGCGCGATGGCGTTGACGCGGATGTCCTGGGCCGCGAGTTCGAGCGCGAGCGCTTCGGTCAAATGCAGGAGCCCCGCCTTGGACGCGGCGTAGGGTGCCAGATGCTTGGCGACGCGCAGCGCCAGCACCGAGGCGATGTTGATGATCGAGCCGCCGTGGCCGTGCCCGACCATGTGCCGGGCGACCTCTTGGGCGACCAGCCAGGCGCCTTTGAGATTGGTGCCGACCACCGCGTCCCAGTCGGTCTCGTCCTGGTCCAGGACAGACTTGGTGACGGCAACGCCCGAGTTGTTGAGCAGGATCGTGATCGGCCCCAGCTCGGTCGCCGCGGCAGCCACGCCGGCGCGCACGCTGTCGGTGTCGGTGACGTCCATCTGCACCGGGATGCCGCGGCCGTCGAAGTCGGCGATCTCAGCCGCGACTTCCGCCAGCCGGTGGCCGCGCCGGGCGGCCAGCGCGACCCGTGCGCCCGCCTTCGCCAAGGTCAGGGCGAAGTGGCGTCCGAGCCCGCTCGAGGCGCCGGTGACCAGCGCGTTCCTGCCCTCGAGCGAGAGCGACACCCCCGCCAAGTCCGCACTTGCATCCGTCATCAGGCTCCCTCCCCTTGTTCTGCCGGCCGCCGGCGGAACAGCCACAGCGCCACCATGCCGGTCGCGGCCACGACCGCCAGCGAATGTTGCCAGTATGTGTAGGCCAGGAGGGAGGTGAGCGTCCAGGACAGCACGATGCCGACCGAGAAGACCTGGTTGACGAGAAAGCTCAAGAGGCGCAGCCAGGCGCTGTTCGAGCGCCAGACCGCCACGGTGGTGAAGGTAAAGAGCGCCAGCCAGGCGAAGAACAGGATCAGGTTGGCGAGGTTGAAGGGGTTGAGCTG
>JAAUXY010129658.1_pt1 | contig 21385 bp, 21 predicted proteins | sample 7278121 | NCBI WGS metagenome assembly JAAUXY01 (sample SAMN14350117, study PRJNA611818) | marine sediment metagenome | isolation source: surface marine sediment (1.8m) | place: French Polynesia: Moorea | collected 2018-08 | reverse complement strand
TCGTCATGAAGCCGGGGGAGACTGCCACCGAGCAGGAGATCATCGATATCGCGCGGGAGCACCTCGCTTCCTACCAGAAGCCGCGCTCCGTTGACTTCGTCGAGAGCCTGCCGAAGGCGCCCACCGGTAAGATCCTCAAGCGCGATCTGCGTGACCCCTACTGGCAGGCACAGGAAAAGAAGGTCTGAGCATGGGATTACTGACACCGGAGCTCCTCGCCAACATCGGCAAGAAAGCGGAGCCCAAAACCGAAATCGTGACGCGTCGCGATATCCGCAAATACGCCATTGCCACAGGCGCGCGCTTGAGAAAGTACCTGGATGGCGACGAAGCCCCGCCGCTCTACCACGTGGCGCTCTTCTGGGACGTCGTCGAGATGGACGATCTCTCTCCGGACGGCGTGTCCATCGACAAGCTCCTGCCGAAGTTCCCGCTCGAACGGGCTATGGCCGGCGGCCTCGAAATCACCTACCACGGCAAGATCCACCCCGGCGACGTGCTGACCGCAAATCGCACGCTGACCGATATCTACGAGAAAGAAGGGCGCAGCGGGCCGCTCATCTTCTATGAGGTGATCATGGAGGTCACCCGCGAGGACGGCAGCGTGGCGGTCAGCGAAAAAACCACGAGGATCCTGCGATGAGTCGTGTCAGCGAAGCCACGGTCGGTGATGCATTGCCGAGCCACACTCACAACTGCGATGAGATTCAGCTCTTTTTCTACAACGCGGCCTTGTGGAATGCGCACCGCATCCACTACGACCTGCCGTACGCGACGGAGGCGGAAGGCTATCCCGGCCTCGTCGTTGCCGGCCCCCTGCTCGGAGACTGGATATCTCAGGTTGTCGACGAGTGGATCGACGGCACGGACGCGGAGCTGCTGCGCTTCGACTACTCCAACCGCCAGGCGGCCTATGTCGGCGACGATCTAGTGGCCGGCGGCACGGTGACCGCGGTCGATGACAATACGGTAACCGTGGAGCTTTTTGTGAAAAACGCGGCAGGAGAGGTGATCACGCCCGGCGCCGCCACAATTTCGCGCAGATGAAAAAGCTGGCCATCACCCTGCTGGTTTTACTGTTACTCCTGGTCGTGACGGCCCAGTTCCGGCACCGTCTACTCTTCGGGCTGCAGGACGGCAGTCCTCCACCGCTGGGGGAGATGACAGAGGAAGGACCAGGGGTCACGTGGGTCGACGATTACTATACCGTCGAGCAGCTTGCGCCCGACACGTATGCTATCGGCGAACCGCGCTATCACCAGCAGAACTTCAACTACCTGATCGTCGGCGGCGAAGAGGCCATCCTCTTCGATGCCGGCTCGGGGCTGCGCAACGCCGCCGCGGTTGCAGCCGGATTGACCGACCGGCCCATCACGTTCGTGCCATCACACTTTCACTACGACCACGTCGGTAACGGCATCGACTTTGCGCGAATAGCCATCATCGATCTGCCGCATCTCAGGGAGCGCGCGCCGGACAACGTGCTGCGCCTGCAGTGGGGTGAGCATCTCGGCAACAGCGAAGGCTACGCGCCCAGCGAGTTCAAGGTCGACCGCTGGCTGGCACCCGGCAGCGACATTGACCTCGGCGGCCGCAAGCTGCGCGTGCTCTTCACCCCGGGTCATACCTGGGATTCCGTGTCTTTGTATGACGCGAACGCGAACGTGCTCTTCACGGGCGACTTCATTTACCCCGGTTACCTTTACGCGTTTCTGCCGACCAGCCGGCTGGGAGACTACCTGCAGGGGGCAGACGTGCTGCTTGCCACGGTCGACGCCGATACCCGCCTCTACGGCGCACATCGAGTTGCGCCACCGGGCGCACCGGTGCAGACACGCCAGCACGTGCTCACGCTGAAACAAACCCTCGAGGCGCTGCGCGCCGGCGACGTTGAAGGTGAAGGATTCTATCCCCGCGGTTACCGGACGGGCGAGGAGATGGTGCTGCTCGTGGAACCCTGGCCGTTTCAGGACTGGGGCGAAACCTATCCCCGACTCTAGACGACGACGTTCCTGAGCACCGGCAGCCCTTCCACGCGCACCTCGACCACATCGCCGGACTTCAGATACGGGTACTTACCGCCATGGGCAACGCCACCAGGCGTGCCGGTGCAGATGATGTCCCCCGGCGCCAGCGCCACCTTTGCCGTCACCGTTTCGATGATGGTGGGCAGGTTGAAGACCATATCCGCCGATCTGCCAACCTGACGGCGCTCATCGTTTACCCAGGTCTCGAGCCCGATGTCGAGTGGGTCGGCAAAGTGATCCAGGGTGGCAAGGCAGGGTCCAATCGGCTTGAAGCCCGGGAAACCTTTGGCCTCGGCAACCGCGGCAAGCCCACCCTGTGCCTGCACGTCACGCGCGGATACGTCGTTCAGCGGCACAATCCCGGCAACCACCTGCCAGGCTGAGCTTGCTTTAACCTCGTGGGCAGGAGCACCGATCACCACCCCGATCTCGCCCTCATAGTCCACTTCGTCCGTCGCAGCATCCGGGCGCACGATGTCCCTGCCCGTCGTCGACACCGCGGAGCCTGGCGCAAAGCCGAAAACCAGCCGCTCGGGCACCGCAACGCCAATCTCAGCGCAGTGCGCGCGGTAGTTGAGCCCGGCTATCACAAACTGTTCGGGTTGCACCGGCGGCAGCACCGTGAGCTCGTCCATGCGCACAGTTTCCCCCGCAGGCGCTGTTGCGAGGGAGCCAAGCGCACCTTCCTTCACCGCTGCATCCAGGTCGGTGATGTCAGTGGTAACCAGAACAAACGCACCATCCTGGCTGCGCACTACGCCGCGATCAGTTTGCAGAAAGAGCATGTTTCCTCCTGTTTTGCGAAGCATCCGCCAGGCACTGCAGTTTGCCAACCCCTCCAGCCGCCCGGTATAACAAACTCTCACGAGCACGACGGTTACGCAATGAACATACTGCGCATGTGCCTCAGCGGCATTACCCTCCTCCTCTCCACATTCGCGAACGCAGATTCCCCGCACCCGGGTAAAGCGGTGTACGACAAGTACTGCGCCGCCTGTCACGATCACCCGGAAGAAAGCCGCGCACGCTCTTATGAGACCCTCACGCGCATGATCCCGGCGCTCATCCAGTACGCGTTGACCGACGGCAAGATGCAGGCCCAGGCTGCCGCGATGAGCCCGGCGGAGCTCGAGGACCTGATGAATTTCTTCACGGGACAGACCCGCAACGACAACAGCTGGGTGGACGGCGCCATGTGCGCCGCGGCAGACCAGGCGGTTGACCTATCGGTTCCTGCGACCGTCAGCACCTTCGGCCTCGGCCACGAGAACCACCGTTACCTCGACACTGCCACGGCGGGATTGACGCGCACGGACATGCCCAGGCTCGAGCTCGCCTGGGCGTTTGCCTTCCCCAACATCACGATGATGCGTTCACAGCCGGCCATCGTGGGCGACACGATGTTCATCACGCCGGTCGACAGCCGCCAGCTGTATGCGCTGAATCTGGACGGCACACCCTGCGTGAAATGGATTTACGAGAGTGAGGTGCCGCTCAGAAGTGCCATCACTTATGGCCGGATCGGCGAGCGCGGCGCGCTCGTTTTTGGTGACAGCAGCGCCCGCGTCCACGCCGTGGACGCCGCCAGCGGCACGCGGCTGTGGGTCCGCGAACTGAAGCTCTTTCCGGAATCCATCATTACGGGCACGCCGCAGCTTGCGGGCGATCGTGTGTATGCCTCCATTTCCCAGTTCGAGATCATGATTGGCCACAACGAGGAGCACACCTGCTGCACCACCCACGGAGGCGTGGCAGCGCTCGATGCGGCAACCGGCGACGTCATCTGGCTGACCCCCACCATGCCGGATGCGAAACCGATAAGGGATCGCGGCGACGGCCAGATGATCTGGGGTCCGTCCGGCGCGCCGGTCTGGACCTCGCCGGCAATCGACAGGAAACGCGGTGTGCTTTATGTCGGCACCGGCGAGGCCACCTCGGAACCGGCGCATCTCCACACGGATGCCATCCTTGCGCTCGATCTCGACACCGGCGCGGTGCGCTGGTCGTTCCAGGCCACCGAAAACGACATCTTCCTGGCCGCCTGCCGACGCAGAAACCGCAGCCTCAACTGCCCGCCCGAGACGAGTGTCGAGCGGGACGTGGATTTCGGCGCGTCGGTGATCATCGCCCAGCGCAGCGATGGCAGCGACATTCTGCTCGCCGGCCAGAAGTCCAGCGACGTATGGGCACTCGATCCCGACGCAAACGGTAAGCTGATCTGGCACTGGAACGGCGGGCGCGGCACTGCCAACGGCGGTATTCACTGGGGCATGGCGTTCAACGGCAGCCACGTCTTTGCCGGCATCAGCGATCCGGGACGGCCGCGGCCGGGGTTTCAGCCCCGTCCCGGCTTGTACGCGCTGGACGTCGACACCGGCCAGCTCGCCTGGGAACATCGCGTGGAAGCCAACTGCAATGGCCGCGAGGAGCTGGCGCCCTACTGCCGCTTCCTGCACGGCTTTTCCGGGGCCACGCTGGCAATCGGCGACACTGTGGCGCAGGGCAGTCTGGACGGCTGGCTGCACATATTCGACGCGGCATCCGGTGATGTGCTCTTCAGCTACGACACCTTGCGTCAGTTCGATGGCATCAACGGTGTCAGCGGCCGCGGCGGCGCCATCGACAACGCCTCGATCGTGGCGGCCAACGGCACCCTGTACGTGAGCTCAGGCTACGGCATGTTCGGCCAGCCACCGGGCAACGTGTTGCTGGCGTTCAAGCCGGCCAGGGATTCGGCAGGAGACTAACGCGCGATCAAAGCCGGTCGTGCAGACCACATTCGCGTTTGAGGCCGAAAAAGCGCGTTTCCTCGACGCTGTCCACCTCGTGCACTGACCGGGTCGTGTGCACGTCGCCAATGGAGATGTAGCCTTTCTCCCACAGCGGGTGGTACGGCAGCTTGTGCGCCTTGAGGTAGTCGAATACGTCGCGATCGGTCCAGTCGGCGAGCGGCGCCACTTTGAAGTACTGCCCGGTATGCTGAATGAAGGGCGTGTCTGCGCGGCTGGCGGCCTGCGCGCGGCGTACACCGGTGAACCAGGTGCTTGCGTTCAGCTCGCTGAGCGCGCGCTGCATGGGTTCAACCTTGTTGTCGAAATTGTATGCATCGAGCCCCGTTTCACCCTGCAGCCAGCGTTGCCCGTAGCGTGCTTCCTGCCAGGCCGGACTTTTAGTGGCACGGTAGACCTTCAGGTTGAGATCCAACCGCTCCGTCAGCGTCTCGACGAATTCGTAGGTTTCCGGAAAGAGATACCCGGTATCGATCAGCACAACCGGGATATCCGGCACCACCGCCGTCAGCATGTGCAGGCTCACAGCCGCCTGGGCGCCGAACGACGAGGACAGAATCTGCGTTCCCGGTAGCGTCTGCGCGGCGCAGGCCACGCGCTCGGCGGCGCTCTGCTGGGCAAAGCGCTCGTTCCAGGCTTCGAGCTGGGCGTCGCTGGTGAAATGATCCCAGTCAACAGTGTCGCTATCCGGGCATCCGTACTGGCTCAACGCAGATCCATCCAATTAGTGGTTACGGATCTATTTAATGCTCCTTTTATAACGATTCATAATAATAAATCGCGATAGCTATTCTTCCATGCGTTATAAGTCCTGACCGCCCTTGAGCTTGTCGCGAAAGCGGCGCATGCCGCCGAGCCAGCGGTCGTAGTCCGAGGCTTTGCGCTCGAAGTAGGTGGCAACCTCCGGATGCGGCAGCACGAGGAACCGTTCTTCCGCCATCGCCTGGATACAGGCGTCCGCCACGTCGTCCGGCTCCAGAATGCCGTCCGCCGCCGCCTGGTTGGAGTTTGTTTTGCCGGTTTTCACCGCGTCCGGGCCGAGAATGTTGGTGCGCACCGCCTGCGGACAGAGCACCGACACGCCAATACCCTGATCGCCGTAGTTGATGGCAATCCACTCGGCAAACGCAACCGCGGCGTGCTTGGAGACCGCATAAGGTCCCGAATCCATCTGCGTGAGTAGCCCCGCTGCCGAGGCCGTATTGAGCAGGTAGCCGCCGCCGCGCGCGAGCATCCCAGGGATGACCGCACGTGCGGCGGCCAGATGCGACCAGGTGTGCACGCGCATCATGCGCTCCCAGTCGGCGGTCGGCAGGTCCAGGCCACCACGCTGCCCGTAACCTGCGTTGGAGACGAATACGTCAATCCCGCCATGGCGAGCTTCCACGTCGGCAACGAGCGCTTCGATGGCCGCCTCGTCGCCGACGTCCAGCTCAATTCCTTCCGCCTTGTCACCGATCATCTCCGCCGTGGCCTCGGCCTCAGCGCCATTGAGATCAGCACACACCACAAACCGGGCGCCGCGTGCAATGAAACGCCGGGCGAGCGAGCGCCCGATGCCGGAGCCGGCGCCCGTCACCACGGTAACTTTGTCGATGAGATCCATGTCTCTCCCCTCTCAAATGTCGAGTTCCAGCGACACAGGATAGTGATCCGACGCCTGCCGCGCCATGTGGTTGATGTGTATCACCGGATTCGTCGCCCCGCCGCGAGCGAACAATATGTGATCGATCCGCATGCGCCGCTTCGGCCAGTAGGTCGACGGATTGCGACCGCGCTGCTTGAGCTCAGCACCCAGCGGATCGATCAAGCCAAGATCACGCAGCGGCGCAAGGCTGTCCGCGCTCCAGCGGTCGTTGAAATCACCCAGCACGGCAATGACCGACTGCGGCTGCCGCTCCCGATAACCGGCAATCAGACCTGCCAGCGCCCGCACCTCGGCGGCGCGCATGTCCTCAGCTGCCAGCCGCTGCCACGGGGCATTGGCACGGGACTTCAGATGCACGCCAAAGAGCGCCAGGTGACAATTCTGCACACGCATCTCTACCAGCACGACATCGCGCTGCATGCGTAACTCCGCCGGCTCGTCATTGCGCGCCGCACTTTCGTCCGGATACCAGACCAGCGCGTTGCCAGCTGCATCGGTGAGCGCCATGTCGCGATGTGAGGTCAGCTCGAAAGGATGCCGACTGAGCACGCCGATGTGGATGGAGCGGCCGCTGTTACCCGGCAGCAGTCCTTGATGCTCATAGGGCGAGGCCAGACGCGCGTTCAGCGTTGCGAGCGACGCGGCAGAGCCCGCCTCCTGCACCACCAGGGTATCCGCCGCAACCTGATCGATCATGCGCGCCAGCGGACGCACCTCTTTTTCCGGTTTCGTTTCCCCTTCGCCGTGCAGAAAGAGGTTTTTCAGATTGTAGGTGGCAATACGCAGGGTCGTGTCCCGGGCTGCACAAAGGGGTGTTGATGCGGTTATGATCCATGAATTGGGAATGTAGTAACACTTCAGGGGGAAACATGTCAGATCTGGAAGCTGATCTCTTCGAGCTTGCCATGAGCGATGAATCGCAGCCGCTCATGGACGCCGTCAAAAAACACATTCAGGACAACGTGGTCCCGATCCAGGACGAGTTTTACGCGTTGCATGCGGATAAAGAGGACCGCTGGTCCTGGCATCCGCGACAGCTGGAGCTTCTCGACGGCGCCAAGGCCAAAGCCAAAGAGGCGGGCCTGTGGAACTTCTTCCTGCCGGACGCCGACACCGGCGAAGGCCTGAACAACCTCGACTATGCCTACATCGCGGCGGAGCTCGGTAAATATCCGCTCGCGTCCGAGACGCTCAACTGCTCGGCGCCGGACACCGGCAATATGGAGGTGCTGGAGCGGGTGGGCACGCCGGAGCAGAAAGAGAAGTGGCTGAAACCGCTGCTGAACGGCGAAATCCGCTCAGCCTACGCCATGACCGAGCCGGCACTGCCGTCATCCGATGCCAAGAACATCAGCACGAGCGCCGTGCTCGATGGCGACGAGTGGGTGATCAACGGCGAGAAGTACTACATCTCCGGCGCGGGCGATCCGCGCTGCAAAATCATGATCACGATGGTGAAAACCGATCCCGACGCGCCGCCCAGCCGGCAGCAGTCACAGATCCTCGTGCCCATCGACACGCCCGGCGTGGAGATTCTCGGCGGCATGCAGGTCTTCGGCGAGGATCACGCGCCGCGTGGTCACATGCATCTGAAGTTCAACGACGTGCGCGTGCCCAAGGAAAACATCCTGCTCGGCGAAGGCCGCGGCTTCGAAATCTCCCAGGTGCGTCTCGGTCCCGGCCGCATTCACCACTGCATGCGCTCCATCGGCAAAGCCGAGCAGGCGCTGGAGCTGATGGTCAAGCGTGCCGGTACCCGGGTGGCGTTCGGCAAACCCATCGCCAAGCTCGGCAAGAACCTGGAGGTCATCTCCCGCTGCCGCATCGAAATCAATGCGATGCGCCTGGCCGTGCTGCAGGCTGCGAAAGCCATGGACGTGCTCGGCAACAAAGAGGCGCGGGTATACGTCTCTGCCGTGAAGGCCATGGTGCCGGAGAAGGTGTGCGAGATCATCGATGCCGCCATCCAGATGCACGGCGCCACCGGCGTGTCCCAGTGGACGCCGCTGGCCGGGCTTTACACCGACATGCGTCATCTGCGCTTTGCCGACGGTCCGGATGAGGTACACCACATGGTGGTGGGGCGCGCCGAGCTGCAGAAGTACGACCTCTGGTAGGGACTCTGGATAAGGAAGAGACGTGACAGAGCATGACGAAAGCCTGGGACCTGAGGGCTATCAGGTCGACGCGGTTGAAGCCTGGATTGCGGAGAACATTCCATCCCTCACCCCGCCCTTCGAGTGGACGCGGCTGGAGGGGGGGCATTCCAACCTGACCTATCAGCTGGACGACGCCAACGGCAAACAGGCGGTCATCCGCCGCCCGCCCCAGGGTGAGCTCCTGCCGAAAGCTCACGACATGAGCCGCGAGTGGGCGCTGATCTCGGCGCTGGGGCCGACACCGGTGCCGGTACCGGAAGCCCTCGGCTTCTGCGAAAGCCCGGACGTCACCGGCGCCTGGTTTTACGTCATGGGCTTGATCAACGGACACCCGTTGTACAACAGCGAAGACACGGAAAAGTACGTCCCCGAAGATCAGCGTCGCAAAACCGCGCTGTCCTTCATCGACGTGCTGGCCGCGCTGCATGCGGTGGACCCGGACGAAGTGGGTCTCGGCGAGCTCGGTAAGCGTGACAGCTACGTCGGTCGGCAGCTGAAAACCTGGTACCGCTCCTGGACGTCATCCATCGAGCCCGCGGACTACGACGATCCGCGCGCGCACGAGCTGCAACAGTTTTTCCTGGATAACCTGCCGGACCAGGGTCCCATCCGCATCGTGCATGGCGACTACGGGCTCCACAACGTGCTGATTGGCCCCGACTGCACGGTGGCAGCCGTTGTGGACTGGGAAATCTCCACCCTTGGCGATCCCCTTGCGGACCTCGCCTACGCGCTGAACTGGTTCTCCGATCCCACGGATCCGGAGCCGCCGCTGCCGGAAGCCACTACCGCACCGCCCGGGTTTCCAACCCGCACGGAGCTCGCCGCGCGTTATGGAGAGACGAGCGGCCGCGACTTATCCAATATCGACTACTACATCGGCTTCAACCGCTGGAAGAGCGCGGCCATCGTGCACGGCGTCTACGCCCGTTACTGCGAAGGTAAGAAGAGCACCGAGGGCATCGATCTGGATGAAATGCGCGAGCGCATCGGCAAGTCGCTGACGCTGTCCGAGCAGGCGGTGAACCGGCTTACCGGCTAGGCGGCCTGCCCAACGATTCGAGATCCGCGCGGCTGATTTCACCGCCGCGGCGGAAGCGTTTGTCGAGCCCCGGCACAATCAGCCGCCCGCTCAATCCGAAGGTAAACGTCTCGCGTCCCTGCAGGGCGAGCAGCTGCCGCACGGTGTCGAACACGCCACTGCTGACGGCAACGCGGGCCCGGCTCTCGCCCAGCGCCGGAATTGCAACGGGCTCGGCGCTGACGCCGCGGCCCCACTGCCGATCGTTCAATTCCAGCTGCACCGCCATACCCGTCGCCTGTATCGGCTTGTCACTCAGGTTCTGTATGCGCAGATCGAGCTGCAGGCGCTGTTCGAAGAGCGTGGAAGGCAGCGGCTGCAGATCAGTGACATATACCGCCACGGCCGGCTGCGTGGCACACCCCGCCATGCCGGCGGCCGAGCAGAGTAACAACAAAGCGATGAACGAACGCATGAAAGCCCTCCATTGAGCTTCAATTTTAACCGTAACCGCGCTGCAGATCGTAAAAAACTGCTGAAATCGGTTGGGCGGACGCGGGTGTAAACGCACCGTTTTGTGCACGTTTATTACCCGCCGGGTAGTTGCGTTGGCGGGATGCGCGATTAATCTGGGCCGCCACTCATTCATCGGAGTTCAGTCATGAAACTGTGGTCAGGCACGCTGAGTCCATTCAGCGCGAAAATCCGGATCTATCTCAACGAACGAAACATTCCCTGTGACATCGAGGAGGTGCCCTGGAGCCGGCAGAATCTGTGGGGGCCCAAGCCGGCAGAGTTTCTCCAAGCCAATCCCCGTGGAGAGGTGCCGACGCTGACCGACGACAACCTGGCGGTATTCGACTCGACGCTGATCTGGGAGTACCTCGAAGAGGTGCATACAGGCACGCCACTGTTACCCGGCTCTGCGCAGGATCGGGCGCTGGCGAGAACCTGGGAAGACGAAGCAGACCGGCTGATGAAAGAACACCTGACGGTGCTCATTCGCGAGGGTTTCCTCGGCGGCGGCGACCAGGATGCGCTCGCCACATCGAACGCCGCGTTTGCCGACTACTACGACCGGCTCGAGGCACGCCTGCAGGGCCGGACCTGGCTCGGCGAAAGCTACAGCATTGCCGACATCGCCACATTCGTGTGCCTCCTCTTCGCGCAGACGCTGGGTGCCGAGATTGCCGATCGCGCTGAGCTTGCGGCCTGGTATGGGCGCGTCGCCGCGCGCGACGTCGTGCAGCGGGAAGTGGCCGATATTCTCCAACAAGCGGCCGCAGCCTGACGTATTGAACCACCCGGCGTTTGACGTAGAGTAGCCGGCGGTTCCACTACCCGGGTGCTGACATGGCACAGAACGTTGCGCTGATTACCGGCGGCAGTCGCGGCATCGGCGCCGCTACCGCCCACCAGCTCGCCAATGCAGGTTTTTCGATATGCATTTCTTACAGAGCGGACCGCGCCGCGGCAGACGCTGTCATCGAAGCGCTCGAGGCCGACAACGCCAGAGCCATTGCCGTTCAGGCGGACGTGTCCGACGCGGATCAGGTGGAGGCGATGTTCGAACGCTGCGATGCCGAGCTCGGTCAGCTTTCCGCGCTCGTCAACAACGCCGGCATGGTTGGTGACAAAGCACGTCTGGAGGACATGTCAGTCAGCCGTCTGCAACGCATGTTTGCGGTGAACAGTCTCGGCACCCTCTTCTGCTGTCAGGCGGCAATCCGCCGCATGGCAAAACGGCACGGCGGCCCGGGCGGCAGCATCGTCAACGTATCTTCCGTCGCCTCGCGCATCGGCTCGCCCGCGGAGTACGTCGACTACGCGGCATCCAAAGGCGCGGTGGATACGCTGACACTGGGGCTTGCGAAAGAGCTGGCAACGGAAGGCGTGCGGGTCAATGCCGTGCGTCCGGGCATCATCGATACCGACATCCATGCATCGGGCGGTCAGCCCGACCGTGCCGAGCGCCTGGCGCCGCTGATTCCGATGCAGCGACCAGGGCTCTCTGACGAAGTTGCCGGCGCCATCGCCTGGCTGGTATCACCCGCGGCGTCATACACCACAGGCGCCATTCTCGACGTCTCAGGAGGCCGCTGAACGACGCTGTATCTCGGCGAGAATCTGACCGTGACGGGCACGGCTGATGGAATAGAAGTAGACACAGAAAATGGACAGCGCGGAGAAGATGATGACGCTGGGACCCGTGGCCCAGCCGAAACGCGCGATGGCCTCAGCCGACACTTCGCTCGGCGCGCTGCCGGGCGCAATGCCGGCCATGTCGATGATGAGACCCGCAACGATCGGCCCGGCGCCGCCTACAGCCTTGCCCGCGAAGGACGCGGCTGCGTAGTAAATACCTTCCTGCCGAACACCGTGACGGCGCTCGTGCTCATCCGTGACGTCGGCAATCATCGAGCCGATCATGGGGATCGCCACGCCCAGCCCAACGGCGGAGATACAGCCGGTAGAGATGTACATGACCGCCACAATCGGATTTTCGTTGCCGGGAATGAGCTCCAGCAGTCGCAGAATGATGATGCTGCTGGTCCAGAACGCGTACCAGGCGGATCCCGCCATGAAAAGGTTGCGCTTCTCGCGAATGATCCCCGCCATGGGACGGCTCAACAGGCTACCCAACACAATACCGCCGATCGCGCCGGCGAAGAGCAGCGTAATCTGACCGCTGGAGAGCTCGAAGAAGTAGGTGGCCATGTACAGGTGCAGGGCCTGGATCATGCCCTGATTGATGCCGAACAGGATGCTGGCACCGACAATGGCGACAAAAGCCGGGATACGAAAAGCCGTCACGACATCCATCACGGCCGCTCGCAGAATCGCCGGCCGGGCATGGTCCGAGACCTGGCTCAGACGCGGTATCTCACTGTGCGTGCCGAAAGCCGCTACCCAGATGCCTGCCAGCATGAACGGTAGACAGGCGATCACAAACGGTAGATACGCCGCCGGATTCAGCTGGCCGTTGGCGTATTCCGGCGTGGCTCTGAAGAAGAGCAGGTTGCCGCCAATCAGCACGGCAAACATCCCGAAAAGCTGGAACACGTTGCGCAACGCCGCCAGCAACGTGCGTTCGTCGTAGTTACTGGTCAACTCTGCGCCGAGGGAAAGATACGGCACGTAGAAAAAGGTCATGGTGGTGCGCACCAGCACCGCCATCACGAGGAGCCAGCCGAAAAGTCCCCACTCGCTCAAACCCGCGGGCGGCACAAAGAGCAGATAAAAGCTCAATGCAAACGGCACCGCCGACCAGTACATGAACGGATGACGCCTGCCCCAGCGGCTGCGGGTGAAATCGGAGATCGATCCGACGAGCGGGTCACTGACCGCATCGAAACAGAGCGCTATGAAGAGCGCGAGGCCGGCGAGCGTGCCGGAGAGACCCAGCACCTGGTTGTAGTAGAAGAGGAGAAAAAATCCGAACGCCGCGTTCTTCACTCCCTCGGGCAGCTGGCCCACGCCGTACAGCAGCCTGAGGCGCCACGAAAGACCCTGCTGCGTCATGGTCTCCGCCAGGTTGTTGGGTGTAGGATCGGAACGCTGCAAAACATTGGGGGAAGTATGCATAAGATCACCGATGCCGAGAAGGCAGAGTTTTTCGCCGACGTCGCGGCCGCCAGCGCAAAGGCCGTCTGGTGTGCGCTGGCCACGGTGCGCGGTGACGAGCCGCGGGTGCGGATCGTGCACCCGACCTGGGAAGCTGAAACGCTGTGGGTTGCCACCGCACCCGGATCACCCAAAGCGAAAGAGATTGCTGACAACGGCGCTGTCGATGTGCAGTTTCAGGTAGCCCCGCCCGACTTTGTCCACATCATGGTGCGCGGCACCGCCACCCTGCACAGCGACAACGCTACGCGCCAGCAGGCCTGGGACGCGATCGACTACGACCTCAGCGACTTTTTCCCTGGCGGACCAACGGACCCCAACTACGTGGCGGTCAAGATCACGCCGCGCCGGGTAGAGCTTTCGGAAATGTTTGGTTCAACCAACAAACGCGTGTGGCGCGCGGGCTGAGGAAAGCGGTATGAAGATCGGGCTCTCGACGTTTCCCACAACCTATTCGATGTCCGCGGTTGCGCTCGCCCGGGAGGCGGAGGCGCGTGGCTTCGACTCCCTCTGGGTGGTTGAGCACACCCACGTTCCAGCCTCACGCCGCACGCCTTATCCACTGGGCGGAGATCTGCCCAGCATCTACTGGGAAGCCTACGAACCCTTCACCTTCCTCGCTCAGGCTGCAGCCGTCACAGAGACGCTCGAGGTTGGCACCGGCATCTGTCTTGCTGCCCAGCATCACCCGATAGCGCTCGCCAAGCGCGTCGCTTCGCTGGACGCGATGTCAGGCGGCCGCTTCCTCTTCGGCGTGGGCGCAGGCTGGCTCGGCGAAGAGATGGAAAACCACGGCTTTGCCTACGCCGATCGATGGAAAGTGCTGCGCGAGCACGTGCTTGCGATGCAGGCCTGCTGGACCGAGAAAGAGGCGGAATTCCACGGTGAGTTCGTCGACTTCGATCCCGTGTGGGTTGAACCCAAACCCGTCAGCCAGCCCCATCCGCCGGTCTACATCGGCGCCACTTCCACCTGGGCAATGGCACGGATCGCCGAGTACGCACAGGGCTGGTACCCCGTGCACGTGCCGGAGCTCAACGAGCGCCTCGAGCTCCTTGCCGAGGAATGTGACCGGCGCGGACGCGACGTCAGGGATATCGACATTGCTCTCTTGACGATGCCGGGCTCCGCCGATCAGCTGGCCGAGCTGGCAGCCAAAGGTGTCAACCGCGTCGTTCTGTCTCTGCCAACCGCCGACGCTGACGCCTGCCGGGCAACAATGGACGGTTTTGCACCCATCATCGAGTGGGCAGACGCCGCGGAGACCGCGTAGAACGCCGCTTCAGGTCTGGTCGGCGTTTGTGTTAGTTTCGACCGGGCGCGTGCAGTGATCGCTCGCACGCGCATGCCTGCCCTCGCTACAACACCCACCAACAAGAGGGCGTAAGCAGACAGGAGAGGCTCTCATGAGTAAACCATCACGCATACTGCTGGTTGCCGCCGTCACGGGCTGCTTCAGCATCATCGTCCCTACCGCCTGGGCGGAAACCGCGCAGGCGAGCAACGAAGTCATCGAAGAAGTGGTTTCGATCGGAACACGCGGCAAGCCGCGATCCGTATCCGATTCTACCGTCCCGGTCGACGTCATCTCCGAGGAAGATTTCAACATGCTCGGTAACGGCGCTGACATCACCGACAATCTGAAAGCGCTGGTGCCGTCTTATACGGCAACGCCCGCAACCGGCGATGGCAGCGCGTTCGTACGCCCTACTTCGCTACGCGGCACCGCGCCGGACCAGACCCTGGTGCTGGTCGACGGTAAGCGCCGTCACCGTTCCGCGCTTGTGCAGTTCTTTGCACCCGCGGCGGGCAACGGCGCTCACGGCGTCGACATCGGCATGATTCCCAGCATCGCGTTGAAGCGTGTCGAAGTTCTGCGCGACGGCGCCGCGTCTCAGTACGGCTCCGACGCCATTGCGGGTGTCATCAATTTTGTCACCAAGGACTACCGCGAAGGCGGCGAGCTGCAGCTGCAGTACGGGGAGTTCTACGAGGGCGAAGAGAGCATCAAGGCTGCCGGTAACGTCGGCCTGCCGCTCGGCGACACAGGCTTCATCAACATCAGTCTGGAGCACACGGACAACGAAGCACTGTCCCGGGGTGATCAGCGCCCCGACGCAGCTGCGCTGCAGGCGATGGGTATCCCCGTAGGCCAGGACGCGCCGTTCGGCGATTCGCCGTTGGTCCAGACCTGGGGCCGGCCCGAGACGAAAGGCACGCGGCTCTTCATCAACTCGGGATTGGACCTCAACGACACGCAGACGCTGTATGCGCGCTTCGGCTGGGCGGACACGGAGGGGCGCTACCGCTTCTTCTACCGTTCGCCGGACCATCCAAGCCTGCTGCCGCTACGCGCTGACGGATTTACCGGCCTGCCCGGCGGCTACACCCCGTACCTCGACGGTGAGCAGGAAGACATGTCTGTGACGATTGGTCTCGAAGGTGAGCTCGATAGCGGCATGACCTACGACCTCAGCTACACCTACGGCGAAAACCAGTTGGATTACTTCCTCAATAACACCATCAACCAGGATCTCGGCCTCATCAACGGCCAGCCCGCCCAGCGCGGCTTCGACGTTGGCGGCTATGACCAGAAAGAGACCGCCTGGAACGCAGATTTCTCGATGCCGCTCGGTGACAAACTGCAGTTCTCCTTCGGTGGGGAAGTCCGTGAGGAGACTTACACCGCCAACGCCGGCGAGCCGGCGTCCTACTTCGGCGCCGGATCCAACGGCTTCGGCGGCATCAAGCCGCAGGACTCCGGCGAGTTCGAACGCGATAACTGGGCTGTCTACGGTGACCTCGAGCACGACGTCAGCGATGCGGTCATGCTGCAGTACGCGCTGCGGTTCGAAGACTTTTCCGACTTCGGCACGACCATCAACGGCAAGATAGCGGGCCTGGTTCGCGCGAACGACCGCGTGACCGTGCGCGGCGCCGTGTCCACCGGCTTCCACGCGCCCACCCCGGGTCAGGCCAACGTGCGCACGACCATCACGACGTTCGATGGCATGACCGGCCTGCAGGTGGAAGAAGGCCTGGTGCCGTCCACCGATCCGCGGGTGGCGGACGTCGGCGGCAAAGAGTTGAAGGAAGAGGAGTCCATCAACTTCAGCCTGGGTGCAACCGCGGACATTGGTTACAACACCACGGTCACCGTCGATATCTACCACATCGAGGTTGACGATCGGATCTATCGTACCGGCGACATTGCGGTCCCCGGCACCACCAACACCATCTCCTTCTACACCAACGCGCTGGACGTCGAGCATCAAGGTGTGGACGTGGTGCTGACCTCCGCCATCGACTGGACGGACATGATTTCAACCGACATCACCTTCGCCTATAACCACAACGAGATCTCGGTGGTGGACCAGGAGCAGGTGGGCGGCGTCAATCCGGTCAACGACGGGCTGGTGGAAGACATCGAAAACAACTACCCGGAAGATCGCTTCACGCTGACGACCAACACGCGTTTCTCAGAAAAGCTGAATCTCATGGCCCGGGTTACCTTCTACGGCGAGCACTACGACGAGCGGGGACGCATCAACGACACGGTGGATCCGAGCGCCGAAATTGATGCCACGTACTACGTCGACCTGGAGCTGGGTTACCAGGCTACCGAGAACCTGCGCTTTGCGCTCGGCGGCGTCAACGTCTTCGACGAGTTCGTCGATGAGATTGGCCCACCCAACGCCAACCGTATCAGCGTCGGCCTGCCCTACCCGCGGCGCAGCGCCGCCAACTACGAGGGCGGTTCCTGGTACCTGAAAGGCGTCTACTCGTTTTAGACGGCTAACCAGAGCACACACGGGCGCCTGCGGGCGCCCGTTTTGTTTTCAGCCTTTATCCACGCCAGTCGAGTGGTTAATCTTGGCCGGTCAGGAGGGAGGCCCATGCGACACTTACTTGCCATCGTCATGCTGACGGCGTTTTGTGCGCTGCCAGCGCACGCACACGAGAAGCCGTCCAACGCACTGGTCATACAGGCGGACTTTGCCGGGCTCGTGATGACCGGCGTGGCTTACTCGGTCAGCCGCGACCTCGAAGTCTTCAACGTGCGGCCTCTGATCCCCCTCTACGACATTACCGCGGCCAGCGAGAGCCTGGCCTACAACGCTCAGACCTGGCCGGCGGGCACGGTATTCGTTTCCGTGGTCGACCCGGGCGTCGGTACCAAGCGCAAGTCTGTCGTCTTGAAAACCCGCAACGGCCTCTACTTCGTCAGCCCGGACAACGGCTCGCTATCCGGGCCTGCCAACGCGTACGGCATCGAGGCGCTACGTGAAGTCGACGAGAGCGTAAACCGCATCCCCGGTTCCGAATGGTCCCATACCTTCCACGGCCGCGACGTGTACGCCTACACGGGTGCACGCCTCGCCGCCGGTATCATCAGCTTCGAAGAGGTTGGCCCGCTGCTGCCGGCGGAGGTCATTGATCTGCCTGAATCCGCCGGCAGGTACGAAGACGGTGTCTTTTCCGGGATTGTTGCCGGTGGCACCGGCCGTCTTGGCAACGTCTATTTCAATATCGACCGCAACCTCTGGGCCAAAGCCAACGCCAACTATGGCGACAAATTCGTAATCCTGATCAAGCAGGGTGACAAGCGCATCTGGCGGGGTGAGGTGCCCTACAGCCGCTCCTTTGGCTCCGTCCCGGTCGGCGAGAATCTGCTCTTCATGAACTCATCAGGCAATCTGAGCCTGGCGGTCAACCAGGGCAGCTTCGCCAGGAAATACGGCATCGGTGCGGGACAGGAATGGCATGTGGAAATACGCCGTAAATAGGTTCAGCGGGTTGGCACTGCTCGCGGCGCTGCTCAGCGGCTGCGCATACGAGAGCGGCGGCGCCAGGAGCTCCGACGTCACAATCACCTCGAGGGGCGTGGACGTGCCCGCCACGCTCGTTACCCCCGCCGGGGCCAGCGCCGCACCGCTGGTCCTCCTGATCCACGGCCACGGCGGCACGCGCCACGAAGCCGGCGGTTACACGCGAGTGGCCGAGGGACTTGCGGCCAACGGCATCGCCTCGATCCGCATGGACTTCCCCGGCTGCGGCGACAGCACGGAGACATTTGCGAACAACAATTTGACTAACATGCTCGCCGACGTTCGCGCCGCGCAGGACTTTGCCCTCGCCAACGCCAGCATCGACGCTGAGCGAATCGGCCTCCTCGGTTTCAGCATGGGCGGACGCCTGGCCATTACCCTGACAAACGCCGGTTCCAGCTACGACGCCATGGCGCTCTGGGCACCGAGCGCCAGGAACGGGGCGGACACCATGGTCCGCTACGTTGGCGGACCCACAAAGTGGGCGGCAATGAAAAGCCAGGCCCAGGCTGAGGGATTTGCACCGTTCACCACGTTCTGGGGCATGGAGCAGAAGCTCGGCTATCAGTGGTTTACCGATCTGGAGCTTTCCACGCCCGGTGACGACATCGCGCGCTTCGAGGGAGCACTCCTCGTGCTTTACGGCGACAAGGACGAAGTGGTGCCCCCGGCCGTGAGCGAAGTGGCGCTGCGCCAGGCAGTGAACGCGGATCCCGCTATCCGCCACGTCGTGTCCGGCGCGGACCACGGCCTGGGACTCTTCACCGACGAGTTCGATATATCCGAAAACGTGGTACAAACCACGGTAGCCTTCTTCACTGAACATCTATGAGGAATAACCATGATGCGTCTTGTGTTCACCCTGACAGCAGCGCTGATACTGACCGCCTGCAGCGAAGCGCCCGCGCCTGAGCAGCCTCCCGCAGCAGGCACGGCGGAGACCACCGCCGCGCCTGGCGCGAATCCCGCTGACGTGCCGCTGACGAACAGTCCCGTGGCAGGGGTCACGCTCAAGGAAATCGAAAGCAACGGCATCACCATGCGCATTGCCGAAGCAGGCACGCCCAACGGCAGAACAGTGCTGTTTGCCCACGGCTTTCCGGAGTCCTGGTACTCGTGGCGTCACCAGCTGAAAGGGCTCTCTGCGCTCGGCTTTCATGTCGTCGCACCCGACATGCGCGGATACGGAGGAACTGACAAGCCGGAAGACGTCGAGGACTACAATATCTTCGAGCTGGCGGCGGACATGGTCGGGATTCTCGACGCGCTGGGCGTGGATCAGGCCCATATGGTGGGACACGACTGGGGCGCACCGGTTGCCAGCCACACGGTTCTCACCTATCCCGACCGCTTCAAGAGCCTGACGCTCATGAGCGTGCCTTACGGTCCCCGCTCCGAGTACCCGCCGCTGGACGCCATGCGCGAGTTCGCGGGTGAGAACTTTCAATACATGGTCTATCACAACGAGCCCGGCGGCGTGGCGGAGGCTGAGTACGAGGCCAACACGCGCGATTTCCTGAGCCGTCTTTACCTCTCGCCCGACTCACCTCGCGCGGAACCGGAAGTCACCGATCCCAGGCGCGCTGCCGGCGGCTGGATACCCCGGCTCGGCGCGCCGCTGGGACTGCCCGACTGGCTGACCCAGGAAGACCTCGACTACTACGTCGCAGAGTTCGAGGCGTCCGGCTTTCGCGGTGGCGTCAACTACTACCGCACCCTCAACATCAACTGGACGATGACCGGCGAGCTCGACAACTTCACGATCACGCAGCCGACGCTTTTCATTGCCGGTGAACAGGATCTGGTCATCAGTGGCGCGAACGCCGACGACATTCGCGCTCGGATGGCGCCGCTGGTACCCAACCTCGAGGACGTGGTGCTGATCCCCCGCATTGGCCACTGGGTACAGCAGGAAGCGGCGGCGCAAACCAACGGCCGCATGGCGCAGTTTCTGATCTCCGTGGAGAGCGCGCTCAGCGGCGGCTAATTCGGCGGCATCCCGGGATATTGGGGCAGGTCGTCGAGGATCTCGAACCACGGCGCCCTGGAGTCGACATAGATGTGCGCCATGGGCCTGACCCCGGGATCCTGATCGAGGCTGCCGCTCGGGATCAGCACCGCGCCGAACTCGGCAACCGTCGTCGGCATGGGTGACGCGCAGGTGCGGCAGAAATCCGTCTGGAAAAACGCCGCGCCCGGCAGGTCGAAGTGTGACAGGTGGTCTTCGCCCCGCAGCCAGCGGAAGTTCTCCAGGCTCGCAAACACCTGACTCGAGTGCGGCGCGCTGCGCGCCCGGCGGCAACGCGAGCAGTGACAGTAGCCAAAGCGCGGCAGAAACTCGGTGACCTCATACGCCACGGCATTGCACAGGCACGACCCGCTCACCGCCCCGGGTGTCGGCGCCGGCCGGTCCATGTCGGGCTGACCCTCGGCATCGTATTCCGGTGGATAGCCTTCGTATTGCGGCGCGTCATCGAGAATCTCGTCCCAGGGTGCTCTGGATGTGGCGAAGATGTGGCTGTCCAAAGGCCTTTCCAGCTCACCGTCCATGTTGCCGACCGGCATGAAGGCCAGCGCGCCGTCGCGTGACTTCGATGCAACGACGGAGCCGCAGCGCGGACAGAAGGGCCGCAGGCCTCCGGGTGAAGATTCGTAAACCTGGACCTTTTCTTCACCCTCGAGCCAGCGAAAGTCGTCCGCCTGAACGGCGATGTAACGGCCGTACTCCGTGCCATGGAATTTGCGGCACATCGCACAGTGGCAGCAGCTTGCCATCAGGAGCTCGCCATCAATCTGCCATTGCACGTCACCACATAGACAGCTTCCGGTATTCATTGCGCTCTCCCCTGTGAGGCTCTCCAGAGACTACACCCGCTCGGCAAGGCTCGCCAAGAGTGTGACCCAGCGCACGTCCCCGGCGCCACCGCGGGTCAGGCGCTACCTATACTGAATGAGCGGTGCCAAACCCCGACGGAAGAAGAAAGAACGCATGGAAACGCCCATCAATCAGTATCTGCAGATTCTCGCCGAGCAGGATGGATCAGACCTCTACCTCAGCACCGGCGCCCCACCCTGCGCCAAGTTTCAGGGCAAGCTGAAGCCGCTGAGCGAAAACCCGTACAAGCCCGGGGAAATTGAAGCCATTGCCCAGGCGTTGATGGACGAAGAGCAGCGCGAGGAGTTCCTGCACGAGCTGGAAATGAACCTCGCCATTTCCATGCCCGGTGTCGGCCGGTTCCGGGTGAACATCTTCAAGCAGCGCAACGATCGAGGTCTCGTTACGCTGCT